>Ga0209256_1001957_pt1 | contig 18660 bp, 13 predicted proteins | sample AraplaCol_mCL_r2_2_FD_184270 | JGI IMG/M metagenome (GOLD analysis project Ga0209256, IMG submission 184270) | Arabidopsis root microbial communities from North Carolina, USA - plate scrape MF_Col_mCL_r2 (SPAdes) (version 3) | ecosystem: Host-associated > Plants > Roots > Endosphere | place...
TGCAGGCCGTGCTGCCGGTGCGCGAGTACGAGGAAGGCCGCTACGCCTTCTTCGCCACGCGTAACGGCACGGTCAAGAAGACGCCGCTTACCGAGTTCGCGTTCCGCCTGGCGCGCGGCAAGATCGCAATCAACCTCGACGATGGCGACGCGCTGGTCGACGTCGCGATGACCGACGGCAACTGCGACGTCATGCTGTTCGCGAGCAACGGCAAGGCCGTGCGCTTCTCCGAGGACGCGGTGCGTTCGATGGGTCGCACCGCCACCGGCGTGCGCGGCATCCGACTGGCCGAAGGCGAGGAAGGCGAGGAGGGCGAAGAGGGCAGCAAGAACACCAGCGGCGCCTACGTCGTCAGCCTCATCGTCGTCGAAGGCGACGGCGACATCCTCACCGCCAGCGAACGCGGCTACGGCAAGCGCACCGCGCTGGAGGAATATCCGCGCAAGGGTCGCGGCGGCCAGGGCGTGATCGCGCTCAAGACCACCGAACGCAACGGCAAGCTGATCGGTGCGGTGCAGTTGTCGGACCACCACGACGTGCTGCTGATTTCCGACGGTGGCACGCTGGTGCGCACGCGCGCGGCGGAGATCTCGCAGGTCGGCCGCAACACGCAGGGCGTCACGCTGATGCGCCTGTCGCCGGAGGAAAGCCTGCAGACGATCGAACGCGTCGACGCATCGCTCGATGCGGACGAGGAGAACGGCGGCGAAGCGCCGGTGGAAGGTTCGCCGGTCGATTCGGCGGGCGAGGCTTCCAGCGAAGCGGATACGCCGGCCGCGAACTGAGCGGTTGCGACGCAGGAATGAAAACGCCGCCCTCGGGCGGCGTTTTTGTTTGCGCCGCAAACGGCGCTCAAGTCGACGCCAGCACCCGCACCTCGTCCCCACGGCGCACCACGCCCGGCGAACGCGGAATCAGGTGTCGCCCGAACGTCACGCCAACGTCGAACCGTCGATAGCCCGTCAGCGTTTTCAGCGGCTGGCCGTCGTGCGACTTGCGGCCCGTCGCGGGATCGACGTTGACGAAGTTGCAGCGCGTGCAGGGCTTGGCGACATCGAACTCGACGTCGCCGATCGTAATCCGCGTCCATTCGTCCTCGGCATGCGGGGTGTCGATATCGATCACAAGGTTCGGGCGGAACCGCGTCATCGAAACCGGCACTTCGAGCCGCGAATTGAGCAGCTCCAGCGAGCCGCGGCCAAGCAGCATGATCGGGAAACTGTCCGCGAAGCCGACGATGTCGCCCTCGCGCGCGAACGCAGGATCGACCTGCCGCTGCACCGTGTCGTCCATGTACACCAGTCGCGCGACGGTGCCGAGGTAGTGGCCCAGCCATTCGCCGGCTTCGGCCGACGCGAACGTTGCCGCGACCGGCTTCTTCCAGATCTCGACGATGTCCGTGCCTTCCGACGGCGCGGGGATCGCGACATGCAGCGACGCCATCCCCGGCGCGTCGAGCATGAGGCCGCCTCCGACCGGGCGCGCATGGACGAGCGTGAGTTCGGGGAACTGCCGTCCGGTGATGAAGCGCCCATCGGCATCGACGATCATCCAGCGCCGGTCGCCCGCCAGACCGCGGGCTTCGACGCGGGCTTCGTCCAGCGCCAGCGCGGCACAGGATTTGATCGGATACAGGTAGAGATCGCTCAGCTTCATGGCGGGTCGAACGCGCGGGGAAACCGCATCGTGACCGCCACGGCCGGCGCGGTAAAGCGTCAGCGCATCGAAAGGCGCCGCGTCACTTCGGCGAGCACCGTTTCCACCGGCAACGCCGCCAGGTCCGGCACCTGCATCGCGTCGAAGTCGCGCATGCGGATGCCGGTGCGCTCGACCGCCGCGTGCGAGCCGAACAGCGCCAGTCCGGGCACGCCCAGCGCCGCGGCCAGGTGCGTTGGGCCGGTGTCGTTGCCCACCACGAACCTCGCGCGCCGCATGATGCCGGCGAGCGCGAACCAGTCGAGGAATCCGTTGGGCCCGGTCAGCACATGGCAGGGTAGGGAGCGGGCGAGGTCGAGTTCGTCCGGCCCCGGCGCGACGACGACGGCGTGGCCAAGTTCCTGCAGCCGCAGGGCGAGTTCCGCATGGCCCGGCCAGCGCTTGTGTTCGTGGCGCGCGGCGCTCCCCGGCACCAGCATGATGTAGTCCGAAGGCACGCCGGCGGCGGCGAGCAGGGCGCTCGCATCGTCCGCCATCCAGCCCGGATCGGGCGCGTCCGCATGGCGCACCCGGATGCCCGCCTGCGCGAGCATCCACGCATAGGCCAGCCGGTCCGGCGTGCCGCTGTCGGACGGGTTCTGCTTGCGCAGCCAATGCGACGGCTCGGGCATCAGCCGCCGGTAAAGCGCGGTGCGATCGCTGCCCTGCAGGTCGTAGACGCGTTCGAAGCCGCGTTCGCGCAGGGTCCGGAGCAGGGCGAGGTTGCGTCCCAGCTGGAGCAGCGGGGCGCGCGGGTCGCCGATCACCTCGTCGACGTGCGGGCAGCGCGCCATCAGCCGGGTGTAGGGCGAGGAAGCGAGCACGACGATGTGCCGGTCGCGGTGGTGTTCGCGCAGGTCGCGCAGTGCGCCGTCGGCCTGGAGCAGGTCGCCGAACGCGCCGTGGCGGATGACGAGGACTGGCTTTGCAAGGGCAGGCTTCGGGATGGGCTGGACGGGCTTCATCGGAGCCGGTCCACCCGAAGCGGCGGCCGGTCCGGCCGGCGCTGCGGCTTCGGTGACGACGGAACGCGGAAGATCGCGCGGCATTCGGACGGCGTACTTCAAGGACGATGCGGCCGATGATGGCACACGCCGTGTGACAACCCCGCCATCCCGCCGCACGACGTCCGCTGGAACGTTCGGACAAGTCATCTTCGCGTCAGGAATTTCGCGCCGCTCCCCATATACTCGCGACAAATCCAGGGGGTCGCATGAAGCGCGCAGCGGAAGGATTCGTTCACGCCCGGCCGAAGCTTGGCCGCGTGATGGGGTGGTTTGCGTTGGTCCTCGTTTCGGTCGCATTGCTGGCCGGTTGCAAACGCGATCCGAGCGGTCAGCTTCCCGCGCCCAGCGGCGAAGCGATCCAGGCGAAGACGCAGACGGTGCAGGGTTTCGCACTCGTCGCGGCGTATCCCGACCAGAAGGGCGACGAGCAGCTCGCCATCGCGCTGGAATTCAGCAAGCCGCTGGTGGGCACGCAATCGTTCGACGAACTGATCGCGGTTAACGACAAGAACGGCGCCGTCGTAAAGGGCGGCTGGGTCTTGTCGGACGACGCGAAAGTGCTGCGTTTCCCGCATGTGGAAGCGAGCAAGGAGTATGTCGTCGCGATCAAGGCAGGATTGACCGCCGCGTCCGGCGACCGCCTCGCGCAAGCGTTGCGCAAGGAGATCTACACCGGCCCGCTCGATCCCGTCGTCGGCTTCGCCTCGCAGGGCAGCGTGTTGCCGGCCCGCGAGAGTCGCGGCCTGCCGGTGGTGTCGGTCAACGTGCCGGAAGTGGACGTCGAATTCCTGCGCGTGCGCGAGAAGGACCTGCCGAAATTCTTCGCCGACTACCAGCGCGGCGGACGTCGCGGCAGCTGGGAGCTGTCAAGCGAATACAGCGACAAGACGCCGCTGGAAAAGCTCGCCGAACCGGTCTACGTGAACCGCTTCGTGCTGGGCGGCAAGCGCAACGAACGCGTGCTCACCTACCTGCCGGTGCAGGACATCAAGGAACTGCAGGAACCGGGTTTGTACTTCGCGGTGATGAAGCGCGCCGGCCAGTTCCAGGACCAGTACGAAACCGCGTTCTTCACCGTCAGCGACCTCGGCCTGCACGTGCGCGCGTACAAGGATTCGCTGTTCGTGCACACGGCCTCACTGCATTCGGGAGCTGCCGAGCCGGGCGTGGAGCTGCGCATCCTGGATTCGCGCGGCGAACCGGTGCTGAAGGCCGAAACCGATGGCAACGGCAATGCGCTGCTGAAGTACAAGCTCGACGCCGCCTATGTGCTGGTCGCGAGCAAGGGCCGCGACGTGTCGATGCTGCCGTTCAACCAGCCGGCGCTGGACCTGTCCGAGTTCGCGGTCAGCGGTCGCGAACAGGCGTGGTTCGACGTGTTCGCATGGTCCGGCCGCGATCTGTATCGCCCGGGAGAAACGGTGCGCCTGTCGGCGCTGCTGCGCGACCAAGACGGGAATCCGGTCGCGTCGAAGGCTGGCAAGCGTCCGCAGCCGGTGTTCCTGCGCTACGTGCAGCCCGACGGCAAGACGTTCCTGGAAACGCGCCTGCAACCCGATGCGCGCGGCTACGTGCGCCACGAGCAGGTCATTCCGGTGGATGCGGCGACCGGCCGTTGGCGCGTGGAATTCCGCACCGATCCGGGCAGCAAGGACGCCGTGCAAGGCATGACGCTGCGCGTGGAGGAATTCCTGCCCGAACGGCTCAAGCTCGACCTCGACGCGCAACCCGTGCTCAAGCCGGGCGAACCGCTGAAGCTGAGCGTCGACGGCGCGTATCTGTACGGCGCACCCGCCGCGGGCAACCGCTTCACCGCCAAGCTCGCCGTCGCCGTCGAACAGCATCCGCTGGAACAACTGCCGGGCTGGTTCTTCGGCGATCCGACGCTGTCGCTGCCGAAGGAAGCGGCGGACGTCGTGGATACGACGCTGGATGCGCAGGGCAAACTCGAACAGGAAATCGCGCTGCCGGACGAAGCCAAACCGACCAGCACCATCGCCGCGATCCTCACCGGCAGTGTGTACGAAACCGGCGGGCGCAGCGTCAACCGCAGCCTCAAGCGCGTGCTGTGGCCGGCCGATGCGATCGTCGGCGTGCGCCCGCTGTTCGACGACAAGGAAGGCACCGACGCGAACGGCAACGCCGGTTTCGAAATCGCCCGCTACGGCAGCGACGCGCAACCGCGCGCGGCCAAGGCGCTGCGCGTGACGCTGGTGCGCGAGCATCGCGACTACCATTGGAACCACGGCGACGACGGCTGGGATTACGACTTCACCCGCCGCTACGAAGACATCCAGACGCGCAACATCGACGTCGGCACCTCGGCGGCGCGCATCGATTTCCCGGTCGAATGGGGCGATTACCGCCTCGACGTGTTCGATCCGGCGACCAGACTCACCACGCGCTATCCGTTCACCGCCGGCTGGAGCTGGAACGACGAGAACCGCGGCCTCGACGCGCGTCCGGACAAGGTCAAGCTCGCGCTCGACAAGACGTCCTATCGCGCCGGCGACACGCTGAAGGTGACGCTCACGCCGCCGCACGCCGGCAAGGGCCTGTTGATGGTCGAGACCGACCGCATGCTCTACGTGCAGGACATCGACGCCAAGGCCGGCAGCACGTTCGAGATCCCGGTGACGAAGGCCTGGGAGCGCCACGACGTCTACGTCACCGCGCTCGTCTTCCGCGGCGGTAGCGCGCCCAGCAAGATCACGCCCGCGCGCGCGGTCGGTGTCGCGTTCGTGCCGATGGATCGACGTGATCGCAAGGTTGCCGTCGGCCTGACCGTGCCGAAACAGATGCAACCCGAACGCGATCTCGCGGTTACGGTGAGCGTGCCGGAACTCGCGGGGCAGGGCGCGTTCGTCACGGTGTCCGCGGTGGACGTGGGCATCCTGAACATCACGCGCTTCCCGGTGCCCGACGCCGCCTCGCATTTCTTCGCGCAGCGACGCCTCGGCGTGGATGCGTACGACGTCTATGGCCGCGTGATCGAAAGCTTCGAAGGCAGCATGGCGAAGATCCGATTCGGCGGCGACATGGCGCTGGCCGCGCTGCCACAGGCGCGACGTCCCACCGCGAAAGTGCAGACGGTGGACCTGTTCGCTGGACCGGTGAAGCTCGACGCGAAGGGCAACGCGCGCGTGAAGCTCGCGGTGCCGGATTTCAACGGAACCCTGCGCGTCTCGGCGCTGGTGTATTCGGCGAACAAATACGGAAGCCGCGCGGCGGAAACCATCGTGCGCGCGCCGGTGCTGGCCGAAGCCAGCCTGCCGCGCGTGCTGGCGCCGGGAGACAAGAGCAACGTCACGCTGGACGTGCAGAACTTCACCGGCCGCGCCGGCACGTTCAAGGTGCAGGTGACGGGCGAAGGGCCGATCGCGATCGCCGAGGGCACGCGTACGGCACAACTCGCATCCGAGGCGAAGACGACCTTCACCTTCCCGTTGCAGGCGCGCCCGGGCATGACCGTCGCGCAGGTTCGCGTGCGCGTGGATGGCAACGGCATCAAGGTCGATCGCCGCTACGACCTGCCGGTGCGTCCGGCATGGCCGTCGGTCGTGCGCGCACGCACGCGCGTACTCGATTCGCTGGGCACGATCGCGCTGGAACAGGCCTTGGCCGACGGCCTGATGCCCGAATCGGTGAACGCGCGGTTGTCGGTGAGCGCATTGCCGCCGATTCCGTTCGCCACCGCGTTGCAGGGCGCGCTCGACTACCCCTACGGCTGCGCCGAGCAGACCACCAGCAAGGGCTTCGCCGCGCTGGAACTGGACGACGCGACGGCGAAGATGCTCGGCACGACGGGACTGGATGCGGCCAAGCGTCGAGAGCGCATGGAGGGCGCGTTCGGCCGCCTGGCCGCGATGCAGATCGGATCGGGCCATTACTCGATGTGGGGCGATGGCGATTACGTCAATCCGCTGATCACGCCATACGTCGTCGAGTTCCTGCTCGATGCACGCGACGCCGGGTTCGCCGTTCCCGATGCGATGTTGCAGAAGTCGCTGAAGGTGCTGAGCGAGGACCTGCTCTCCGGCGGCGCGCCGTTCTTCGGTTACGACCGCCGCGACCACCTCAAGTTCGCCTACCAGGCCTACGCCGGCTACGCGCTCGCGCGCGTCAACCGTGCACCGCTGGGCACGCTGCGCGCGTTGTACGACAACGAGCGCAAGAACAGCCTGACCGGTCTGCCGCTGGTGCATCTGGGCATCGCGCTGTCGTTGCAGGGCGACAAGGCGCGCGGTGCGAAGGCGATCGCCGAAGGCTTCGCGCGCGACGAGAAGGATCGCCCTGAATACCTGGGCGATTACGGCAGCCGCCTGCGCGACGACGCGCTGATGATCGCGCTGGTGCACGAACACCACCTCGACAAGCCGGAGTTCGATGCGCGCTCGGTCGCGCTGGGCAAGGAGCTCGACGCGCGCCGCAACCGCAACTGGTTCTGGCTGAGCACGCAGGAGCAGGTCGCCATCGCGCGACTGGGCAAGGCGCTGATGGCCGACCAGGGCAAGCAGGTGTCGGGACAGTGGAAGGTCGGCGACGCGACCAGCGACGCAGGCCCGGCGCGCCTGCTCGCGCGCGTGTTCGATGCAGCCAGCCTCGCGCGCGGCGTGAGCTTTGCGCCGAAGGGCGAGCCGCCGCTGTATGCGAGCTTCGAAGTCGCCGGCGTGCCGCGCGCGGCGCCCGCGCCGGACAAGTCGGTCATCGACATCGAGCGCAAGTACTACGCCACCGACGGCACGCCGTGGACCGGCGGGACGCTGGCCGAAGGCGACGCGCTGATCGTGCAGGTGAATGTGCGCGCGAGCCGGCCAATGCCCGACGCGCTGCTCACCGATCTGTTGCCGGCGGGCCTGGAGATCGAGAACTTCAACCTGGGCGACGGCAAGCAGTGGGCGGGCGTGGTGATCGAAGGCATCGAGCTGAGCGACCGCGACGATGCGGCCGAGGTGCGGCACGAGGAGTTCCGCGACGACCGCTACGTGGCCGCGCTCAAGCTCGACACGAACGACACCGCGCGCGTGTTCTACCTCGTGCGCGCGGTGACGCCGGGCACGTACACGGTGCCGCCGTCGCTGGTGGAGGACATGTATCGCCCGGATCTGCGCGGCGTCGGCAAGGTCACGCCGGCGGTGCTGACGGTGACGCAGCCGGGAGGGAAGTGAGGCTCGCAGTGGCGCTGTGCGAATTCGTCATCGACCGTGGGGCGTGTACGCGTAAGACGCACGCCCCGGAAGCCGTCGTCCCGGCGAAGGCCGGGATCCAAGCCGGTTGCGGGTCCGTTCGCGCGCGCCCTTCCTTCGTAATGCATGACAGCCTGGATCACGGCCTTCGCCGGGATGACGGGTATGAGTGGAGGCATGTCGATGGCTGACATGCGTCCTTCAGTCGCCGGTCCGCGCAACATCCGCCGCCTCGCGCTCAAAGCGCTCCTCACCGCCCAGCTGCTGCTCATCGGCGCGATGCTGGGCGACCTCGCATTCCCGCTTCCGCTCCCCGACGAACGCGACCGCGGCGCCGTCGTCACCGCCGCCGATGGCACGCCGCTGCGCGCGTTCGCCGACACCAGCGGCATCTGGCGTTATCCGGTCGAACCCGGACAGGTGTCGCCGCTGTACGTGCAGGCATTGCTGACTTACGAGGACCGCTGGTTCTGGCGCCATCCGGGTATCAATCCGGTCGCGATGCTGCGTGCGGCAGGGCAGTGGGCGCGCAGCGGGCGCGTGATTTCAGGCGGTTCGACGCTGACGATGCAGGTCGCGCGCATCCTCGACACGAAACAGGACGCGGCCAACGCCAGCGCTCGCACGCCGACGCGCAAACTGCGGCAGATGCTGCGTGCGTTACAGCTGGAAGTGCATCTTTCCAAGCGCCAGATCCTCTCGCTGTACCTCAACCACGCGCCGTTCGGCGGCACCGTCGAAGGCGTCGAGGCGGCGAGCTGGGCGTACCTGGGCAAACCATCGTCGCGGCTGTCGCATGCCGAAGCGGCGTTGCTCGCCGTGCTTCCGCAATCGCCCAGCCGGTTGCGACCGGATCGCGAACCCGAGCGCGCCCGCATCGCGCGCGACAAGGTACTCGCACGCATGCAGCAGCTGCAGGTGTGGACGCCGGCGCAGGTGGACGATGCGCGCGTCGAGCCCGTGGTCGCACGCTCGCTGCAACCGCCGCGTTACGCGCCGCTGCTTGCGCAGCGGCTGCGCTTCGAGCGTCCGGATTCGGTACGCGTGGTGTCCACGCTCGACCTCGACCTGCAACGCACGCTCGAAGACCGCGTTGCCGCGTACTTCTCGCAATTGCCCGAACGCACGTCAGCCGCGTTGCTCGTCGTCGACAACGACACGCTGGAAGCGCGCGCCTACGTCGGTTCGCTCGCCTTCGCCGATGCCGCGCGCGTGGGCCACGTCGACATGGTGAAGGCCTGGCGCTCGCCCGGTTCGACGCTGAAGCCGTTCCTGTACGGGCTGGCACTGGACGACGGGCTGATCCATTCCGAAAGCCTGCTGGTCGATGCGCCGCAATCGTTCGGCGATTACCGGCCCGGCAATTTCGACGCCGCGTTCAACGGGCCGGTCGGCGCCGCGCAGGCGTTGCGGCTTTCGCTCAACGTGCCGGCGGTGGACCTGCTCGATCGCGTCGGGCCGTCGCGCTTTTCCGCGCGCCTCGCGCATGCCGGCATCCGGCTGCAATGGCCGCCGGGCGCGACGCCGAACCTGTCGATGATCCTCGGCGGCACCGGCGCGCGGCTGGAAGACCTCGTCGGCGCGTACGCCGCGCTCAACCGCGATGGCGTCGCCGGTCGCGTCCGCTACACGCGCGATGCGCCGCGCGTCGATCGCCGCCTGCTGTCGCCGGGCGCGGCGTGGATCGTGCGCGAGATGCTGGAAGCCAATCCGCGCCCCGGCAGCGCGGTCGATACCTTCGATCCGCGCGGCCGTCCGCGCGTGGCGTGGAAGACCGGTACCAGTTTCGGTTTCCGCGATGCCTGGGCGCTGGGCAGTACGCGCCGCTACACGGTGGGCGTGTGGGTCGGTCGACCTGACGGCACGCCGCTGCCCGGCCAGTACGGCGCGATCACCGCATTGCCGCTGATGTTCGAAGTGATCGACAGCCTGCCGCGTTCGCGCGCCGACGCCGCGCCGCGTCCGCCGCCGGCGAACGTCGCGAAGCTGGAAGTGTGCTGGCCGCTGGGCCTGCCGCCGGATCCTTCGGCACCGCAGCTGTGCCGCCAGCGGCGTGAGGCGTGGACGCTGGATGGCTCGGTGCCGCCGACGTTCGCCGAACGCGACGCACGCTTGTGGAATGCGGGCGTGGAGCGGTTCGACGTCGATGCGCACACCGGATTGCGTCTGTCGGCCGATTGCTCCGCGACGCACGCACGGGAAACGCGCGAGATCGCGCGCTGGCCCGCGCTCGCCTCGCCATGGTTGTCGAGTTCGGCGCGCGCCGCCGCACGCCTGCCGTCGCTGTCGCCCGATTGCGTCGCCGACGGCCGCGATGCCGTGCAGGAACTGCGCATCGACGGACTGAACGATCGCGCGACGCTCGCACCGGCGCCGGGCGGTACGCATGCCGTGCGGCTTTCGCTGCGTGCGCTGGGCAGCGACGCGCGCGTGAGATGGCTGCTGGACGGTCGCCTCATCGGCGAGTCGGCAGGCGAGGGCAGCTTCGTCCACGACTTCGAACAGCCTGGCGATCACACGCTGACGGCGCTGGCCGACAGCGGTGCGTGGTCGCGATTGGGATTCCGGCTTGAAGCGAGGGTGGAGTGAGGCGTGCGACGCCTCACCCGCCACTCATTGCTGCATCAAAAGCGCTGCCTGAAAGGTGCTGCCTTACAGGTGCTTGAGCTGTTCCAGTACATGCTCGGCCGAGGAGACGCGGAATTCGCCGGGCGCCTCGATGTTGAGCAGCTTCACCACGCCGTCGTCGGCATACAGCGCGAAGCGCTTGGCGCGGCGGCCCATGCCGTAGGCGCTGGCGTCGAGTTCCAGGCCGAGCGCGCGGGCGAAGTCCCCGTTGCCGTCGGCGAGCATCATCAGGCCTTCGGGCACGTTCTGGCTTTCGCCCCAGGCCTGCATCACGAACGGGTCGTTGACCGCCATGCACGCGACCTCGATGCCGCGGCTGCGGAATTCGTCGAAATGCTGCACGAAGCCGGGCAGGTGCTTTTCCGAGCAGGTCGGCGTGAACGCGCCGGGCACGGCGAACAGCACGATCCGGCGGCCGTCGAAGAGCGCGTTGGTATCGACCGTCTCCACGCCCTCGCGGATGCGCTGCAGCGGGACCTCGGGGATGCGTTCGCCGATCTGGATCGTCATGGTGGTTCCTGTGTGGGTGTGCGGAAGACACGGGGATTCTAGACCCGGCCCCCGGAAACCCGGCGTCAACGGCGTGGTTGAAAGCCTTGCCCCACGCGCCCATTTATTCCGGATACCACGACTTTGCGGCACCGGACGTCGAAACGACCTCCGCTTCGCCGCGGGTGCGCTAACCTCCCGCCTTCGCGGCATACCGCGGGCAGCCTTTCCGGGACGGACGATCGATGCAGTTCAAGGATTACTACGACACCCTGGGCGTGGAGCCCAGCGCGGGCGAAGCCGAGATCAAGACGGCGTATCGCCGGCTCGCCCGCAAATACCATCCCGACGTCAGCAAGGAAGCCGGCGCCGAGGACAAGTTCAAGGCCGTCAATGAGGCCTACGAAGCGCTGCGCGATCCGCAGAAGCGCGCCGCCTACGACCAGCTGCGCGCGCGCGGCTATCGTCCGGGCGATGAAGTGCAGCCGCCGCCGGGCGGCTTCGGCGGCAACGGGTACGGCGGGCCGGATTTCGAGGAGATCTTCGCCGGCGGTGGCGCGGGCGGTGGGTTCTCGGACTTCTTCGAAAGCCTGTTCGGTCGCGGCGGCTTCGGCCAGCGCGGCGGTGCCGGCCCGCAACCGCGCGGCGATTCGCGCGCGAAGCTCGCCGTGTCGCTGGAGACGGTGTATGAGGGCGGCTCGGTGCGCATCTCGGTCAACAACAAGACCCTGGACGTGCGCGTGCCCAAGGGCATCCGTCCGGGGCAAGTGATCCGGCTGGCCGGGCAGGGCGCGCATGGCGACCTGCTGCTGGAAATCGAATACGCCGCCAATCCGCAGTTCGAAGTGGACGGGCGCAACGTGATCCACGTGCTGCCGATCGCGCCATGGGAAGCGGCGCTGGGGGCGACGGTGAGCGTGCCGACACTCGGCGGTGCGGTCGAGCTGAAGATTCCCGCCAATTCCGAAGCCGGACGCAAGCTGCGTTTGCGCGGGCGTGGTCTTCCGAACGACCCGACCGGCAAGCAGCCGCCGGGCGACCAGATCGTCGAACTGGAAGTGCTTGCGCCGCGTGCGCATACCGATGCGGAGCGCGAGGCTTACGAGCGGTTGCGCGATGCGTTCGGGGACGATTGGCGGCGGGCGTAACGCGTCGTTCCGGGCAAAGAAAAAAGGCGCCTTTCGGGGCGCCTTTTTTCATGCATCGCATCGCGGGTGGTTTCGGAGTAATCCGATGGAGCGGTGCGGCATCGTCTGATGCCATGTCCGCATGAACTCCCAACTGCAACCCGGCGCGCGGTGGATGCGCAACGCGATCTGCTTCCTGTGGGGCGTAAGCGGCATTACCGCCGTGGCGATCCTCGTCGAAGCAATCGACCGCCTGTGGCCGTAGCGTCCCGGCTCAGCGCTTCATCACCTGGCCGATCACGTCGGACAGGTCGCCCTCGCTGAAGGGCTTGGTGAGGTAGGCCTTGGCGCCCTGGCGCATGCCCCAGACGCGGTCGGTGTCCTGGTCCTTGGTGGTGACCAGGACGATCGGAATGTGCGAGGTGACCGGGTCGCGCGTGATCGAACGCGTGGCCTGGAAGCCGTTGAGGTTCGGCATCACCACGTCCATGAGGATCATGTCCGGCAGCTCGCGCTTGGCGGCCTCGACGCCGGCCGCGCCGTCCTCGGCGGTGAGCGCTTCGTGGCCGAGTTTCTCGACGATGCGCCGGATGCCCATGAGCTGGGACGGCGAGTCGTCGACGATGAGAATGCGCGCCATAGTGTTCCCCCTGAACGTGTGGGGATTGTAGCCAGCGTCAGGGTCCTGGCAACAGCGGGCGGCGGACCTTCCGCGCGCCCAATCCGTGCGTCAGATCACGACCAGCGTACGTCCCAGCGATCCGCCGGCCAGCATGGTCGAGAAGACCTCCGGCAACTGCTGCAATCCGACCTCGCGCATGCAGATGCGATCCAGGTGCTGCGGCTTCCATTCGGCGGCCAGATGCTGCCAGACGCGTTCGCGGATATCGCGCGCGGTGCCGGCCGACGCGACCCCCAGCAGCGACACGCCGCGGATGATGAAGGGCATCACGGTGGTGTCCAGGTCGGCCGTGGCGGCGAGCCCGGCGCTGGCGACATTGCCGTAGGGCGTGGTCTGCGCGAGCAGGCTGGCGAGCATCGGTCCGCCGACATTGTCGAGGCCGCCGCCGAATTGCGCCGATTCCATCGGCCGCGCGGTGGCCAGCGCGTCGCGGCCCAGCACCTGCGTAGCGCCGATTTCCTTGAGGTAGTCCGCGTGCTCGGGCTTGCCGCTGATGGCGTGCACCTCGAAGCCCGCGCGGCTGAAGATGTCGACCGCCAGCGAGCCCACGCCGCCGGTCGCGCCGGTGACGGCGAGCGGGCCGAGGTCGGGCGTCTGGCGGTTCTCGGTCATGCGCAGCAGCGCGAGCGCGGCGGTGAAGCCGGCGGTGCCCAGGATCATGGCTTCGCGCAGGCTGAGTCCGGTCGGCAGCGGGATGACCCACTTCGATTCCAGTCGCGCGTATTCGCCGTAGCCACCATCGCGCGTTTCGCTGAGCCCGCAGCCGGTGACCACGACCGCATCGCCTTCCTTGTACTTCGCATCGGTGGAGGCGACGACATGGCCGGCAACGTCGATGCCGCCCACCAGCGGGAAGCGGCGCAGGATCTTGCCCTGTCCGGTGCCGGCGAGCGCGTCCTTGAAGTTCACCGACGAGTAGGCCGTCTTGATGACTACTTCGCCGGGCGCGAGATCGTCGAGCGGGATCTGCTCCAGGCCGCTGCGATATCCGCTGGCGTCGTTGTGGATGCGGAAGGTGGTGAAGGTGGTGGGAATGGCCATGGGGTTATCCGTTGCGGCGCGGCGTCGGTGTCCGGTTCAGAGGATATCCGGATATAGATCGCGCCATTGTGGATTGAAGGATTCGATCAGCTGAAGTTTCCACAATCGCTTCCACATCTTGAGGGAGGTTTCACGCGTGATCGCGGACGCCATCTCTACATGCGGCTCGTACCAGACAAGTTCGTACACGCCGTAGCGTCGTGTGAAAGCGCTGCCCTGTCCATTCCGATGCAGCCAGACGCGTCCCACAAGATCTGCGGTTACGCCGATGTAGAGCGTTCCGCGCGGACGACTGGCCAGAATGTAGACGCAAGGACTCCGTGGTCGCCGCACCTGACACCCCGTCATTCCAGCGAAAGCTGGAACCCATCTTGCTTTTCAGATCCGTGCCTGGAGAAGCGGAAAATGGGTTCCAGCTTCCGCTGGAATGACGGATTCTTGGGTCGGGGAATGCCTACGCCGCGCTTAGCCCCGTGGTCAGGCGAATGCGATACCGCTCACCTCATCGCCCCACGCCGCTTCTCATCCATCCACTTGTCCGCCTGCGCCGGCTTGTACGCGCGCATCCACGTCAGCATCGCGTCCATGTCGTCGCCATGCCACAGATCCTCGCGCTGGTCCGGATGCAGGAAGCGTTCGGCGACCATGCGATCCAGCATGCCCATCAGCGGCGTATAGAAACCATCGACGTCGAAGAACGCGCACGGCTTGTCGCCGATGCCGAGCTGGCGCCAGGTGAGCATCTCGAACATCTCGTCCAGCGTGCCGAAACCGCCGGGCAGGGCGACGAAGCCGTCGGAAATATCGAACATGCGCGCCTTGCGTTCGTGCATGGAGCCGACCACTTCCAACCGTGTCAGGCCCTTGTGCGCCACTTCCCAGTTGACCAGCTGTTCGGGGATCACACCGACCGCTTCACCGCCTGCCGCGAGCACCGAATCGGCGACCACGCCCATCAACCCGACGTTCCCGCCGCCGTAGACCAGCGTGATCCCGTCCTTCGCCAGGCGCGTGCCGAGCGCGATCGCGCGTTCGGTGTAGATGGGCTTTGAACCGGAGTTGGAGCCGCAATAGACGCAGAGGGAACGCATGGTTGAACTCGCTGGAAGGTTGATCGGTCAGTTGGATTGCATCAGCACGATGCCGGACATGCGTCGCATCTCGTGACGCTGGCGCGCGGTCTGGAGTTTGTTCAGCAGCTTCCACAGCCAGATGTTCGGCATGGTGCGCTGCAGGCGGAGCGATTCGTCCCAGGTGGAACGGAACTCGCTTTCGCGCCAGCCGTAAGGCGCGAAGAACGCCGTGCCTTCGGCCGGGCCGAAGCGGAACGGCGCGTTGCCGGCCTTCAGCTGCGGCTGCCAGCGGCGCTCCAGCATCTTCAGAAGGCGCGGGGAGGCGAGGTCGGTCAGCCACCATCGCGCGTGGGCGACATCGTGCAGGTCGGCTGCCAGTTCGGCGACGTTCGCCGCTTCCAGATACACCAGCAGCCCCTCGGTGATCGCCAGCACCGGACCGTTCGCGGCGGCGCGCGCGAACACATCGCGACGCGCCTGTGCGTCGCGCAGGTCGGCGCCGATGAATTCGACCGCGCAACGCGGCGTTTCGCCGGCCATCTGTTCGCGGAAGTCGGCGACGGAGTCGGGCAGGTCGACGTGCATCCAGCGCAGCGTGGGCGGCAAGGGCAGGCGGTAGGCGCGCGCGTCCAGGCCAGCGGCGAGGTTGAGCACCGTCGCCGCGCCTTCGTTCATGCAGCGCAGGACGATCTCGTCCATCACCGCGGTGCGCACCACCATCGGCCAGCTCATTGATGCGCCGCGTGGCATCGCGCGCACGATGGCCTCGCCGCGCTCGCCGCCGAGCCTGCGCGCGTAGGGATCGCGGAAGATCGCGTCCGGGCGCTCGCTTTCCATCGCGCGATAGATCGCAACCCAGGCGGCGGTGTCGGAGACGTTGCGGATCGGAGTGCCGGCCACGGTGACCTCCTAAAGCAAAAGGCCGCCAACACCGGGTGGGGTATTGGCGGCCTGGTTTCGGCGCATGCGCCGCGTGCGATCAGTTCGCCTTGTGGATGGCGCGCTTGGAGACGGCCATCGCGGCGTCGTGGATGGCTTCGGACAGCGTCGGATGGGCGTGGCAGATGCGGGCGAGGTCGTCGGCCGAACCCTTGAACTCCATCGCCAGCACGCCTTCATGGACCAGCTCGGACACGCCGACGCCGACCAGGTGCATGCCGAGGATCAGGTCGGTTTCCTCGTGCGCGATGACCTTCACGAAACCCGCCGGCTCGCCCATGGCGACGGCGCGCGCGATGGCGGCGAACGGGAAGGTGCCAACCTTGTACGGCGTGCCTTCGGCCTTGAGCTGCTGTTCGGTCTTGCCGACCCAGGCGATTTCCGGCTCGGTGTAGATCACCCACGGAATCGTGTCGAGGTTGACGTGGCCCGGCAGGCCCGCGATCAGCTCGGCGACGGCGATGCCTTCCTCGAAACCCTTGTGCGCCAGCATCGGGCCGCGCACGCAGTCGCCCACGGCCCAGACGCCGTTCACGCCGGTGTGGCAATGCGCGTCGACTTCGATCATGCCGCGCGCATCCAGCTTCACGCCGGTGCCTTCGGCCAGCAGGCCGCGCGTTGCGGCGCGACGGCCGACGGAGACCAGCAGCTTGTCGACGGTGAGCGTCTTCTCGCCTTCGCCGTCGGTGTAAGTGACGAGCACTTCCTTCGACTTGCCCTTGCCCTTCACTTCGGTGTTGCTGACCTTCGCGCCGAGCTTGATGTCCAGGCCCTGCTTCTTGAATTCCTTCGCGGCGGTCTTGGCGACTTCGGCGTCGGCGGCGGCGAGGAAATCCGGCAGCGCCTCGAGGATGGTGACATCGCTTCCCAGGCGCTTCCACACGCTGCCCAGTTCCAGGCCGATGACGCCCGCGCCGATCACGCCCAGGCGCTTCGGCGTCTCGGTGAAGTCCAGCGCGCCGACGTTGTCGACGATGTTCTCGCCATCGAACTTGGCGAACGGCAGTTCGATCGAATCCGAGCCGGCGGCCAGGATCACGTTCGTGCCCTTGAGCTCCACCGTGCTGCCGTCGTGCTGCTTGACCGTGACGACGTTGCCCGGCTGCAGCTGGCCGAAGCCGTAGAACGGCGTGATCTTGTTCGCCTTGAACAGCATCGCGATGCCGCCGGTGAACTGCTTCACGATCTTGTCCTTGCGGCCGATCATCGTCGGGACGTCGATCTTGGCGTCCTTCGTCGTGATGCCGTGCTCGCCGAACAGGTGGCCGAGGTTGTAGAACTGGCGCGAGCTGTCCAGCAGCGCCTTCGACGGCACGCAGCCCACGCGCAGGCAGGTGCCGCCCAGCGCCGGCTTGCCGTCCTTGCCGAGCGCGGCGTCGATGCACGCGGTCTTCAGGCCCAGCTGTGCGGCGCGGATGGCCGCGTGGTAACCGGCCGGGCCGGCGCCGATGACGATGACGTCGAAGTTCTGCTGTTCGCTCATGTTCTTTCCTGATTCTGTTCCCTTCACCCGCGTGCGGGAGAAGGTGGCGCGAAGCGCCGGATGAGGGCGGGGCGGGCGACAGGCCCTCACCCCGACCCTCTCCCGCTGGCGGGAGAGGGGGAACGGCGGTGATTACATGCCCAGCAGCATGCGGTGCGGGTTCTCGAGCTGGTTCTTGATGTCGACCAGGAACAGCACCGCGTCCTTGCCGTCGATGATGCGGTGGTCGTAGGACAGCGCGATGTACATCATCGGCGCGGCGACGACCTGGCCGTTCTCGACGATGGCGCGTTCCTTGATGGCATGCATGCCCAGGATCGCGCTCTGCGGCGGATTGACGATCGGCGTGGACATCAGCGAACCGAAGGTGCCGCCGTTGGTGATGGTGAAAGTGCCGCCCTGGAGATCGTCCAGGCCGAGCTTGCCGTCGCGCGCCTTCTTGGCGTACTCGGCGATGCCCTTCTCGATGTCGGCGAAGCCCATGCGCTCGACGTTGCGCAGCACCGGCGTGACCAGGCCCTTGTCGGTCGACACGGCGATCGAGATGTCGGCGTAGCCGTGGTAGATCACGTCGTTGCCGTCGACCGAGGCGTTGACCACCGGGTGCTTCTGCAGCGCGTTGGCGGCGGCCTTGGCGAAGAAGCTCATGAAGCCCAGCTTGATGCCGTTGGCCTTCTCGAACTGCTCGCCCAGCTCCTTGCGCATGGCCATGACCTTGCCCAGGTTTACCTCGTTGAACGAGGTGAGCATGGCGATGGAGTTCTTCGACTGCATCAGGCGCTCGGCGATGCGCGCGCGGATGCGGGTCATCGGCACGCGCTCTTCCGGACGCGCGCCACCGGCGACGCCGCCGGTCTTGCCCGAGGCGTAGTTGACCAGGTCTTCCTTGGTCACCGCGCCGCGACGGCCGGTGCCTTCGACCTGCGACGGATCGATGCCCTGCGTGACGGCGGTGAAGCGCGCGCCCGGCGGGAGCTGCTCGACGCTGCCGGCGGCCTTGGGCGCATCGGCCTTGGGCTGCACGGGGGCGGCGACGTCCTTGGCGGCGGCGTCATTCTTGGCGTCGATGGTCGCGGCCTTCTCGGCCTTGGCCGGTGCGGCGGCGCCTTCCTCGACGACGGCGATCAGCTGCTGGCTGGTCACCGTGTCGCCTTCCTTGAACTTGATGTCCTTGATCACGCCGTCGACGGGCGAGGGCACCTCGAGCACGACCTTGTCGGTCTCCAGGTCGACGATGTTCTCGTCGCGCTTGACGGCATCGCCGACCTTCTTGTGCCAGGTCGCGATGGTGGCGTCGGAGACGGACTCGG
>Ga0209256_1001967_pt1 | contig 18536 bp, 7 predicted proteins | sample AraplaCol_mCL_r2_2_FD_184270 | JGI IMG/M metagenome (GOLD analysis project Ga0209256, IMG submission 184270) | Arabidopsis root microbial communities from North Carolina, USA - plate scrape MF_Col_mCL_r2 (SPAdes) (version 3) | ecosystem: Host-associated > Plants > Roots > Endosphere | place: USA...
GCACCAGCCGCATCGACATCGCTTCCGGCTCGCTGCAGAACGACGCCGGTACCATCCGCGCAGACGGCAGCGCTTCGGCGCGCATCGTCGGCGATGCAAGCAATGCTGGCGGATACCTCGGTTCCGGTGGCGCCCTGGAGTTGCGCGCCGGCGGCGGCATCAACAACGATAGCGGCCGCATCGAAAGCCGCGACGAGCTGGTACTCGCTGGCGATGCGCTGACCAACCGTGCTGGAAGCATCGTTTCGGCTGGCGCCGGCCAATCCTCGCTCACCATCAGCCGCTACATCACTAACAATGGCTTGATCGGCAGCAACGGCAGCATGGCCATTGGCGCGGAAAGCTTGACCAACGGCGCCTCCGGCGCCATCACTGCCATGTCCGACCTGGACCTGAAGGTGCGTTCGGAGCTGACTAACCTGGACGGCCAGATCAGCACCCAGGGCAAGCTGAATTTCGACCAGCAGGGTGCTTCGCTGCGCAACAGCGGCACCATTACGTCAAAAGGCGCGGCAACCCTGAACGCGCGCGAACTCGATAACCGCGACGGCCAGATCATCACCGCCAGTGGCTCGGGCATCGCGTCCAGCGTTGGCAAGCTGGATAACCGAAGTGGCATTATCAGTTCCGGCGCAGACACTGTGATTAACGCTGCCGGAGCCATCGACAACGGCGCCGGCGAAATCCAGGCCGCGCACGACCTGCAACTGAGTGCCGGCGGCGCGATCACCAACGCAGGCGGCCTGGTTCAGGCAACCGGCGCGGGCAGCACCGTACAATTGAACGCCGATTCGATCGACAACACGACGGGCCGTATCGTCAACGTCGGCACTGGCACAACCAGCCTTGCCGCAAACGGACATATTGAAAACAGTGGCCAGATCGCCGGCAACGGCAAGCTGGAGCTCTCCGCCGACAGCTTGCGCAACCAGGCGCAAGGTACCGTCAGCGCTGCTGGCGACATGGCGCTCGCTGTACATGCCTCGCTGGACAACGCCGGCGCCATCAGCAGCGACGGAACGCTGCAGGCCAACCAGGCCGGCCTGAACCTGCGCAATAGCGGCACCATGGTTGCTGCGGGCGCGGTGGACCTCACGACCGCCACCCTGAACAACGATGGCGGCAAGCTCGCTACGGCCCAAGGCTCCAATGCCAGCGTGAACCTCAACGCACAGGGCATCAGCAACCAGGGCGGCACCATCATGTCCGACAATAAGGCCGACCTGCACGTTGCTGGCGACATCGTCAACAACGGTGGCCTGCTGCAAGCCCGTTCCGACATGGGAATTGAAGCCGGCGGCACCGTGAAAAATGACGGCGGCAATATCGAAGCTGTCTCCGCCACCAGCAGCTTGCACCTGAAGGCAGGCGACCTGGCCAACGACACGGGCCGCATCGTCAACGTCGGCACCGGCAGAACCACGGTGGAAGCGGCACACGGCATCACGAGCAACGGCACGATCGCGGGTAACGGCGCTCTGGAAATCTCCGCCGCCACGCTCGAGAACAAGGCCAACGGCACCATCGCGTCCGCGCAGGGCATGACCACGACCGTGACCGGCTCCCTGGCGAACGCCGGCACCATCAATAGCGGCGGTACCCTGCAGCTCAACGCCAATGGCGCGACAGTCACCAACAGCAAGCTGATTGTGTCGCAGGGACAGCTCACGCTGCACGCGGGAGACCTGGTCAACGACGGTGGCCAGCTCGCCACCGCCAAGGACTCCGGCGCGGCAATGACCATTGATGCCGCCTCGATCAGTAACCGCAGCGGCGTGATCATGTCCGACGCTGCAGCCACCATCGACAGCACCGGCAAGCTCGATAACACCCAGGGTACCCTGCAATCAGCGAGCTCGCTGGATATCGATGCCGCGGGCGCAATGAGCAACAACGGCGGCGTGGTGGAGGCACTGGCCAGCAATGCCACCCTGGGCCTGCACGCCGGTTCGCTGGCAAACGGCACCGGCCGCATCGTCAATGTGGGCTCCAGCGCTACGACGGTAAGCGTCGACACAACGCTGGACAATGCCGGCCTGATCGCCGGTAACGGCAACCTGGCCATGACGGCTGCCGACCTGGCCAACCGCACGGGCGGCACCATCGCCGCATCTGGCGGAAAGCTGGACCTGACTGTCGGCCACGGCATGGACAACGCGGGCGCCATCAGCAGCCGTACCACCTTCACGCTCAATGCAGCAGGCAAAGCGGTCCGCAACAGCGGCCAGCTTGTCAGCGGCACAGACGCAAGCCTCACAATGGGCGCCTTCACCAATGATGGCGGCCAATTGGTGACCGTCAAGAATGGCGGCGGCAACCTGCGCCTGGACGCCGCTAGCGTCAGCAACGCTAGCGGCGCCATCGTCGCCGATGGCAGCGCCAATATCACTTCACGCGGCACCTTGGGCAACCAGGGCGGCGTAATAGAAACGTCTGCGTCGTCCGGAACGCTGGACATCACCTCTGGGACCATCGACAACGGAACGGGCCGGATCGTCAACGTTGGCACTGGCGCGACGACGATCACCGCAGGCGGCGCAGTGACCAGCAGCGGCCAGATCGCCGGCAACGGCACGCTCAATATTGGTGCAGCCACGCTGGACAACACGAGCGCCGGCGGCATCTCATCCGGCGCCAACCTGAACTTCGGCGTGCGCCAGTCCCTGAGCAACGCAGGAAAGATCAGCAGCGGCGGAATACTGACCTTCGAGCAGGCGGCAGCGCAGTTCAGCAACAGCGGCCAAATCGCTTCGGCAGGCGCCATCAATGTCCACGCCGCCAGCATCAATAACAACGGAGGCCAGATTGCAACCGCCACCGCAGGCGGTGCGAACATTGCGCTGGACAGCGTAGGCGCCATGAGCAACCGCGGCGGCGCGATTGCAGCTGCAGGCAACGCAAGCGTGGTATCCGGCGCAGGTTTCGACAATACCCAAGGCCAGGTGCAGGCAGCGGGTAACCTGACGGTCGACGCGAGCGGCATCCTGACGAACAACAGCGGCGCCTTGGAAGCACTGGGTGCCGGCTCCAGGCTGGACGTGCAGGCGAGCTCGATCAACAACCTGGCGGGCCGAATTGTCAACGCCGGCAACGCGCGTACGAGCATCACGAGCGCGAGCAGTATCATCAACAGCGGAACCATGGCCGGCAACGGCGCACTGGTCCTCAATGCCCAGACCTTGCAGAACCAGGCTGGCGGCGTAGTCTCAGCCGTCACCACGCTGGACTTGCTCGTCCGCCAGCAACTGGACAACCAGGGCGGCACCATCAGCAGTGGCGGCGCGCTGACCTTCAACCAGGCTGGCGCAACGTTCGCCAACAGTGGCCGCATGGGCTCCGGCGGCGAGATGAGCATCGTCGCTTCCAGTATCGCCAACGATGGCGGCCAGCTTTACACCGTCAGCGGCACTGGCCGCGGCATCACGCTGCAAGCGAACAGCCTGTCCAACCTCGGTGGCGCAGTTTCCGCCGACGGTCTGCTGCTTGCAACGATCAACGGCGCCGTCGGCAACAACGGAGGCACCTTGCATGCCGGGGCCGACCTGACCCTGAATGCAGCGGGCGCACTGAATAACGGTAGCGGTACGATTGAAGCAGCCGGAGCGGCATCGAAGTTGACGGTCAACGCCCAATCGGTGGCCAGCAGCGGCCGTATCGTCAACGCAGGAAGCGGCAATACCGCGATCACCAGCGCTGGCGGCATTACCAACAGCGGCACCATCGCCGGCAACGGCGCATTGGAGCTGCACGCCAGCACGCTGCTCAACCAGGCCGGCGGCCAACTCGGCTCCGGAACGTCCATGCTGCTGGACGTGAACCAGCAATTGGACAATCAGGGCACCATCGGCAGCGGCGGTACATTGACCTTCGACGAAGCCTCGGCCACCTTTAGCAACAGCGGCCAGGTTGCGGCAAAGGGCAGGGCGCTGATCAATGCGTCCACCTTTACTAACAGCGGCCAGGTGTCCACGGTTGATGGCTACGGCGCCGAACTGGCAATCACCACGAACGGCTTTGCCAACAGCGGCCAGCTCGTGGCCGACGGCAAAGCCACACTGACCATCGCGGGCGTAGCGAACAATGCTGGCGGTACGGTACAAGCAGGAACCGACCTGCAACTGACATCGGGCAGTGCGCTGCAAAACAATGGCGGCGTGATTGAAGCAGTTGGTGCTGGCAGCACGTTGACCATCAACAGCGATTCCATCGACAACGGCACTGGCCGCATCGCCAACAAAGGCAATGGCAGCACCCAGCTCCTGAGTCGTGGCGCGATCGCGAACAACGGCACGATTGCCGGCATGGGCAACCTGCTGCTGTCGGGCACCACGCTGTGGAATGGCGTTTCCGGCACCATCGCATCGGGCCAGGGCATGGACCTGGCGATCACCCAACAGCTGAACAATCAAGGGAAGGTCAATAGCGGCGGCACGCTGACTTTCAACCAGACCGGCGCAGGCTTCGTGAATAGTGGCCAGGTGCTTTCCGGCGGCAATGCCTTTATCTCTGCGCAGTACGTCAATAACGACGGCGGCACCCTGGGCACCGCAGGCGGTTCCGGTGCAGACCTGACGTTGAATACCCCACAACTGAGCAACTCAGGCGGACGCATCGCCACCGACCGCGATCTCTTTGTATCGGCCGGCACGGTCGGCTCATTGGGCGAAATCTTCGGCGGCCGCGACCTCGCGATCAGCATGAACGGCGACTACGTCCAGAATGCGGGCACGCAGCAAGTTCACTCGAACCGCGACCTGAGCCTGGCAGTCACCGGCAACATCACCAACAATGGCACGCTCGGCGCAGAAGGAACGCTGACACTGAGTGGCAACCAGGTGACCAACCAGGCCGGCGCCGTGATCGAAGGCGGCGCCGTCGCCATTCGCGCGGCAGGCGATCTAGCCAACTCCGGCGAAATCAACGGCGAAAGTGAGTTGGACCTGGTTGCCGCCAATATCAGCAACACCAGCGGCATCGTTGGCGGCAACGTGACGGTCCGTACCAGTAACCTCAATAATACCGGCGCCAATGCACTGATCGGCTCCACCGGCAATATGGCGCTGGGCGTGGATGGAACGCTGAACAACGTTCAGGACGGCACGCTGTACAGCTCCGGAAGTATGGTTATTGGCGCTACCAACGGCGGCTTGAGCGCGCAGGTGAATAACGTTTCGTCCACCATCGAGGCGAGCGGCAATTTGGGCCTGAATGCGGTCAAGTTGCAGAACATTCGAGATAACGCATCGATTGTCCAGGTCACCAGGACGGAAACGGTGAACATGGCAATGCCGTCCTGGTATAAACCTGGCGGGAACCCCAATAGCTACGATCCTGGTTCCAGTAACTACACGCCATGGGAGGTTTATTTCGTTAATCCGGCAGACATTCTGGAATCGGAAAAACTTATCACGCCCGACGGCTATGAGATTACCCGCGCGGTGATACGCACCCATGCTAACGACTCAGCGTTCTTCAGCGCCCTCAGTGGTTACTTTGCTAAATGGGGATCGCGTAGCCGGATTCCAACGAGCGATGGCGTAAGGGTGATTTACTACTACGAAAGCCGTACGGCGACCAATCCTGACCAAGGTGGCGCCGCGCAGGATGCATATCAGCTGCCTGACAGCCGTCAGGTTGAGTGGAACACGCCGGAGTACAACTTCTCCAGTGCATATGGCAGCTGCAGCACGAACTGCCTCCGTATCGTGACCCAGCCGGCATATGACGATCCGGTACATACCATTCTGCGACATACGGAAAGGCATACTGGAACGCAGACTTCCGATCAACTGGAAGAAAAGCGTGTGGCAAACCACACCATCGTCGAGGACCAGATTTCTCCGAGCGCTGGCAAAGCTGGCCAGATCCTCTCCGGCGGAAATATGCGCTTGACGGTCACCAATACGCTGGACAACAGCCTGAGCGAAATCAAGGCCCTCGGTTCCCTGACCCTAGACGGCAAGCCCGCTATTGTCAACGACGCGGCAAAACTGCTTCGCAGGCACAGTTTCAGCGGCACATTCACGACATATACCGGCCGTTACACCGCAGCCTGGAGCAATGCCGATATCAACCAGGAAATTGGCGCGATTAGCGGAACGATGTTGGGTGCGCAGGGTGTATTCATCAGCGCTCGCAGCTTCCGCAACGTAGATATTAGCGCTGGCACGGTAGGCAATTTCCGCGACTCCGTCAACGTGATTGGGAGCGGCATAAATGGCGCTGCGAGCGCCGGTGCGCATGCCAGCGCTGGCGGCGGGAATGGTGGCGGTGCTGGTGGTAACGTGTCCGGCAGCGCAGCTGGCGCATATGCCAACCTGGCAAATCGGCTTGGGTCCAGCGGAGCGGGCGCCAACCTTGGCAGCGCAGGCCAAGCGGGTAACAGCGGCTATTCCAACCAACTGCTGGCTGGCAGCACGGCATCTGGCAGTGGTGCGGGCAATAGCCTCGATACCGAAGGAGCCGCACAATCGGGAGGCCCAGCACGCGAAGGCGCGCTGCTTGGACGTCTATCGAACCAGACCCGCAACAGTACGCTCGGCAACGTCAACACCGCGGCCGGCAATGCGTTGGGGCAGTCTGCTGCTGCCGTACGAGGCGAAAGCATCAGCGGCGTGAAGAAGATTTCGCCGGGCGGCCTGTTCCTGCGCAACCCGGACCCGAAAGGCGAGTACCTGTTCGAGACGCGCCCGCAATTCGCAAAACAGGACCAATGGACCAGCAGCGACTACCTGCTCGACAAGCTGGCACTCGATCACGCCACTACCCAGAAACGCCTGGGCGATGGATTCTATGAACAGCGCTTGGTTCGTGAGCAGCTCTCCGAACTGACCGGCCGCGCTCCAAGTGCCGGCCCTGGCGATGACAGTTTGTACAAGCAAATGCTGAACAACGCAGCAAGCTTCGCGCAGCAGTTTGGTTTGCGTCCAGGCGTCTCGCTGAGTCCTGAACAAGTCAGCCATCTGACCAGCGACATCGTCTGGCTGGAAAGCCAGGCCGTGCAACTGCCTGACGGCTCCATCGAAACTGTGCTGGTACCGAAGGTTTATCTTGCGCACGTCGACGCTAACGCGGTCAAGCACAGTGGCGCACTCGTTACCGGCGCCACTGTGACGATCGACGTCAGCGAAACCATCATGAACCAGGGCGGTGTGATCGACAGCGGAAATGGTCGCACATTGCTGCTGGCTGGCGAGGACATTGTCAACCGCGGTGGAACTATCAAGGGCGGTGACGTCGCGCTGCAGGCTGGGCGTGACATCAAGAATGAGACTCTGACCGTAGACAGCAAGTGGTCGTCCAAAGTGAATGGCGGCAGTTTCACCTCGCTCTCCAATCAGGCGACAATCAGTGCGACACGTGGCTTGGTCATGGACGCAGGCCGCAACCTGACCGACCTGGCAGGTACGATCAATGCTGGCGCGAGTGCTTCCATCTTTGCCGGCAACAACATCAGCTTCGACACCGTGAAGACCGGCAGTACCGAATACGGAAAGATTGGCGGAACCACGATCAACAACAGTGCCACGTACAATCAGCTTAGCCGCGTCAATGTCGGCGGAGATTTGCTGATGGCGGCGACGGGCAATTTGGAATTGACAGGTACTCAGGTTTCAATGGATTCAGGCAAGCTGCTCGCAGGCGGCAGTGTGAACATTCGCGCTGTCACTGACGAGGTGAAGACCAATGAACAAGGGCAGCGAGGGAAGAACTGGTCCAGGGATATCCACGAGAATCAAGCGGTGGTTGGCGCACGGGTTTCTTCAGCCAATGACCTGCTGGTTAGCGCCGGCATTAATCAAAGCAGTGACTTGAATGTCATGGGAAGCACCGTTGCGGCGGGCGGCGCGCTGACGCTCAAGGCCAGCAACGATTTGAATATTGTTAGCGTGAGCGAGACGCATTTGTCTGATGTTGCGATGCATAGCGAATCGCGTAGCTTCGCCAAGAAACGCAGCAGCACGGCCACCGACTACAACGCCAGCACGCTGGCAATTGGCAGCACCATCAAAGGCGGCAACGTGGTCGCCACCAGCGGCGGCGACACCTTGGTCAAGGCCAGCACCGTGCTGGCCGACAAAGACCTCAGCATCGACGCCAAAGGTGGCTTGAGCATCGTCAGCGCCGAGGAAACCAGCAAGTCCGCCAGCACCAGGGAAGAGAAGAAATCTGGCTTCAGCGTCAGCTTCTCGTCGGGGAATCTCAGTACTGGCTATGGCAAGTCGAGCACTTCCTCGCAAAGCGCGCAGGAGACGGTAACGCAGCACGCCTCCAGCATTGGCGCCCTGGACGGCAGCGTCAAGCTCAAATCCGGCGAAACGCTGCAAGTGGTCGCTTCCGACATCGCCGCCAAGGAAAACCTGACCTTGATCGGCAAGAACGTCGACCTGGCTGCAGCGCAGAACACCACGCAGAGCCAGTTGGCCACCCAGGGCAAGTCGTCCGGCTTCGGCGTAGGCTTTACGGTCAACCCTGTGGCGGCCTTCAAGGACGCCTACAAGTCCAGTACCGAAAACTCCAAGTCCGGCAGCTTCGTCGGCAAGGAGTTCGCCAAGGCGGAAGGCGCCGTGGAAGGCGCATCGGCCGCGCTCTCGGTGGTCAACATGCAAATGGGCTCCAACAGGTCTAACAGCACGCAAAACCACGCCACCAGCGAAGCGCGCACCAGCACCCTCATGGCCGGCAAGGACCTGACCATCCTCGCCACCGACGGCTCGATCACCAGCCAGGGCGCCCAGATCAGCGCCGAAGGCAACGCCCTGATCCTGGCCAAGGACAACATCAAGCTCGACGTGGCCCACAACACAGAAAGCAGGTCGCAGGACTCGAAGAAGTCGGGCTTCAGCATCGACACCCGCTCGGTGCAGGTGATTGGTATGCTCAACAACAGCGGCAAAGGCAACGGCGACACCGACACCGTGACCGGCACCAAGCTGTCGGTTGGCGGCAGCACCACCATGGCCACGCAGACCGGCGACATCGCGCTGACCGGCGCCAACGTGGTCTCGGAAGGCAGCCTGTCGATCAACGCCGCGCGCGACCTGACCATCACCAGCGCGCAGGACACGCTCCATAACGCCAACCAGAGCAACAACAAGGCCATCGGCAAGGTGGTCGTTTCCGACACCGAGCGCTTCTCCGGCTACCACAACGAAAAGCACAAGGACAATAGCGACCAGGTGACCCAGGTGGCCTCCAACGTCTCCAGCCTGAAAGGCGACGTGAACCTGACCGCGGGCCAGAAGTACACCCAGGCCTCGAGCAACGTCCTGGCCGGCAATGACGTCAACATCACCGCCAAGACGATCGACATCACGGCGCTGCAAAACACCGGCAGCCACCAGGAATCGAACAGCGACCTGAAGATCGGCGCTTTCGCCCGCATCAGCTCACCGCTGATTGACCTGGCCAACAACGTGGAAGCGGCGCGCAAATCCGACGGCCGCCTGAAGGCGATGCAGGGCATGGCTGCTACGGCGAATGCCTACCAGGCCGCCAGCGCAATCAACAGCATGACCGGTGGCGCTGGCAGCGGCGTTCTGGTCAAGGGCGAGGCCGGCATTGGCTTCGCCAGCAGCAGCAACTCCAGCAACAGCAACGACAGCACCGCGCAGGGCAGCACCATCAATGGCGGCCGCAACGTTACCTTGACCGCCACCGACGGCGACATCCATGCCACCGGCGCCACGCTCAATGCTGGCAAGACCCTGAGCCTGGACGCGGCACAGAATATCGTGTTTGACGCCAGCCAGAGCACGCTGCACAGCGACGGCAAGAACAAGAGCTCGGGTGTTGAGGCTGGTGTTGGCTTCCAGGTCGGGGCGCAGACCGGCATGTACGTTTACGCCTCCGCCAATATGGGCAAGGGCCATAACAACAACGACAGTACGGTCAACAACAATACCGAGCTCAAAGCCGACACGATCAACATCCGCAGCAAAGGCGACACCACGCTGAAAGGTGCAACGGCAACCGCCAACACCATCAACACTGATGTAGGCGGCAAGCTGGCCGTGGAAAGCCTGCAGGACACCAGTGAATTTGATAGCAAGCAGACCAACGTTGGCGTACGCGTGCAGGTCGCAATTGGCACAGCCTGGAGCGCCTCCGGGAACGTGTCCCAGCAAAACGGCAAGGGCAGCTACGCCGGCGTGGGCCAGCAATCGGGCCTGTTCGCCGGTGACGGCGGGTATCACGTCAAGGCCGAAACGATAGACCTGAAAGGCGGCGCCATCGCCAGCACGAATGCTGCCGCCTCCGAGCTGACGACCAACAAGCTGACCACGTCCAACATCGAAAACAAGATGACGTACTCGGCCAGCAACGTAAGCATGGCCGGGGGTACTGGCGGCAACAGCGAATTGCTCAAGGACGACGCGGGCAAGATCCTTCCGCTAAGCCAACAGAATCAGGCATTCGGAACCGCGAAGGACGGGAACGTCGCGCCAGGATTGCCGATGGTAGAGAAGGGCAGCGACAGCTCCACCACCTACGCCACCGTCACCGACGGCAAGATCACCATTGGTGGCGTGACGACGAACTCGGTCAAGGACCTGGGCATCAATACTGATGCGAGCAAGGCCAATACCGCGCTAGACAAGCTACCTGACCTGCAGAAGCTTCTGAAGGATCAGCAAGCTATGTCGGCCGCAACAGGAGCGGTGATTGCGACCGGCAAGCAGATTGCGGGCGATATCGCGCTAGGTGCGGCGAAGGCCGAAAAGGCAGCGGAAGCGACGCTGAAAGATCCGAAAAGCACGGACGAACAGAAGTTGGCGGCTACCAAAGCAAGCGAGGAGGCGAAACAAACTCTGAAGGACTGGGGTACTGGTGGAATTTATAGTCGCGCGCTGAATGCGGGCGTTGGCGTCCTGACCGGAGTCATGGCGGGACAGGGCGGCGGCCAAATTACAGCGAATGCCATTGCGCCTACAGTCGCCAAAACAGTGGGCGATATCGGCAGTGAGCTAGCGGAAAAGGCCGCAGACGATAGAAGAGATTACCTCAAGAAGGCCCAAGATGCTCTGCTCAGCAACAACTTGGACGCAGTTGCCGAGTACGAAGCCAAAGCTCTTGAGGCCGACGCCTTGGTTGCGAAATGGGACGAGAATGGTGCCTATCGCGTTGCGCTGCATGCAGCAACCCAAGGTCTGCTGGGAGGCCTAACAAGTGGTAACACAGGCGCACTCGAAAGTGCTGCCGGTGTTGTCGGCGGCAATTTAGGGCAGCAGCTCGCTGCAGATTTTGGCAATGCAGAAGCCGATAGGCTCGGATTGAAAGATGACGCACGCAAAGAATTCGTCAATGCTTTCCAGCAGACCGGCGCAGTCGTTGGTGGGATGATCTCGGGCGCAGCAGCAGGTAATGTGATGAATCAGACTGCGGATGTCGGCGCAGTATTGGCGGCGGCACAAGGCGGGCAAGCTGCAGAGACAGTCGATACCTTCAATCGACGCTTGCACTGGTACACCGAGAATCCCCTGATCAAAAAGCTGGCTGTAGAGAAGGCCAAGGAAGAGTGCCGCGGCGTAAAGCAGTGCGAAAGCCTGAGGGCCCTCAAATATGGTGATGCATTAGAGCGCGTCGCCAAGGGGATGATTGATGATGAGCAGGCTCAGAAGAACGCAGATTATCTGCTTGCCCTACAGAAGGTTTCGCAAAAGCCAACCAGCGAAGGTGCCATGGGGAGCTTTGCTGATTATATTGAAACACTAAAAGAAGCACGGCAGATGTTGGCCAAGTATGAAGGCCAGCCAATGTTAGTAAATGGCAAGCCGATCATTGGTGAAGACGGGAAACCACTCACTTACTTTTCCGCGACGAAGGCTGAGCGAGCAGATAAGTATGCAGAATCGGTTATGTCCGGAGAGCCTGATCCGCTGTTTCCGCAGCGGGAAGCCCGTGACGCGAAGCGACTTGAAGACTTTGGTGCGATCAATGGCTCCGCAAAGAAGGACTACATAGTCGAGGAAACGTTTCTTGGCGGCAAAGTACTTGATGGTACGCTTTCTGCGCTTGGTAAGCTGTGGACGGGTGTCGAAAAAGTACTGGGCTACGAAGCCGCTGCGGGCCTCAAAGGTGGTGCCAGTAGGGAAATTGTGGCAGCTTCTAGCTTAGGGGAGAAACAGGCAATAGAAGAAGCTAGGCTCGCTGGTGGTGGGAGTGACGCGGTCCCAGGTCCGGTGAGCTTCATGGGGGGGGATGATCAGTTTCTTAAGAACGCTTCGAAGCGGCTCGATATTGATCCAAATGGAAAATTTGATGTCATTGCTCACGGAAGTACTCATCGGATTGAGATTATGACTGCAAATGGCCCCGTTGTAGTTGATCACCGCGTTGCCTCGAAACTTATTGAGAGCGCCCCCGGCTATAATGGCCAGCCGATTCGGCTGTTATCTTGCGAGACTGGAGCATGCGATACAGGTTTTGCGCAAAATATGGCAAATAAAATGGGGAAAGCAATAGAGGCTCCAACGGATTTGGTTTGGGCGTATGGAAATGGGAAGATGGTTGTGGCGCCACGTATGTCGCCTGATCCTAAGTCGCCATTCTTTAATCAACCGGACTTGAGTAAGCAAGGTACATTCAAGATATTTAGACCAGAGAAGAGCAAATGAGTAACGAATTTGAAGCAATTTGTGAGAAGTGTGGGGGCAAGATGGTTGCTCGGCATGAAGGGAGCATGCAGGGTTTGTTTTGCACCAAATGTGACTGGTCGATCGTTACAACCAATATTGCAGGAATTAAGTTGGATCGCACCCAATATGATGTTTTTGCAATTAACGGCGATTACAAAAATCACTCGCATATTAAAGTCGTTGCGGAAGTAATTGGTTCTAACTCATTGGTAGCCAGAAAATTGTTGCAGGAGTCTACTCCCGCTGTATTTCGTGGGAGTGCAGTCGAAGTTAAGCATGTAAAAGATATTCTCAATTCGGTCGGAATGTTTTGTAAAATTGTCCCTGATTTCCCATGGTGATTTGCCCTGTTGCCCTCTTCAAATGATCAATAGGGAAGCGGGCCAAAGGAATGGTCCGTTTTCTCTGAAATAAGAATAGGCAAGTCCGCTTTGATCCGGTAAGTGGGCAGTGGAAACGGATTCCAGATTGGCTGATGATGCGTCGACACCCTGGTCTCATAAACATTAAGGCTGAAACAAAGGGGTAATTAAAAAATGAAGGTTTTGCCCTATTTTGAAGAGGATGAAGGTGCGAAAAGTTTTTACTCAATTAACCTGAAAAATAATCTTGAGATGTTGAGTAAAGAGGAGGTAAAAGTTATTTCGAAATATATGGAATCATGCGTCGTAATTGATGAATGGCTGAGTAATATTAAGGATCCAATTACTGGTCAGTACTCGATTCCGTCCAAAACTTGGTGTGATGGAAAGTATATTTGGGACTCGAGCCACACTTTCTATTTGAAAAATTATAGAGCACGTTTACCTGACGAATTTCTGGATCACGTACGGTTAAGGATGCAAAAGGGATTTGCGCTCGACAGTCTGCGTAAAGACGAGCTACGAATTGAATATGAATCAATTTTAGCGAGATTGGCTAGTGGCGATGAGTCTTTCTATGTAAAGTACTGATTTATATACCACTGCCCTGTCCAAATGTTAAAAAAGGCGGCGAACCTGCGGGCTAGCCCGTTTTCTCAGAAAAGAAGCGCTATTTTCGCGGACACCGGCTGATTCGATCCGGTGCCTGCGAGGATGGCGCTTTTTTTGACCAGTTTTTTGCAGATTCCAATCACGGTTTTAAGACGGCGTCTAGCGGCACCGGACATTCAACAGCAGGTCCTCAACTCCTACAGTACGCGGGCCTTTCTCCTTCCACTGCAGATTTGACCTATGGCGGATCGCAGCTTATTGGCGGATACCGTGCAATAAAAGTTGTGTCGACAATGGGTAACACGACCAGTGTACTTGGTCGAATCAACTGGAATGGACCGCTTGTAAGGATTGATATCCCGAACCCACTCTTGTACACACGCCGCTTGCCTAGCGGACTGGAGGCAGGTGCAAATAGCTACTTTGTACGTGGAGGTTATATTTCAGGAGGTGCACCAGAGATTGTAATCGATCCCGTGCCTCTGAAAAATGTTAAGCCAACTCCAGTTGTAAAGGATGTGCCATGAAAGTCATTGAACAAGTAAAACTGGAGCTATACGTTGTATGAGGATGAGAATGGTGCATATCTACTGATGGTAGTTGTTCCTACACGCGATTCGGCTTGGGCAATTTATGAAAAGGAATACCGTCTCAGCTGTTATGAAAAGTTCCTTGTCAGGAGGTTCCCGAGTAAAGTGAAGACGCTCGCAAATCGCATCCTGGAAGAGGAAAAGCGGTCGCAAGTTTCAAAAGGGGGCGACAATTTGTAGTAGTTCTGATCTGATCGTACATTAAGGCCTTGCCAAGGGTGGGTTACCCGGTTTGATAGAGGTGCGATCTTTATTAAACCAGCGCTGTCCTGTCCAAATGATCAATAAGGGAAGCGACCGGAGGAATAGTCCGTTTTCTCAGAAACAAGGCGCGATTTTCGTGGAGCGCCGGCCTACGCGAGCCGGTTGCCCAAGAGGTGATCTTGCCCCGCCATTTTTGCCCACTTTTTATCAGATCACAGTAGTTCGTGATGAATCGACGATCGCGACCTGGGCGACCGTGGACAACGCCCACAGTCGAGCGATTGCTTCAGCTTGCCGAAGAAGCGTTCAATACGCCCGTTCTCCCAAGGACATCTAGCCTTGATGCGCTGATGACGGATGCCAGCAATGCGTAGGCCGGGTTGAAATACGCCAGAAATAAAGACCCGTTCGTTGTCGTTGCGGATCGGGAGCGGCATGCCATGGCGGCCTATTGCTAGGCAGAGATAGCCGAGCAAAGCCCACGAAGTTTTGTCAGGCATGGCGACCAGTGCTTTACGGCTGCCGTGATCGAGAATTCCGCACATAATGTGCAGCGTGCCCGCTGCGTCGACTTTGCCGCTCCTTGCCGCAGTCACTCTTCGGAAAGCTGTGATCAAGTGTCTGATCGATTCTCTCCAATTGTCACTAAAAGACGGCAAACTATACTCATTGTTGAGCTATTTGCTTAAAAAGCTTAAGAATGTGTAAGCAAAGAATTTGATTTTCAGGAACAGCGCCGCTATACTTCACAACTGTAAAAAAATGCACTGGTGAAATTAAAAGTGCAAAATTGCAAGTTGGTCGTCACATGCGGCCAGCTAGTCGCAAGCTGAGCCACCGTATCTCAGTGGCGCATCGGTGTACCCCCAGCAAACATAAAAACGTGCGAATCGAGCGAGGCCTTGTCACGCCCTTAGGATTCGCGCGCGGAGACTTAATCTCACCCGAGGAAAGCTGATTTCATGAGGCAGCTACGCATCTCATGGATCGGATTTTGAAAGTTGCGTAGTTTTTTGAAGAAGAACATGAACATTAAATTTCTGTCGTTGGCAGTAGCCGCAGCATTCACCCTGGTTGGTTGTGGTGGCGGTGGTGGCGGTGAGCAAAAGAGCTCCGCTGCCAATCAGGCCCCTGTTGATAGTGGCATTGTGATTTGGACTCCACCCGCCGCGCCCGCACCGTCGAATTCGGGTTCGGTCGATGCCCGCTTTGTTGCTGGCGCTGCACCTCGTTTCTTCCTTGCTGGGAACTCGACCCAGGCAAGTGGCGACGCCACGCCATTCACGCAAAATGCCGACGGCACCGTGACTGCCATGGGTAAATATACCCTCACCGGCACGCAAATCGCGACGCAGGAGATTTCCGGTAACGCAAACTTTGCCCAAGGCCGCTGGAACGTCGGCACTGTGTCAAGTGATAAAGGTGTTTCGGACATAATGAAAGCTGACGGCTACGCTTCGTATCATTACGTCTTGTTCAACGGCCTGGCAGCCTTTCCTGCAAGCGGCACGCTCACTTGCGATGCCGGCAAATTCACTAAGCCAAATTATGTCGACGGCGGAATCTTGCCAGCCGTAGGTAATTACTTCGGTACCTCAACAGGCAGCGCGGCCATGACGCTTGATGCAAAGGGTGCCCATGTAACCTTTGCCGTTTCCACTACGGCTGGAGGCGTAAGCGGTAGTGCCAACATCTCAAGCGTTATCACGGGACCGAACGGTACCTCCTTCTTTAGCGGCGGCGGGGCTGGGAATAGCGCTTGGCTGACACTCGGCGATGCGGGGAACGGCTCGATTTACCTGATCGCGCAATACACTGTGGGCCTGGCAAATAGTAATACCTACCGTGGCCTTGCTACCTTCACCTGCAAATAATTGAATATGGCGGGCTGGCCAGGCAGGCCGGCCCTGCGTTGCGGATCCTAACGTGCGCCAGTAAATAAAATTATTTGATAAGTGAAATTCTGAGAGTTTCTAAGGCCTCCTTGGCGGTTACCATACCGCCCTATGCGTCAGGTCTTTGTCACAACTTGTGAGCTCGAATACGAAGATGCGTGGGATCGTTTGTCCCACGCAGGCATTCCGGTATTCGAGCCTTCCAAACCGTCGAAAGAGGGACGGGTACTTTGCATCTGGCTCGCACACCAATACGATGATGCGATCGAGCTGCTCCACAACCCCCTGCACATCGTTGCCACTGCGGTGACGGATGAAGAGTTCGAGCGCATCCAGGCTGCGGCCGATGCGCGCATGGCCCGCACCCGCGACCACGCCTGGGAGCAATCGCTCAATCGTCTCGTCGCATGCGCTTCGTTGCTGCTGTTAAGTGGGCTCGTCTACATTACCCTGCCAAGCGTGCTGTGAACCGATGACGGAGCTGTTCTCGGTCATTCGCATGGCCTATGCCGCCACGTTCGCTGATGCAGTTGCTTCGTCCGCGAACGCCCATGTGGAAGCGGCACTGCGGCGCGACGACGGCAGCCTTGCCCTCGATGGCGAATACGACCTGCCGATGCGGGCGGACCTGGTTCCACGGCGCGGAGCGCAGGCGGGCAAGCTGCTGTCGGTCGACTCGCACACACGCATGCAGTTCAGCGTGCACACCTTGCCGCTTCCTCCCGCCATTGTCTATGTCGCGCCTTTTGTGTGGGACGCGGTGGCGTTGCGTGTGGGCGGCCTGGTCCCGGAGCAGGTGGGGGCGGTGCTGGCGCCATGGTTCATGGACTGGTTCGATCCCGAAGATGCCAATCGCCTGAACGCAGAAGGGCTGTTCGGCGTGGTTCATTTTGCGAGCGATCCGCGGCCGGAAGGAGCACTGGTCGCGGTTGAACTGGACCTGGGCTCAGCGCCCGTGCAGGCACTGGAAGACTTGTTATCGCGCCTTGCCGCAGCGGGCGCGCGCGACATCCGCCTCGCCTAAGCCTGCATCATAGCTGTGAGCTCGGTGGCTACCTGTCCGGCGAACAGGTGAATGTGATAGCCGTCGACGAAGCCATGATGCACCTGCACCGAGAACGGCATCTCAAGGCGTCCGGCCCCGGCATCCCTGAATTTACCCCACGCGAACGATGGAATATCCGGCTGCGCCAGCACTGCGGTGGGATGCTGGATCGAGGTGAAATTCAGCCACGGTATGCAGGTGACGAATACCTGCTCCTTTGCTTCGCGCGGCGTCATGCAGCGGTATTTGCGGTTCAGCGCTTCCATATTCGATGCTTGCTCGCGCGCCGCCACGCCGCGCGCAACGAACTCGCGCAAGTCGTCGGACCAGTCGAACTGGGCGAAGTTCAGGTCGTTGTGCTGGTTCTTGACCGTGAAAGACGGTGTCAGGCGATCGATCCGGATTACTTTGCCGTCCAGGATGCGGTAGCGGAAATTCTCCACCTTCAGCACGGAGCGCAGCACGGCGCACAGCATCACGTGGAAAGGCGGCAGGCCCTGCGCTTTGCACCACGGGCGAAAGTCCGGCAGTTCCAGCACGAAGGTCAGGTTCAGGGCGGGGCTGTCCATGCTGTCGAACAGCTCGAAACGGTCGAGGCGACGATGCAGGGAGTTGTTAACGGTTTCTGTGGAAAAGTCTGTTAACAAGGAATCCCTCCGTATGCTAAAGCCATGATTCTAATGAGAATAAACTGGCTGCTCAATTTTGCATCAACTAAGGCGCCCGAAGCTCAGGAAGGCCCATGCCGCGGCAATCACCACCATCCCGGCCACGGTCACGCACGACCAGGTAAAGAAGTAGGCCGACACCACGGTGGCCTGCAGCGCGCGCTCGAACAGGCAGCCCAGGCCAAAGTCGAAGGTGGCCATGACGGTCCAGCGCCGGAAGTAAATCGGGAGATAGCGGCTCATGTACTTGTTGTGCTGCAGGGCGGCGTGGCGCTCGATTACGTTGCGTGCCGCGCTCACGTCCTTGAACAGCCAGTCGAAGAAGATGAAGCGGTAGAGCAGGGTGCGGAAAGGCATGGCTTCGGTCGTCATGGGCGTCTCCCTTGATTGCCTGGATATATTATCATTCCCGGCATTCCTCCAAAGGAGATACAGCATGACGGAATATCTGCGGGGTAGCTGCCTGTGCGGCGGCGTTGAATACAAAGCCGACAGAAAGTCGGTCAGCGGTGCGAGCCATTG
>Ga0209256_1001968_pt1 | contig 18535 bp, 17 predicted proteins | sample AraplaCol_mCL_r2_2_FD_184270 | JGI IMG/M metagenome (GOLD analysis project Ga0209256, IMG submission 184270) | Arabidopsis root microbial communities from North Carolina, USA - plate scrape MF_Col_mCL_r2 (SPAdes) (version 3) | ecosystem: Host-associated > Plants > Roots > Endosphere | place...
TCGATCAGCCCGTGCTCCTCGGCGACGGGGATGAACGTGGACGGCGTGATGCGCCCGTGGCGCGGATGGTCCCAGTACACCAGCGCCTCGGCGCCGATGGTGCGGCGGGTGCGCAGTTCGATGATCGGCTGGTACAGCAGCACCAGCTGGCCCAGTTCCTGCGCGTTGCGCAGTTCGTTGAGCATCGCGAAGCGGCGCGTCACCGACGCTTCCATGTCGGGCAAAAAGCGCAGGTGCACGTTCTTGCCGGCGCCCTTGGCCTGGTACATCGCGATGTCGGCGCGCTTGAGCAGCTGGTCGTGGTCGCGGCCGTGTTCGGGATGGCGCACGCTGCCCAGGCTCAGCGTGACGCCGAGCTGCTCGCCTTCCATCCACAACGGCACCGCGACGCGGCGGATCAGTTCCTCGGCGATGCCCGCATCGCGCGTGGGCGAACCGCTGGGCAGCAGGATGATGAATTCGTCGCCGCCGAAGCGGAACACCTCGCCGCGCTCGCCCACGCCTTCGCGCAGGCGGTGCGCGATCTGCGCCAGCACGCGGTCGCCCGCGCTGTGGCCGAGCGAATCGTTGATTTCCTTGAAGCCGTCCAGGTCGCAGAAGACCAGGCCGAATCCGTCCGGATCGCGCTGCGCCAGCGCCTGCTCCAGGCGAAGCTGGAACTTGCTGCGGTTGGGCAGGCCGGTGAGCGTGTCGAAGTAGGCGAGCCGGGCGATGCGGTCTTCGGCCTGCTTGCGTTCGGTGAGGTCGATGACCGAGGCGACGACGAGGTTGCGGCCCTGCACGGTGATCGGGCTCAGGCCCAGCTCGACCGGCACTTCCACGCCGTCGCGGCGCAGGCAGTGCAGTTCGTTCTCGCCGCCGCCCAGGTGCGTCCTGCGCTGCACCTGCAGGAAGCGCGAGCGTTCGGCCGGGCAGCGCGGCAAAAGGCGCTCGGGCACCAGCACTTCGACCGGACGCCCCACCAGTTCGCCGCGCGCGTAGCCGAGCAGTCGCTCGGCTTCCACGTTCGCCAGCGAGATGCGACCGTCGGCATCGACGATGATCATCGCGCCGGGCGCGCCGTCGACGAGGGCGCGGAAACGCTGCTCGCTGACGTGCAGGTCGCGCTGGGAGCCGATGGTGATCGCCGCCAGGTAGAGCAGCGCGATGGCGGCGATGACGAGGCTGAGGTGTTCGCCGGCCACGGCGCCGGTCGCGGTGAGGCAGTACGCGTTGGGTGCGATCTCCAGCGCCGCCATCCCTGTGTAGTGCGTGCCGCACACGCCCAGCGCCATCAGCGCCGCCGCGGAGAGCTGCACGCCGAAGCGTGGTTCGTTGCCGATCCACGAGAACCGCGCCAGCAGGTGCAGCGCCACCAGCGACACGGTGAAGGCCACGACGATCGAGGCGATGACCCAGAACGGGGAATACGTCGCCGGTGGCGAGAAGGGGATCGCCGCCATGCCGATGTAATGCATGCCGCAGATGCCCATTGCCATGAATCCCGCGGCGAGCAGCACCTGGCCGAAGTTGCGCCGCCGCGTGCCTGCCACGTACAGCGCGAGCACCGAGGCGAGCACAGCCGGCAGCACCGACAGCGCAGTGAGGCGCACGTCGAACATCATCGGCTGCGGCAGACGGAAGGCCATCATCCCGGTGAAGTGCATCGACCAGATGCCCAGCCCGAACGCGGCGCCACCGGCCCATGCCCACAACGCGGTACGGCGGGCCGTCGCGCTGCGAACGCGGCCCGCCAGCTGGATCGCGACGAACGCCGCGAACCAGGCGATAAGGAACGACAGGACGATCGCCCTGAGGTCGTAACTGCCCTGCATGCCGCTCCCCTCCCCAGAGAAGCAGACCGATGGTCTCAGGTACCCATCGGCGGGCATCCGGAAAACTTTAGGGCCGGATCTGGCGACTGGATGGACGGGGTGGGGCGAACTTCCTCGCCGTCATCCCGGCGAAGGCCGGGACCCAGGCCCGTAACGTGTGGTCACTCTCTTGCCGGCTCCCAATATCACCGTCATTCCAGCGAAAGCTGGAGCACCGTCACCGTCATCCCGGCGAAGGCCGGGACCCAGGCCCGTAACGTTTGGCACTCCATTGACGGTTCCAAACCCCACCGTCATTCCAGTGAAAGCTGGAGCACCGTCACCGTCACCGTCACCGTCACCGTCATCCCGGCGAAGGCCGGGACCCAGGCCCGTAACGTTTGGCACTCCATTGACGGTTCCAAACCTCACCGTCATTCCAGCGAAAGCTGGAACCCATTTTGACTTTGGCCTTTGCTTCGGCTTTGGGCTTCACAAGCGAGGAAGAATCAAAAAGCAAAGCTTCCGAACACCTGCGGTGCCCGGGTCACTTTTCTTTGCTTGCCCAAAGAAAAGTAACCAAAAGAAAGGGCAATTCCCCGACAACCTAATCCCATGACCGGAACGAGCAAAGGCGCGTTCGCGATTCGCCATCCATGGCTCAGCGCTCACCGCCGCACATCCTGTGCGGCGCCCTTCGGGGCTAGTGAACTGTTGGGCTGTTCGACAGCAACCGCAAATACAACTGCAAACGCAAACACAACCGCTCGTGTAGCCCGGGTAAGCGCAGCGCACCCGGGACCTGTCGCGCTCACCCGGGCTACAAACGCCACGGGATGCGCAAAAGCCCGCGGAGGATGGGTTTCGCGTGGTGAAACCCATCCTGCGGGGATGGGATGACGGCGCGCATGCGCGCAAAAGAAAACGGGCCGCATCAGCGGCCCGTTCCATGGAAACGCAGGCGACGACGCTACCTCAGCACTCGATGACGTTCACCGCCAAACCGCCGCGCGAGGTTTCCTTGTACTTGTCCTGCATGTCGCGGCCGGTGTCGCGCATGGTCTTGATGACCTTGTCCAGCGAGACCTTGTGCTTGCCGTCGCCGCGCATCGCCATGCGACTGGCGTTGATGGCCTTCACCGCGCCCATCGCGTTGCGTTCGATGCAGGGAATCTGCACGAGGCCGCCGATCGGATCGCAGGTCAGCCCCAGGTTGTGTTCCATGCCGATTTCCGCGGCGTTCTCGATCTGGCTCGACGTGCCGCCGATAGCCGCCGTCAAACCTGCCGCCGCCATCGAACAGGCGACGCCGACTTCGCCCTGACAACCGACTTCAGCACCGGAAATGCTCGCGTTTTCCTTGTAGAGGATGCCCACCGCCGCCGCGGTCAGCAGGAACGTGCGCACGCCCTGGATGTTCGCGCCGGGGCAGAAGCGGTCGTAGTAATGCAGCACCGACGGGATGATGCCCGCCGCGCCGTTGGTCGGTGCGGTGACCACGCGCCCGCCAGCGGCGTTTTCCTCGTTCACCGCGAGCGCGTAGAGGTTCACCCAGTCCAGCGTGGTGAGCGGATCGCGCATCGCCGCTTCCGGGCGCGCGGCCAGTTCGGCGTGCAGCGCGGGCGCGCGACGCGAAACGTGCAGGCCACCCGGCAACGTGCCCTTCTCGCGGATGCCACGCGCGACGCAGGCCTGCATCGCGTTCCAGATCTCGTCGAGCCCCGCATCGATCTCCGCCGGCGTGCGCCACACCTGCTCGTTGGCGTACATCAGCTGCGCGATGCTCAGCCCGCTGTCGCGGCTGCGCGCGAGCAGTTCGTCGCCGGAATGGAACGGGTAGGGCAGGTCGGTCATGTCGGCGACGATGCGGTCTTCGGCCGCCTCGTCCTGGTTGACCACGAAACCGCCGCCGACGGAGTAGTAATCGCGCGTGGCGATCACGTTGCCTTCGGCATCGAACGCGGTGAAGCGCATGCCGTTGGTGTGGAACGGCAGCTTCTGGCGCTTGTTCATGATGAGGTCGTGCTTCTCGTCGAAGCCGATCTCGTGACGGTCGAACAGGCGGATGCGCTTGGTGGTGCGGATACGTTCGAGCGCGGCCGGGATCAGGTCCGGGTCGATCTCGTTGGGAAGGTGGCCTTCCAGCCCCATCAGCACGGCCTTGTCGGTGCCGTGGCCGCGGCCGGTGAGCGCGAGCGAGCCGAACACTTCGGCGCGCACGCGCGCGGTGCGGGCGAGGTCGCTGCCGTCGCCGTTGCCGCCTTCCAGCAGCCAGCGCTGCACGAAGCGTGCGGCGGCGCGCATCGGGCCGACGGTGTGGGACGAACTCGGCCCGATGCCGATCTTGAAAAGGTCGAAACTGCTGACGGCCACGCACTGCTCCGGAAGAGGACACCGTGCGCACGACGGGTGCGCCGGTTTTGCCGGTATTCTACGCGGCCCGCGGGGTCGACCCCGCCATACTCCGGCGCATTGCCATGCAGGACGTGCCCGCCGTCGCACCACCGCTGACGCTGTTCCAGCGCGACGACTGCCATCTGTGCGATCTCGCGCTGGAGGTGCTGGCGCAGGCACGCGCGCCGGAATTCGATAGCGTGTTCATCGACGGCAGCGACGGCCTGGAAGCGCGGTATGGCGTCCGGGTGCCGGTGTTGCGCGACGAGACGCGCGGGGTGGAGCTGGATTGGCCGTTCGATGTGGCGGCGGTGATGGGGTTTCTTTCGGCGGGTTCGGGTCGCTGAGCGTCGCGCAACGCAGGATGGGTTTCGCCAGGCGTGACCCATCTGGCAACGCGCTCACGAATGACGCTTGAAGTACTGCACTTCGCGCTCGTGCTTCTCCGCTGCGGCGCGGGTGCGGAACGTGCCGAGGTTGCGCCGCTTTCCGGTGCGCGGGTCCTTCTTGACTGAATACAGGCGGTATTCGCCGGTCGAGAGTTTGCGGATCATCGGCATGGCTCCGTTGTGGAGAGCCGCATCAACGCATGACGCGCGTAATCGCCGCGTGGCGCGGGCGTGAAACGACGATGCGCACCTTCATGCGCGAACGGAGCCTTGCGGCTCCGTCCGTGATACGCGAAGGGCAGCGAAGTGCTTACTTCGCCGGTGCGAACACCACTTTCGTGCTCACCGCCACTTCGTTCGGAATCAGCGCCGTGTCGGCCCAGTCGCCGCCGCCCACCCCGAAGTCCAGCCGCTTCACCGTCGCCTTGCCGTTGAGCACCGGCTGCGCGCCCGACGTCCAGGTGAACGTCAGCGTCACCGGCTTGGCGACGCCGCGCAACGTCAGCGTGCCGTCGGCGGCGTACTGGTTGCCGCCGAGGCTGCGGAACTTCGTCGCGGTGTAGCGCGCCTGCGGGAACTTCGCGATCGAGAAGAAATCCGAGCCGCGCAAGGTGTCGTCGCGATCGCTGTTGGCGGTGCTCGCGCCGGCGAGCGGAATCGCCACGTCCAGCTTGGACGTTGCCAGCTGCGCCGGATCGAAGCTCAGCTTCGTCGCGAAGCCCGGGATCTTGCCGGTGAATACTTCGCCCTCGTACTTGCTGGCGAAGGTCAGCGACGAGCCGGCGGCCTGCACGTAATCGGCGGCGAAGGCGGGAAGGGCGAACGCGGCCAGCGCGGTCGCAAGCAGTGCGGTCCTGATCGACATCAACGGATCTCCGGAATGGGGGAAGGAGCTGCAGCGCGACGGCGCGGCAGCATCCGCGTCAACGTGGTGTCGTGCTGGAACAGGTGGTGGTAGAGCGCCGCCGCCGCATGCACGGCGACCAGTGCGATCAGCGCCCAGAACAGCCATTCGTGGGTCTCGCGCATCACCGGCGCGAGCGCCTGGCTGGGATCGGCGAGCTTGGGCACCTTGAACTGGCCGAACCACCGCAGCGGACGCAGGCCGCTGAACGAGTCGTACAGCCAGCCCGACAACGGCACGGCGAAAGTCAGCGCATACAGCAGGCCGTGCGTGATCGTCGCCACGCGTTCCTGCCAATGCGGCGTGCCCGGCACCGGCTTCGGCGCACCGGCCACCAGGCGCCACAGCAGGCGCAGCACGATCAGCGCCAGCACGGTCAGGCCGATGGATTTGTGCAGGTCGTAGACCCAGAACCAGCGCGGCGATTTCGGCAGTTCGACCATGACCAGGCCGATCACGCCCAGGCCCAGGATCAACAGCACGATCAGCCAGTGCAGCAGCTGGCTGACGGGACCCCATCGGTCGGCGGAGTTTCTCAACATCATGGCGTGGGCTCGGGCGGGGTCTGGGATTCGGGTTCTGGAGTGGATGGCGCGTCGGACGCGGCCGGTTCAACCGGAGTGGAAGCATCGGGCGCTTCGGCGTCGCCACGCCCGCGCTCGGCTTCGGCTTCGATGCGCAGTTCCACCGTGTCGCCGATGACGGTTGGCCAGGCCGTCATGCCGAATCCGGCGCGGCTCAGCGTGGCCGTCGCGGAAAACCCGGCGGTGCGTCGGAAGGGCGGCAACGGATGGCGCTTGAGCGCGTTGAGCGTGACGTCCATGCACACCGGTTTCGTCACGCCGCGCATAGTGAGCTCGCCGCAGACCTTCGCGTGGTCGGCATCGGCCGGCTCGATCTTGGTGGAAACGAAATGCGCGTCGGGATGGCGCCTGGTGTCGAGCAGGTTGGACGCGCGCACCGCGTCGCTCCATTTCGCGTCTCCCATGTCCAGCCGCTCCAGCGGAACGCGCACGTCCAGCCGCGCGCTGCTCCAGTCATCGCGATCGAACACCAGCGTGCCGGTGGTGCCGGAGACGGTTCCCATCGCCTTGGAGAAACCGGCGTGGTCGATCGCGAAGAGCACCCGCGTGTGCACCGGGTCGAGTTCGTAGGTCTGGGGCTCGAAGGCCTGGGCGGCCGGCAGGAGGCCCAGCCCCAGGAGCGCGAGGCACGTGGCGCGAAGGCGGGGTTTGCGCGCCGGAGCGGGTCTGGCGGGCATCGGGCTCTCCGGCGTGGACGATGGCGGGATTCTAGGCGCAGCCGGGTGAACAGGGCGGGCGAGCGGCGTAACGAACCGTTTCAGTTGTCTCACCGGTCCGGATGCCAACTCGGGCTCCCATTCATGCGAGCAGTCCCCTTGCCGATCCTGCCCGATCTAATACGCTTGCCATGGAGTGACAGGGGAACCGAATGATCCGTTTGCTGTGGGCGCTGCTTTTGTGCGCCGTGTGCCATGCCGCCTGGTCGGGGCCGGCGATCCCGCGCCCGCGGCAGCTCACGGTGGCCGACGGCCTGCCGTCCAACAGCATCAACGGCATCGCCGAGGACCACAGCGGTTACCTGTGGATCGCAACCAGCGACGGCCTGGCGCGCTACGACGGCATCACCTTCCGTATCTGGCGCGCGGGCGACGGGTTGCTCGACAACTACCTCTGGTCGGTCCACGTCGATGAGCGCAACCGCATCTGGGTCGGCACCAGCCAGGCGGGACTCGCGGTGCTGGACACCGACCGCCGCACGTTCCGCCACTACGACTCGCACAACACGCCCGGGATCGGCAGCGACAACGTCTGGTCGGTGACGTCCACGCCCGACGGCGCGACGTGGTTCGGCACGGCATCGGCAGGCCTGCACCGCCTGGGCCCTGACGGCCGCGTCACCCGTTTCGTTCCCCAGGCCGACAATCCGCACAGCCTGCCCAGTCTGGAAGTCAGCCAGCTGCGTACCACCCCGGACGGCGAGCTCTGGGTCGCCACGCGCGACGGCGCCGCGCGCTGGAACGGTCGTGGTTTCGATCGCATTCCGCCGACGGCATTCGGTTCGCCGGTGATCAATTCCATCGGCGTGCAGTCCGACGGCCAGTTGTGGTTCGGCACGCCGCGCGGCGTCGGTACGCGAAGCACCGACGGCCGTTTCGATGCGACACCGTTCCGCCGCTTCGGGCGCGACGCGACGGTGCTGGACATCCTCGTGCGCGATCGCGCCGGGCAGTACTGGTTCGACACGCCGCAGGGCATGGGCATCGAACAGAACGGCCGGCTCCAGAACGTCCCGCTCTTCAGCGCCGCCTCGCAGGGCATGGTGCGTCCATCGTGGACGTCCTCGCTGGAGGATCGCGAAGGCGGCGTGTGGTTTGGCAGCGCCGGCAATGGCCTGTGGTACCTGCCGGCGAACTGGCGCCAGTTCGCGCTGTATTCGCGCCGGCTGGACGATCCGGCCTCGCTCGGCAACGCCGCCGTCCACGGCATCGCGCCCAGCCGCGACGGCACGATGTGGCTGGTCGGCACCGGCGGCGTGCTGGACCGCTTCGATCCACGCACCGGGCTGGTCGAGCACGTCGCGCGCGATTTCAGCGAAGGCTACATCGTCTATTCGGTGCTCGAAGGCCGCGCCGGTTACGTGTGGATGAGCTACCACGACGGCCTGGTGCGAGTGGATCCGGCGACCGGACAGGTGCGCCGTTGGTCCGCGCACGACGAGCGCGATCCGATTCCCAGCGGCACCAGCCACATCGCGCAGACGCCCGACGGACTGGTGTGGACGGCCGGGCAGGGCGGCGAGGTGCAGGCGCGCACGCCCGAGGGCGCGCGCATCGAATCGATCGTGCCCGGCGACCTGCGCGGTCCGCCGGAGGGCGGCACGATCCAGCAGATCGGCGCCGGTCCCAATGGCGCGCTGTGGCTGGCGTGGTCGGACGGCCTGTCGCAGTGGGACTACACCGCGCGCCGTTTCATTCCGGTGCCGGGCGCGCCGTCGGGCACCATCCTCAGCTTCGCGCTGGAAGGCCGGGATCGCGTGTGGATCGCGCGCCTGGGCGTGCTCGAAGCGTATGGCTGGGACGGCGACAAGCTCACGCGCGTGGAGCGGCTGGATCGCCTCGCCGGCATGCCCGAGGTCGCGCTCAACGGCCTGGTCGTGGACGACGCGGGCGTGATCTGGGCGACCACCGTGCGCGGGCTGTTGCGCATCGATCCGAAACGTCGCGCCGTGCGTGTGTACGGCGTGCGCGATGGCCTGTCGAACCAGGAATTCCCGAACCGTCCCGTGCTGACGCACGGCGGCGACCACATCCTGGTCGGCTCGCCCGATGGCCTGGTGATGTTCGCCCCGGCCGACGTGCATCCCGTCGTCGATCCTCCGCGCCTTCTGCTGCAGAGCGTGGACGTGAGCCGCGGCGACGTGCGCTCGGTGCTGGATCCCTCGCTGCCGATCGTGCTCGAACCCGGCGACCGCGACCTGCGCGTGGTCGCACGGCTGCTCTCGTTCAACGACGCGCGCAACCACGCGTTCCGCTTCCGGCTGGCCGGTTACGAGACCGACTGGGTCGACGTGGACGCCTCGGGTGAACGAATCTATTCGCAGCTCGATCCCGGCGACTACACGCTGCAGATCATCGCGCGCGCGGCGGACAACGTCTGGTCGCCGCCGCGTACGCTGATCGTGACCGCGAAGCCGCCGTGGTGGCAGACATGGGCGGCCATCGCCGCCTTCACCGGCCTGGCGCTCATCGCCGGCTGGTGGAGCGCCGACGTCTACCGTCGCCGCCTCAAGCGACGCCATGCATGGCAGTTGTCCGAACGCGAACGCGAGCTCGCCAAGCAGGCCTCGCTCGCCAAGACGCGCTTCCTCGCCACGCTCGGCCATGAAGTCCGCACGCCGATGACCGGCGTGCTGGGCATGAGCGAACTCCTGCTGGATACGCACCTGGACAAGCACCAGCGCGGACACGTCGAATCGATCCGTCGCGCCGGCCGCCACCTGTTGCGGCTGGTCAACGACGCGCTGGACCTTGCGCGCATCGAATCCGGGCGACTGGAGCTCGCCGACGAGCCGTTCGACCTGCACATCGTCATCGACGACGCCGTCACCCTGATGGCGCCGCTGGCGAAGCAGCGCGGCCTCGCGTTCCGCGTGAACGTCGACGACGACGCGCCGGTCGGCATGCGCGGCGATGCGAACCGCGTGTGCCAGATTCTGTTGAACCTGCTCGCCAACGCGATCAAGTTCACCGAGCGCGGTTCGGTGGAGCTGCGCGTGTCGGCGCTGTCGCCGCACGGCGTGCGGCTGGAAGTGATCGACACCGGCCCGGGCCTGACCCGCGAGCAGCAGGCGCGTCTGTTCCGCCGCTTCGAACAGGCCGACGGCGCGCGCACCGCCGCGCGCTACGGCGGCAGCGGGCTGGGGTTGGCGATCTCGCAGGAACTCACGGCGGAAATGGGCGGTTCGATCGAAGTGGAAAGCGCACCGGGCGAAGGCGCGCGTTTCATCGTCGTCCTGCCGCTTCCGCAGGCGGCGCCGCCGGCCACGAACGATGGCGTGGAAGCACTGCTCGCCGCGCGCGGCGGTCCGCTGACGCTGTTGCTCGTGGAAGACGATCCGACGGTGGCGGAAGTGATCTGCGGCCTGCTGCGCGCGCAGGGCCATCGCGTCACGCACGTCGGGCACGCATTGGCCGCGCTGGCCGAAGCTTCGACGGGCTCCTTCGACGCGGCGCTGCTCGATCTGGACCTGCCGGGCATGGACGGCATCGCGCTGGCATCGCACCTGCGGTCGCAGGGATTCGATCGCCCGCTGCTGGCGATCACCGCCCGCGCCGACGCAGACGCCGAACCGCAGGCGATGGCCGCCGGCTTCCAGGGCTTCCTGCGCAAACCCGTGACGGGCGCGATGCTGGCGGCGCTGTTGCAGGGCGTGCCACGGGCCGAGATGGCTTGAACCCGCAGGATGGGTTTCGCCACGCGAACCCATCGCTTTTGCGTCAGATGAAGGGTTTCGCGAAGCGAAACCCTTACTACGCAGACCTGTTGCCTGCGCCCTTACCGCGCACTCAACTCATGCACCGCCGACACCAGCGCGGCGACGTGGTCCGGACTCATGTCCGGCGACATGCCATGGCCGAGATTGAAGACATGGCCTTCGCGCGAGCCGCCGTTGCCCGCTGCGTAGTCGTCCAGCGCACGGCCGACTTCGCGACGGATCGCATCCGGCTGCGCGTATAGCGTCACCGGGTCGAGGTTGCCCTGGATGGCGACCTTGCCGCCGGTGCGGCGTGCGGCGTCGCCCAGGCCGACGGTCCAGTCGATGCCGACGCCTTCGGCGCCCGTGTCGGCCAGTTCTTCCAGGTACGCGCCATTGCCCTTGCCGAACAGGATCAGCGGCGTCCGGCTTTCAATGGAATCGGCGGAGCCACGCGGCAAGGCCTGCGCGATCTTCTTCAGATAACGCAGCGAGAACTCGCGGTACATCGACGGCGACAGCACGCCGCCCCATGTGTCGAACACCTGCAACGCCTGCGCGCCGGCCTGGCGCTGCGCGTCCAGGTACGCGATCACGGCATCGGAAACGACGTCGAGCAGCTTGTGCATCGCCGCCGGATCGTTGAGCGCGAGCGCCTTCACCTTCGAGAAATTCTCGCTGCCGCCGCCTTCGATCATGTAGCAGGCCAGCGTCCACGGGCTGCCGGAGAAGCCGATCAGCGGCACGGCGTTGTCGAGTTCGCGACGGATCGTGCGCACCGCGTCGGTGACGTAACGCAGCTCGCGGTCCATGTCAGGCACGGCGAGTTTCGCGATGTCCTCGTGCGTGCGCACCGGGCGCTCGAACTTCGGACCTTCGCCTTCCACGAAATACAGGCCCAGGCCCATCGCATCGGGCACGGTCAGGATGTCGGAGAACAGGATCGCCGCGTCCAGCGGGAAACGGCGCAGCGGCTGCAGCGTCACTTCGCAGGCCAGCTCCGGGTTCTTCGCCATGCCCAGGAAGCTGCCGGCCGCGGCGCGCGTGGCGCGGTATTCCGGCAGGTAACGACCGGCCTGCCGCATCAGCCACACGGGCGTGCGGTCGACGGGCTCGCGCCGCAGGGCGCGCAGGAAACGGTCGTTCTTCGGGGGCGTGGCGGTCATCGTGGGTCCTTCGGAACGCATGCGCCGGGGGGCGCGAGTGTGGATTGGGTGCAGCCGGGGCGCGATTATCGCGGCTCGCGCCGCGCGCGACCGGTGCCGCGGCGCACCGGACTGTTGCGGCCGGGCGACTGGCGCGCGGTCATCTTGGGGCGTCGGCGCCCTGCACGAACATCAGCTGGAAACCGCGCTTGAGCTGCTGGTCGCGCGCCGATTCCAGCGCGGCCATGGCGCTGGCCTGGTCGAGGAACTGTTCGCGCCGCAGCGTGCTGCGTCCGCCGATCTGCCCGCTTTCGCGCACGAGGGTCCAGCCGCCGAGCAGGTCGGACTGGAGCATCAGCTGTACGAAGCGGGGCGCTTCGCGGCCGTCGGGCCGTTGTTGCAGGAGCAGTCGCATGGCGCCGTATTGTACGAGAGCGGCCGTCAGCGCTCGCGCAACACCGCCAGGACCCGCTCGTCCGGTACGCCGGAAACGATCTTCGCCAGTCCCGCGCGCTCCCACAGCACGAACCGGAGGCCCGCCGCTTCGGCCTTCTTGTCCAGGCGCATCCGGGCCAGCAGGGCCTCGGGGTCCAGGCCCGCCGGGATCACCGTGGGCAGGCCGAAACGCTGCAACAGCGCCTGCAGGCGGTGCGTGTCCGTCGCATGCGCGATGCCCATCGCCGCCGACAGCCGTGCCGCCAGCACCATGCCGACCGCCACCGCCTCGCCGTGGTTGAGGGCGGCGCTGCCGGTGCCGGCGTAGCCCTGTTCGGCCTCGATCGCATGCCCGAAGGTATGACCGAAGTTGAGCAGCGCACGTTCGCCGTGTTCGTAGGGATCGCGCGACACGACTTCGGCCTTGTACAGGCACGAACGCGCGATCGCCTCCGACAACGCCGCGTCGTCGCCGGCCAGCAGCGCCTCGGCGTGGTGTTCCAGCCAGGTGAGGAATTCGGCGTCGAAGATCGCGCCGTACTTCACCACTTCGGCCAGGCCGGCGCGCAGTTCGCGCTCGGGCAGCGTGCGCAGCGAGGCCGTGTCGGCGATCACCGCGCGCGGCGGATGGAACGCGCCGACGAGGTTCTTGCCGGCCGGCAGATCCACCGCGGTCTTGCCGCCGACGGAGGAATCCACCATCGCCAGCAGCGTCGTGGGCAACTGCACCACGTCGATGCCGCGCATCCAGCAAGCAGCGGCGAAACCGGCCAGGTCGCCCACCACGCCACCGCCGAGCGCGATCACCGTCGCGTCGCGCGTGGCGCCCAGTCCGGCCAGCGCATCCAGTGCCTGGCAGAAGCGCGCCATCGTCTTTTCCTGTTCGCCCGGCGGAATCACGAAGCACGAAATCGTCATCGTCGGCCGCGCCGTGCGCAGCGTGGCTTCGACGCGATCGGCGTAGATCGGTGCGACGTTGCCGTCGCTGACGATCAACGCATGCCGTCCGCGCAGCGCGTGGGCGAACAGGGCCGAGTCGCCGAGCAGGTTCGGTCCGATGCAGATGTCGTAGCGCGCCTCGCCATCGACCTTGACCGTGCGCATGGTGCTCATGGGAATTCCGTGGTGCTGGACGAGGCTTCGTCGTTGTAGGGGCTGTCGGCGCATTGTCCCGCCGACGTGGATGAAGCCGGCGTGTCGGACGCGCGCTGCCAGCGTGCGTCGAGTTCGCGCGCCAATGCATCGGCGCCTGCGGCGCTGTCGTGGGCGTCGGTGTCGAACACGAGATCGGCCACCTGCGCATACAGCGGCGCACGCATCGCCGAGAGGTCCCGCAACACCTGCTCGCGATCGCCACGCGCCAGCAGCGGCCGGCTGCGGTCGCGGGCGAGGCGCGCGAGCTGCTGCTCGACGCTCACCATCAGGTGCACGACGAAGCCGCGTTCGCGCATGAGATGGCGGTTGTCGGCATCGAGCACCGCGCCGCCGCCGGTGGAGAGCACGATGCCGTCCTGCGCCAGCAACGTCGCCAGCACCGCACGTTCGCGCGCACGGAAACCGGCTTCGCCTTCGACCTCGAAGATCGTGTTGATGTTCGTGCCGGCGAGGCGTTCGATCTCGTGGTCGGCATCGACCATCCGCAGCCCGAAACGCTCGGCCAGTCGCCGCCCGACACAGGTCTTGCCGGCGCCCATGGGGCCTACGAGGACGAGGTTCGATGCGGGGTTCATGCCGCTGATTCTAAAGGTTGCTTCCGCCTGCCGGGCGCCGTTGTGCATCCAGGCGCAGGGTCCGGTCCGCGATGCCCGGCAGCGTGCGCAGCGCCTGCCGGCTCACGCGTTCGAACAGCTGCACGAACCGATCCACGCCGGCACGGTCCATGCCATGCGCGCCGGGACGTCGCGATTTCAGCGATTCCTCCTGCTGCCAACGCCACTGCGGCACCGTTTCGAAGCCCGGCGGTTGCAGGAACAGCAGTCGGTCGATGCGCGACCACAGCGCGGGATAGTCGCGTGCTAGCGCGTCGTTGCAGTAGCGTCGCCACGTGCCGTCGGCGTCATCGTCGCGTTCGATGGCGTTGATCGGATCGTGCAGTTCGGCATCGGCCTGCGGCGGCGTGCCCAGGAACCAGCCTTCGAACAGCGTGAGGTCCACCGCCTCGACGCGCCGCCAGCGCGATGGCGGCAGGCGCGTGTCGGCGAGCTTGTCGAAACGCGGCAATGCGACCGGCGTCCCCGCACGCAATGCGTCCAGCGTCGCGCACCCCAACGCCACGTCGTGCGTGCCCGGCGGACCGCGCGTGGCCAGCAGCGGGTGGACGCGTCGCGCCAGCCGCTGGCGTTCGGCGCGCCCCAGATACACATCGTCCACCGACAGCACCGCCACGCGCAGTCCGCGTGAACGCGCCAGCGTGGCGACCTGCGCGGCGAGCGTCGATTTGCCGGAACCCTGCAGTCCGCAGATCCCGTACACGCGCACGCCCGGAGACAGCGCATCGGCGAGCACCTGCGCCACCAGCGCAGCGTCGAATCCGGCGGCGGGGTGCACACGGGGCGGCATCGGCCCACAATAGCGCAATGGACACGCCCGACCTGCTGAAAGAAGCCCTCGCCACGTTCGACGTGCTGTTCGACGAAGCACAACGTGCCGGCGAGCCCGACCGCACCGCGATGACGGTCGCCACCGCCAGCCTCGATGCGCGCCCCTCCGCGCGCACCGTTCTGCTCAAGGCGCACGACGCCCGCGGCTTCGTGTTCTACACGCACCTGGACGGCCGCAAGGGCCGCGAGTTGCAGGCCAATCCGCACGCGGCGTTGCTGTTCCACTGGCCGCGCGTGCGCGACGGCGTGCAGGTGCGCATCGAAGGTCCGGTCGAAATCGTGGGCGACGAAGAGGCCGATGCGTACTTTGCTTCGCGTCCGCGCGGCAGCCAGCTCGGCGCATGGGCGTCGAAGCAGTCGGAAACGCTGGAAGCGCGCGAGCAGTTCGAAGAGCGCCTGGCGAAGGCCGAGCGGGAATTCGAAGGCCGCGACGTCCCGCGTCCGCCGCGCTGGACCGGCCTGCGCGTGAAACCGGACACGATCGAGTTCTGGTACGGCGCGAACTTCCGCCTGCACGAGCGCCAGGCCTACGAGCGCGATGTCGCAGGCGAGTGGCATCGGCGGATGTTGTTTCCGTGAGTGCGACTCGCGGTCCGCGTCGCATCGTCTGCCTCACCGAGGAACCGACCGAAACGCTGTACGCGCTGGGCGAGCAGGATCGCATCGTCGGCATCAGCGGCTTCACCGTGCGGCCTTCCATCGCGCGCAAGGAGAAGCCGAAGGTCAGCGCGTTCACCAGCGCGAAGATCGGCGAGATCCTGAAGCTCAAGCCGGATTTCGTGATCGGCTTTTCCGACATCCAGGCCGAGATCGCGGGCGAGTTGATCCGTCACGGCGTGGAGGTATGGATCAGCAACCACCGCAGCGTCGACGGCATCATCGACTACGTGCGACGCCTCGGCGCGCTGGTGGGCGCCGCCGATCGTGCGAACGCGTATGCGGACGAACTGCAGCGCGGCCTCGACGACATCGCCGCGCAGGCGGCGTTGTTGCCGCAGCGGCCGAAGGTGTACTTCGAGGAGTGGGACGAACCGCTGATCAGCGGAATCCAGTGGGTGGCCGAACTGGTGCGCATCGCGGGCGGCGACGACATCTTTCCCGAGCGCGCGGCCGAGTCGCTGGCGAAGCAGCGCATCCTTGAGGATCCATCCGAAGTCGTGCGCCGTGCGCCGGACATCGTGCTGGGCTCGTGGTGCGGAAAGAAATTCCGGCCGGAGAAGGTCGCATCGCGCGAGGGCTGGGACGCGATCCCCGCCGTGCGCGATGGCGAACTGCACGAGATCAAGTCGCCGATCATCCTGCAGCCGGGTCCGGCCGCGCTGACGGATGGGGTCCGCGAGATTGCGAAGGTGATTCAGGCGTGGGCGGCGAAGCGTTGACGCGACACTTCTCGTCCAATCACGCAGCTGTGTCACTCTCATCGCCGTCAAAGGAACCATCACCCGGCGAAGGCGGGGACCCAGGCCCGTAACGCACGGGCGCTCCGGAAACCGCAAGCCACACTACCGTCATTCCAGCGAAAGCTGGAACCCATTCTGAAGTTGTGGTTGCAGTCGCGGTGACGTGGTCGCGTCCCCGGGTACGCTTCGCTTACCCGGGCTACAGCGGCGAACGATCGGTCCGAAGTTGCCAACGCGTGAAGATCACCGCGGATAGAAATCCCGGGTGAACTGCATCTGCGACGTCGCACCGCCTTCGCGGACGACCTGCACGTCGAAGCGCAGCGTGTCCGGCGGAGTAGCGTCGACCGTGCCGACGTAATCCAGCAACGCCGTCCCCGATGCGGCATCGCCGCTGCGCAGTTCGCGCATCTCGATCTGGTGCGCGCGGCCGCGAAGGTCGGTCGCGGTGGCGGTGATCTTCGCTGGCAGCGCGGTTTCCTGCGCGCTTTCGCCCTGGCGCACGCCGATCAGCAGCATCACCGTGTCGTTGTTGCGCGCGATGCCGTACTGGCGCGCGACCTGTTCGCTCAGCGTCGAGGTCGGGATCGCGGAAGCCCGGATCGTGACGTCCCCGATGCGGCTGACGGCTTCCTGCGTCGCGGAGTTCGCGCTGGCGGACGTCGGTGGAGCGGGCGGCGTGCTTCCGCCGCACGCGGTAAGCAAGGCACACAGCAGGGACAAGGCGAGGGCATGGCGCATGGGTCGCTCCGGTCAGTCGTTGGCGGCGGACAGCTGGCGGCCGCGGTCGGTGGCGGCGTGGATGGCGCGGTCGACCAGTTCGCGGAAACCACCCGCTTCGAAGGTCTCGATCGCCGCCTGCGTGGTGCCGCCGGGCGAGGTCACGCGCCTGCGCAGCACGTCGGCGGGTTCGCCCTGCTGGACCAGCATGGTCGCCGCGCCGAGCAGCGTCTGCTGCACGAGCGCGCGGGCGGCCTCCGGCGAGAGGCCCTGCGCGATGCCTGCGGCCTGCATCGCCTCGGCCAGCAGGAACACGTAGGCCGGGCCGCTGCCGGAGACGGCAGTGACCGCGTCCATCTTCGTTTCGTCGTCGATCCACACGGTCGGACCGACCGCTTCCAGCAGCGCATCGGCATCCGCGCGCTGCGCATCATCGGTGCGTGCGTTCGCGAACAGGCCGGTGATGCCGGCGCCGAGCAGCGCGGGCGTGTTCGGCATCGCGCGAACGACGGGCAATCCGCCACCGAGCCAGCGATCCAGCTGTTCCGTCGTGATGCCCGCGGCGATCGACACCACCAGCGGGCGATGCGCCTGCGCCAGCGGGACCAGTGCGGCGCAGACCTCGCGCATCACCTGCGGCTTGACCGCCAGCACCCAGACGTTGGCGCCTTCAGCGGCTACGGTCGCGTGTTCGGCGCAGGCGACGCCGAAATCCTGCTGGAGAGCGTCGCGCAGTGCGGGGACGGGCTCGGCGACGCGGATCGCGTCGGCCGACCGGCCGCGCGCGACGAGGCCGCCGATCAGGCTGCGGGCCATGTTGCCGCCGCCGATGAAGGCGACGGTGGGGGCGTTCGATGTGGGGTTGGGCATGCGGGGAGGATAGCAATCCGGTCCGGCGACTCAGCGGCGACGGAACGCCGGGCGCTAGCCCTTCGCCGGTCGCGCCCCGAACAGCGCCGTGCCTATCCGCACCATCGTCGCGCCTTCGGCGATCGCCACGGCGTAATCGTCGCTCATGCCCATCGACAGCGTGTCCACCGTTGGATGCCCCGCGCGCAATGCGTCGAACAGGGCGTGCGTGCGGCGGAAGGCGTCGCGGCGCTGTTCGGGGTCCGGGTGCGGGGTCGGGATCGCCATCAGCCCGCGAAGGCACAGCCGCGGCTCGGCGGCGATGGCCCGCGCCAGCGCCGGCACGTCGCCGGGCTGGCAGCCGTGCTTGCTGGATTCGTCGTCGATGTTGACCTGGATCAGCACGTTCAGCGGCGGGCGGTCGTCGGCGCGGTGGCGGGCCAGCGCGTCCACCAGCTTGGGCCGGTCCACGGTCTGGACCCAGTCGAACAGGCCCGCCGCCTCCTTGGCCTTGTTCGACTGGAGGTGGCCGATCAGGTGCCACTCCAGCCCGCGCCCGGTCAGCTCCTCCGCCTTGGCGATGGCCTCCTGGACGTAGTTCTCGCCGAACGCCCGCTGGCCGGCGTCGGCCAATTCCGCGACCGCCGTCGCATCCTGGGTCTTGCTGACTGCGAGCAGGCGCGGCTCTGGCCTGCCGCTGGCGGCAGCCGCGTTGTTGAGCTGGAGCAGGATGTCTTCAAGGGCGCGCGCGCGCACGTCTCAGTTCCCGTAGAAAGTGCTGGAAATGGGGCGAGGGGTGGGGGCTATACTGCGGTCAGGGGTAATTCCGTTCCACAGTTTCATCCAGAAGTGCAGGGGAGCACGCATGGATATCGCCGAACTTCTGGCGTTCTCGGTCAAGAACAAAG
>Ga0209256_1001970_pt1 | contig 18509 bp, 10 predicted proteins | sample AraplaCol_mCL_r2_2_FD_184270 | JGI IMG/M metagenome (GOLD analysis project Ga0209256, IMG submission 184270) | Arabidopsis root microbial communities from North Carolina, USA - plate scrape MF_Col_mCL_r2 (SPAdes) (version 3) | ecosystem: Host-associated > Plants > Roots > Endosphere | place...
GGCCGGCGAGGTGTTCGCCTTCCTGGAGACCTTCCTGAATATCGCCTGGAACCTGCCGGTGATCGCCAACCTGCTCCAGAACCACGGCGCCTTCGACACCACCTACAAGTCCCTGCTGCCCGAGACCGTCGGCAACCTGGCGTTCAACACCGGCGGCATCCTGGAACTGCCGATCGCTATCGCCGAGGACATCAAGGTGAAGGCCGCCCTCGCCGCGACCCAGGCCGCCCTGATGCTCACCTACGGCGGGCTCATGGTCGCCGCCGCCAGCATCTACCTGTTCGCGCCGGGGCAGGAGCACTAGGGGGAGGCGCCGCTGTCGGTGCGCCATAGGGCCGACCCGCTAAGCGATTGATCTTGTTGCGGCCCGTCTTGGCCACCAATTTCAGGAAACAACTTAACGCAGTCCCTGAATCGCCTTCGGCCAACCTAAGCCGGGCCCAGCGTCGGTTTATGCTGTTCTACGTGGTCGTTCGCGAACGTGCTCGATCGAAATCTCTAAGGCGCCGATACGCCAAAAACGGTCGCCAGCTACTGGCTCGCCATTCGGTCAAGAATATGCGCCTGACTCCAGCCGCTCCAGAGTGCCCGAGATCAGCGCTTGGCCTTCCATTGTGTCCAGGAAATCCATTGGGCAAGCGCCTCCAAATGCAGGTAGGGGCGACCTCAACCAATCGCCCAGCCAAGGCGACGGGATCAAAGTTTGGCGGAGCTTGATTTCTCTCAGTCATATCTTGGACCTGCAGGCCACTGACTTCCGGCAAGATCCGCTTTGTAACGATCGCCTGATCCAAAAGTGTCGTGTAGCCCGCGAGCAGGCCTCGGTCAGATGGAGTTCGGAAGTCTAGAGGCTTGAGGTCGCACGGAGGAAGGAGCCTCCCTCCGAGCTGCACATTACGGGTAAAAAGGTCCCTCGCTTCCTCCGTGCCTAGAAACACAATTGGAACGACGCCATCGTCCAGAAGCCTTTTCAGGCTGTCGGTGACGTCGCTGCGTTCGGAATTTCGATAGTTGAGATGTTGGGCCTCGTCGATGATTAGGAGGTCGGTCTGAAACCTCTGGAAGCACGCCTTCACCCGCATCTTGAGTTTTTGCTCAGTGCCTTGAGACGAATAAGAGTCCCCGAAATAGTCCAGGATTGAGCTCATCAGCCGCTTGGATGTCGCAGCGCGTTCGAGTGCGACGAAGACAATGGGGACGCGTTCTGAATTGCGAGGGTTGCTCGCATGGTATTGCCGGACAAATTCCGCAGTGGCGGTTGTCTTGCCCGATCCCGAGGGCGCGAGCGCGCGGAGATGGGCGCCAAGCCATCGTGGCGAGAAGGCGCGTAGGCCAGCGCCACCTCACCCTCGTTCAGCGACTGCACCTTGGGCGAGTTCTGCAGCCGGGCCATGGCTCGGCGCTCCTTGCCACGAAGCGTGGGTGCGAGATCCTCTAGCTTCTGGTTCAGCCCCGCCCGGACTCGTAGTCGGTCCGCTTCGCTGCAGAACCGCTCCCCCCTCTCCTCGGCCCACTTTTGAAGCTGCCGATGGTGCCAGAGCGACACGCTGCGGGCGTAGTCCGCATCGAGGCAAGGAAGCGTCACGTAAGTGCTGTTGCGCCTGTTCCAGACATGGATCTCCGACAGGCAAGCCGGGTTGTACTTGACCTTGACCGTTGCTGTAGCCGAACCCTTTCTGCGGGGCCTGATCGGCTCATAGCCAATCAGATCTTCGAGCAAGGCTGAAACCTTGCCTTCGTCGTGAAACACCAAGCCGAACAGTTCGACGCCCGACCGCGTGACGCGGCAGGGGTATTTGACAGCACCCAGCATCTTGTCGAGCTGCGCATCGTCCCTGATGACGTCGATTGAATGCTGCTGAGCGCTCTCCTGCCAGAGTTGGGCGGGACAGGCGCTCTGACCGCGACGCGGCGTAATGTGAAAGAGAATAATTGCTTCCGTGAGGAGTTCCTCAAGCTCAGTGAGCGTGAGCGCCGCTTCCTTTTCTGGATCGTATCCAAATTCACGCAAGAGCTCGGGCTTAAGCACGCCACCCGGCAGCTTCCGATTCAGAAGAGAGTTGAGGGTGCCAAACAGGCGCTCGATAGGCGCCTTATAGGTTGGGGAACCAACTGGAGCGAGCCGAAGGGAGGTACCGATATCGGCGAGAGCCTCCTGCATCGCGACGCCGGCAAACTCCCGGCCATCATCGACGACGATTTCGTCGAAGCGACCGAAGATAAACTCAAGGATGGGGAACGGATCGGCGGAGGAAGGAAGATAGATTTTGGGTCGGTTCGCTCCCGTATGACCTAGAGCGCGCTCGCGACCTTAGCGACAGCTTCGCCAAGATTTTTGCGAACGAGCAATTCGTCGATCAGCACAACGCCTTTCACCTGCGTGGCGTGGAGTGGAACGCTTGGTGCGACTGGCGAATGAAGATCGAACAGCGTGGCTTTGCCCGTGGAATTTTGTTTAAGGCTGATTGGAGCCTGCGTCGCTGAGCCTAGCGCGGTGATGATGTCGAATCCGTCGGAGAACTGGCGGCGCAGATCTGCCGCCAAGAGCTCGACGGACGATTGAGCCCGCTCGGGCGAATAAGGCGGGGTCACGCCGGTCATCACCTGCCGCAGCACTTGGGCGCCAAGTTTGCGGTCGAGCAGGTTGTGATCAAGTCGATTGCGGAAGCTCCGCAAGCACCGGTAGCAAGACGCGTCGCAGGCTGCGGGGCAATCCTCCATGATCTCAAGCGCTTTGCAAAATAGTTCGCTGCCGCGAGACGCCATCTGCGGCGAGAAGCCTGCGCCGCCCGCGAGCGTGTCGTAGAGGAAGACTTCCACGGCGGTTCCGGCCGCACCATCGTCGTTCAACGCCGGCCGATGTTCCGCCAGGATTTCACCGGGCTCAATCTCCAACAATTGGCTCGCAGCCTTGGCGATCGCCTCACAGATAGTGCGCATTGCCGACGCGGTCTCGGCGTTGGGCGGTGGCAATCGGATTGGCGAGGTTAGGCTGAAAGAGAACAGCGCTATGTCTGTGACAAATTCCACGCCCAACACCACCCCTCGGGACACGGCCCCCTGACAATTGGGCTCGCTTTCATTGGGGAAAGGTAAGCCGTGGGGCTGGCGCAAATTCACCTCCGGCGAGGCTACGGACTCAATGCGCCCGCAACGCACGCAGTACTCGTAGCCGTCGCCGCCGGGTCCAGAGTTCGAAACGAGTAGATGCTTGCGGGTAGCAAGACCCCGGAGCCTGGCATTTATCTCGTGGTCGAAGTCTTGGACGCCGGTCGACATGACAAGTTTGGCTCGCGTGGCGTAGGCGGTTTCGTTCGGTTCGTCCGGCGTGGTGACAGCCGGTTGATCCCAGAGATGGGCAAAGCCGGGTGGGCGGAACCAGGGTTTGCTCGGACCGAACGTGCCCGGCGTCTGGCAGGCCTCACAGGTGAGGGTTTCTCCACGCCGGCCTGGGTCGAAATCGATGGTCTTCGCGTGACCGCACCGGGCGCACTCGTAATAAAGCTTGCGGCGACCCCAAGCGTTCTTTCGGTCGTGCGGGAACGGTGAATAGATCGCTCGCGAGGTGTACTGCTTGCCGGCGATCCAGATCTGCTTATTTGGGGCGTACTGCGACAGGGCCACGTTGAGGCCTTGACTGGGGGCGAATTCCATCTCGTGACGAAAGCCCGTCGAGTTCGGGCTGAACACATAGAAGGGTGCGACGTCGGTCGGGAAAGCGTAGCGCGGTAGGACGCCCCAATAGAGCAGGCGGTCCAATAGATTGTCAGAGGCCACATCGACCAGATCCTCGGCCTCTGGCTGAGGATCTTGCTCCGCGCCTTCGGTCTCGGTGCCTCCGCTTGACGTGTCCGCCGACCCAATCGCCTCGGGCCCATCGAGCACTTCAGGCTGCTTATCGGCTTCAAGGGCGACCGGCATCGGGGGTTGTCCGCCTGTGGCCTCGTCTACGGCGGCCAGCAGATCGGGGATGAAGTCGGCAATCAACCCCGCGCGATCTGCTGACGAAAGCTCGGTCGGCAACCAGCGTTGCAAGGCACCTACCAAGTCGTCGCGCGCCAACTCCAGCCACTCTGCCAGGTCCACACGATTGAGGATGCCTGTCGAGTCCCGGAAATCGCCGACCTTTCCGAGCACGGAGAACAGGTTGGCGGCGGCCTCGGTGGTATGATCGAGATCCGGCAGACGTGCTTCGTGATAGCGCTGGAGCACGAACGCCCGGATGTGGCGACGGGCGATGTCGGGATTTTCCAGCGTGAGGCGGGGGTCGATGACCTCCCCTCGGATCATTTCCTGGGGCCGCGTAAAATAGTGATCGTCGTGGCTGTCGGCGCTACCGAAGGCCACCACCGTGGCCACGGCGTTGCCGCGGCGACCGGCGCGGCCGGCGCGCTGCTGGTAGTTCGCCCGCCCCGGAGGCATGTTTCGAAGCGCGACCCCCGATAGTTCACCAATATCGATACCGACCTCCATGGTCGTCGTGCTGGAGAGAACGTCGATCGCCGTCTCCGGCACGTCGGTGTTGCGCCAAGCCAGGTCGATGTCCTGGAAGCGCATTTCGTGGTGTTCCGCCCGGGAGAAAGCCTCGTCAGGGCGAGCCGCGTTTAACTGTGCGGTGTGTTCCGCAGCGATCAGGGACATCAACGCGGGCTGGTCGGACTCGAGAGCATCGATCACCGGTGTGCGATAGAACCCTTTGCGAGCCTGGAAGACGTCGTCGGCGTCCGGATCGAAGGCGTGGATGTCGTCCGAACTGCAGTCGATGCAGACGCTGAGCGTGCTGATCGGCCGATGCACTGACGTGCAGCGGTTGCACCGGCGCCAGGTTCCGCCAATTTCCAGGGTAAGATTCCGAGCCACCATCCGATGCTGGCCGTTAATGTTCTCGGTCAGAAGTGGGAGCAGGACCGGGAGCCAGCCCTTCTTGAACGCCGACTTCAACGCCGGCGTGCTGAAGATGGAATTTAACGGCTTAAACTCCCCACGGTGCGCGCGGACGAGCCCGCCCGTGCCCCACCATCCTGGCGGCATGTCCTTGAACCATATACCGGGTTTTCGGGCCCACGCTCTCAGCCAGGCGCGAACTACCGCCAGCTTGGTCTCCGGCGTCTCTGCCAACCCCGGTAGGGGCGGGAGCATTGTTACAAGCTTGTCGGTGTGTTTTGGCGCCTCGCGGATTGAGGCCACCGCGAGCGCTTCGAAGCCCAGGACATTGTCGCGTAACGTATCAGCGATGGCGCGTGTCAGATTGACCGGCGGCTTCTCATTGATGAGCGCCATCAGTTCCTGAGCATCCGGAACACTGCCCGGCGCGGTGTCGTGCAGAGTGGGCGTGACCTCGGATGCCTCAAGGCCAGGCCGCAGGCGAACCCCAAAACGGTGGGCGGCCACGATCACGGCCATGTAGGCGTTGTCGAGCACCACGGCCGGCAATCCGTCCTCTAGCATCCGATAACCCCTCGGCAGCAGGGCGCGAATAGTGTCCTTGAACGAGAAGTTCTGCAGCGTCGGGGCCAGTCGCGCCGCGACCTGGCGAGAATCCGAGAAGACCAGAACCTTACGACCGCGTAGCGGCGCGAACTCGGTGGCCGGCCTGGGGCTAGGCGGCTGAACCTTGATTTGAGAACTTAGCAGCGCTTGGAAGGGCTGATCGCCCTTTGTTATGTGATCCTGAACACTCGACTTGTTGCCGCGCGCGTATTTCTTACAGCAGCCGCAGGGGGCGAACTGACCGGCCCTGACCGCACTTCCGTCGCCGTCCACCTCATCGTCGTCATCGTCCTCATCATCACCGCTGTCCGCCTGGCCGGCCATGGCGATGGTCGAGGGCGCCAAATAGACGATGCGTGTTCGCTCGCTCGGGTGAGGCGGATCAAGCCGACCAGTGACCAGATCGTAGACGGCAGGAATGCCAAGCGTGGCTGCGGCGGGCGGCTCCAGTAGCAGGTCGAGCGGCTCCAGCGCCTCAACGAAGCCGTCGGCGGTAAGCATCTGATGACCTGCATCGGCGAAAATCTGCCGCGGCCGGCTGACGTCCTTTGTGTAGGCACGAGCGTACGAAGTGCCGCAGTACCGGCAGGTGAAGTACTCCAAAACCGGGGCGTTACAGGCGCACCGGGCGCGCGGCTGGCTGTAGAGGCGGCCGATTGGACCGCCGCGGTCGAGCGGTGGGAGATCTTCGCAGTCCGGATTAGTGCAGGCCCACAGGCCGGGTAAGCCCCGATAGAAGGCGTGAATTCGGCAGGGTAAGAGGCTCGCGTCGTCGGGCTTGAGCCGCGCCCGGCTGCCTAGCGCCAATAGGGCGTTGATGGCTTGGTCGCCGCGGGGCGTGTCGATCTTTGGAAATACGCGCTGCCGAACTTCGTCGAACGATAGGGCGCCGACCATGGTGGCGTTGACGAGCCGACTGAACGGGGCCCAGCCAGACAGCGCCGCGTGAAGGTCGGGTCCGTGTCCTGCGCCGCTCGGCTTGCCGCGATAGGCGAGGAACGATGCGATCGACTGGTCGCGCTCGGCATCGAGATCGGAATAGAACTTGGCCATGTCGACGCTGCAGAGGGCCATGGCGTCGGCTTCGACGCCGTCGCCCTCACCGGGTTGAAGCTTCAGATCACCGGTGATTGGTCGAAAGCTCGACGGTTCCGCCCCCGAGAGCTGGCCACCGAACACGCCGGCCGTCTTCTTACCCTCGGCGCTAAAGCTCGCCGTGGCGCAGATTACCTGAAACCTCTCCGCGGGGATATCCAGCCGTTCGCGCAGGCGCCGCAACAGCAAGCCGACCTCGGCGCCCTGGGCGCCGCGATAGAGGTGAGCTTCGTCGAGGACGATGAGAAATTTCTCATCTGGGCATGCTTTCAGCCAGGCCCGCGTCTGATCGAAGATCGGGCGCTCGATGGGCCGGAGCATCATATATTCCAGCATCGAGTAGTTGGTGATCAGCAGGTCAGGCGGACTGACCTGCACTTCGTAGCGGGTTAGAAGTTCGGCTTCGCCCGCCCGGGTGATCGCCCTTCGGAACTCGCCGTTCGAGTCCAACCAATTGCCGCTGCCGAACCAACCGCCCACGCTCGGCTTGGCGGGCCATTTGCCCTTGTCATGGAGCTTGCCCTGCAGACCTTGCGCCTTGGCCGGAGCCGACTGCGGTGGAGTGCCCGGGCCGACCTGGGCTGCGGCGTCTTCGATATCGACGAAGAAGTCGCCGATCGATTTGAGCCGTCGCGAGTCCTTTTGGCGTGTGCGCACCCCGGCGTAGGGCGTGCGGCTGGTGTAGCGCGCGAAGAGGGCCGCCCGCCCGGACCATTGCTCGAAAGCGCTAACGACGCGCGGGTCGCCAAACAGCAGCCGCAGCCGGCCCAGTTGGTCGTTGACCAGGGCGTTCATCGGATAGAGCACCATGGCGCGAACGGCGTGATGCTTGGCGAACTGCTCCGGTTTGTCGTGGGCCTCGACCGCCAGCTTGCCGATGATCGGCAGTAGGAATGACTCGGTCTTGCCGGAGCCGGTCCCCGTCATGATCATCAGGTTTCTGAGCTCCACCAGAATGCCTTCGATGGCTTCGGCCTGGTGGATGTAGGGCGGATCGAACAGCAGTGGTTTGCCCGCAGAAGGATCGGAGAGCCGCATGTAGAGGTCGCGTGCGCCCTTCGGTAGGTTCGCCATCTCCGCATAGCGCTTGCCTGTCTGATAGCGCGGCGTGGATTCCAGGAACGGGTTCTGGAAGATGCCGCCGATCTCTTCGAGCAACTGGCGGCGCTGGCGCACGACGGACGGATCGGCGACGTGATAGGTCGCCTCGATATAGCCCAGCAAGGTGCGCTGCAGCGCCTCGATCGTCTCTTGAATGGTCGCGGTCATTTGAGCCCCACCGGCGAGATCATTGCGCTTCTGTCAGCCAGAGTTTTTCGGATAGCGCAGCGAGCTCGTCGGCTGCGGCGGCCGCTGGAACAGTGTAGGCGAAGAGGCAGCCAGCGCGGGACGACTTGTCCCCTTTGACGGCCAGTCGTCGCTCGGCGAAGGCCGGCAACGGCGAGAAGAACGCCAAATCCACGTCCTCGCCGGAGGTCGAAGGCCTGACCTGCTGAGGGCTGTTGGCGGTGGCGTCGAAGGCGGCTTGGATACGCCAGGCCAAATCGCACGGCCGCTCCCAATTGTCAGTCGGGACGAGATCGTGAAGCCGTCTGGGCTCGCCGCGCTCCAGCTCGACCAGGCACCAAGGCCGCACACCGAACAGTTGCTGGCGCCGCGCCACGAAGACACCCGTGTCGTTCGACGCGGGCGGGCGCCAACGGCCCGCATAGAAGGTCACGGGACTTTCGGGATCAATGAGGGTCAAACCCTCCACCGGCGCAGTCGCCAGCGGCGTCTTTGACAGCTCGCCGCGGCTAGAGTCGGAATAGCTCCTGGCCGAGGTGCTGACGGGCGCGCGCAGCCATGCTGTCTCGGGGAGTTCGACAAGGCCTAGCGCCTTCAAATGGTCGATCACCGTAGCGGCCATCGGCTGCCGCAGGCTGCGCAAGGGGCCTTGGTGCTGCACATGGGCTGCAAGGTCGCCCAGCAATGCGGTCGGTTGATCACCAGCCACGCCCAAAATGATCAGATCGCCGTTGCTCCGCCGCACGAAGCTCGGGGGTGCTGGGCGCAGGACCAAACTGCCGGTGCGCCAGGCGTCGCCATCCTGCGGCGTCACCTCAAGAACATCCCCGTAGGCAATAAGGGCGTCGAGGATTGCGTCGTACCATTCGCCATCTTCGCCGATGACGCCGACCAGCGGTTCACGCGCGAAGTGGAGCGCGTCCGCTCGGGAACAAGGCGCAAGCGCCGAGACTGCCCGGCGCAGCGACTGAGCAGCGAGCGCCTCCGGCGAAACACCTGGCCCGCTGAGAGCCAGGGCGCGCGCTGTCCTGGTGAGGACGCCGGCGAGGGTCAGCAACTGAATCATGCCGCGACCGCCCCCTTGATTGCGGGGGCTGTCGCCTGGGCGAGGAACGCGCCTCGAACCAGCGGACGGACAGCGAGCAGGCGTCCGATCGCTTCAGCAGGGTTGAGGCCAGCGGGCGGCCGGTATCTCCAAGGTCTGAATGCCAAGGTGGCCGCCTGATTCGCCAAGTCTCGATCAGAGGTGATGCTGTAGTGCTGCGCGTGACGGAAGAGCTCCGCTCGGACTCGGGGCCAGGGCAAATTCACCCAGTCGGTCGTCCGCATCCGCCACCCAAAGCCTGGTGATCCGCCGACGCCCCCTTGAGCTCGCTCCAAGGTCGGTGTCGCAACAGTCCCAAGCAAAGCCGTCCAATTTGCACCGCAGGCCGTGCGCCGCAATTCGGCGTAGAGGCCGGCCAGGGTCTGGGTCTTCCGAACGGCGGCCAGGCGCCCGATTGGACGGGCGCGTCGCCAGTGCTGCAGTGCTGCGACCAGCGTCACAACCGCTGGCGCGGGTTCGTCTGAGCCAGGACTGCAGTCCTGGCGCAAGCCGAGCTCGGAAAAGGCGGAGAGGCGCTCGGTGACCGGAACTGACGCAAATGCTATGTAACGCTCGCCTTTGTAGGTGGCGCTGTAGAGCGCCCCGGGACCTGGCATGTCGATGCCGGCGACAAGATCGCTGGCGTTGGCGGTGCGGAAACGGGCTGGTGAGGCGACGTCAATCCGCGTCACGCGAACGTCCTCGTCGTGGGCCGTCTCGTCGATCAGTCGCAAATGCTGCCGAACCGGGTCAAGGCTCCACCGCAGCGGTTCGACGCGGTGCGGGAACCGGACGGTCTGTCGCCCGAGTTCATCCAGCTCCGCAACCAGATCCACGCGGTGGGCGGCGTCGATAGCGTCCGAATACTCCTTGAGGCGGCGTAGGGCGGGTGCGAACCCATTCTCGCCCATGGGCAGGGAAATCTGGGTGAGCGGGCCGCCACCCGCGACCTGGCCGCTGGCGTCTATCGTCTCCAGACGCCAGTTAACCCGCCGCCCAGACGGGCCATAGAGCGACACTGCGGCGTGACCGGTCAGCACGTTTTCGAGGCTCGCATTGGCTGGGTCCAGGAGAACGCGAAAGCCCGCCCGCTCCGACGCCACGTCGGTCCAGGGACGCGGTTCGAACACTTCGAAATCGAAAGCAACAGGGCTGACGTCGATGGCGCCGTCTGCGGTCGCGTTGCGGGCAACGGCCGAAATTCTGAGGGTATGGCGGCCGACGGGTAGGGCGCCCAGCGACACAAGGATCGCGGCGTCGGCCGCTGCTAAGCGACTCCGGCCGCCAGCGTCCAAGTCGAGGATGAATTCTGCGGCCGGAAAATCCGCAGTGAGCCGCAACATCACTTCCTCGCCGGCCGCCCAGCTCGGGCCGTCGAAGTCGCGACGGACGACAGGGTTGAGGCCAAGAGGTTCGACCCGCGCTCGAAGCGAATAGCCGAGACCCAGCTGCTTCAGCGCGGTCCGATAGGCCTGTGAAATCGATGGCGGGGTTTTGAAGGCGTAGGCGAAGGCACCCGTCAAACCCGTGGTCGTCGAACGCATGGCCAAGGAACGAGCGAGTTCGGCCGGAACGGCTCCGCGCGCCACCACCACGTAGCCTTGGGAAGGCCGGACTTGATTGCCGGCGACCTGTCGGTACGCATTGTCTTCGTGGCGCCGCAACAGCCACAACGGACGGTCTTCGAGAGTGATCAGCGGTGCAAGGAGCGGGAGCACGGCACCCGATGCGCCCTCCAACTCGATCGCCGAGTCGCCCGCTTCGGGAAAGCTTACCAGCGGAACCTCGCGGTTGGACCATGAGAGCAGGACTGCACCCGGAGCCCAGCGCTCGGTTTCGCCGTGCTGTCGGACCCTCATCCGGCCCAGGGCCGCTGGGGCCAGTGCGGCCTTTTTAAACGCTGCGGCAAAGTCGGGCATGTGCAGGCCAAGCTGGGTGGCCCCATCCGCGACACGAGCCACCAGGCGTGGGGGCCGAACCATGTCGTCTGATTTCGCCAAGCCCGACCGGGGTTTGCCGTCACCGGCGAGCGTCGACGCGGCGACTCCGCGCGCCGACCGAAGAACTTGCCGCGCCGCGCGCAGGAACTCGCCGGCTTCTCGCCGCCCCTCAAGGTCGGCCACGATGCGCGACAGGGTGTTTGGAATGATCCGTGGTACGAGTTCGTTCAGATCCTCGTCGCGAAGCGCCAGCACGATCCGACCCGTCAGATCGGTCTGTTCCAAGAAATCGTCATAGCGCGCCGACCGCTGGTCGCCTGTCGCGGCCAGATAGGCGCCGATCTCGTCGGCGCCCGCGTCGGCGAGCCGGCTGAGTCCATAGCGGATATGGAAGAGATGGCGGGCGAAATGGCCTTGAAGATACTTGGGCAATAGAGCGCCGGCGATCGGCCACGCGATTATGCTAAAGTGCTGCGCCCAGCGCCCTTCTGGGGTGGGGCCAGCGAACTCTCGCTGGAACCGCTCAAACCAAGCGCGGAGCACTTGGCGGTCCGTCTGGGCGCGCCAGGCTCCAGCTGTGAGTTCCAACGACGGCCAATATTCGTCACCGTCGTAGCCGTAGCCCGCTTCCGCGGCCAAAGTGACCCACACCAGCCAATGTTGGCGACGAAGCCCGTAGGTGCGGTGTTCCAGTGACGCCGCCTCGCGCGCTGCCCGGATGATGTCCTCGGTCTGGCCATGCTCTATGGCGTAGACGGGATAGCCCGCCGGCCTTCGCAGATCGGCCAGCGCCGCGAAGTGCGCTTCAAGCTGGATTTGGAGGGTATCCAGCATCGGGGACCTATCCAGTCCGGCGAAGGTCGGCGCCAGGGAGTTCGACCAGGCCGCGGATCAGGCGCGGGATCTTCGCGCGCGTCCAACTGCGATAGTCGATTTCGCCACGCTCCGCGCGCGGGGCCATCCAGCGTGCCACCGCCATGTCCGAGATTTCAGCGACCGTTCGCAGTCCGGTGATGTCGGGTTCTGCCTGGCCGTTGTGCAATACGTCGAAGGCGTTGGTTGCCAACTTGGCGACAAACACCTCGCGCTGGATGCCATGCTTCAAGACCGTTTCGTTGATCCGGAGGGCCTTCAACGCCGCCCGGATCGTCCTGAGCCGCCAATTGGGTCCCTCGCCAAACTCGTGGCGATCAGCGTAGGCATGGTCACGTTCGCGTAGAAAATCGCGCATCTGCTCGAACAGCGCGTCGGTGATGTGGAAATGACCCCAGCCGATCGTGAAGCCGATGCGCTCGAAGTACGGCTCGCCCTCAAGCCGCAGGCGGTTGTAGACCGACGATCGGCCCATGGACGACGTGGTCGTGACGGCGAGCAAATTTGCGGACTTCTCCGTCTTGGAGATCACGCCCACCGTTGTGCCGTACTTGGCTTTAAAGTCGTCATAGACGTCGCGGGAACGGATCAGACACGCGACTGCCTTGCCGCCCAGGAGGAAGCTGTAGGGCGGCACAGCTCCGAGCACGTAAGCGTCGAGCAAGCCAACTAGGCGCTCGGCGCGATCATGCACGGTCCAACCAATCGCATGGTCGCGGACGGACAGATTGTAGACCGGATCGCCCAGGGCGATCACACCTGCCAGCCGGTCGTGCGCCTCGTCCCAGACCAGGTACCGCATCCGGCGGCCAAACCCTACCGAGACTGGAACCGACCACGTCATGGTCGCGACCCGGAAGATATCCGCTTCAAGTGTATCGGATTTCACGACACGCAGCGTCAATCGGACGTGATTGACGTCGATTTCCGCCCCATCGGCGAAATAGGGCAAAGCCCGCGGAAGCGCGCGCTCCAAAAACGGCTGGGCGTCCTGCAGCCGACTGCGGCGCTGGGCGCGATGCAACTGGCGGACAACTGTCTTGCCCTCCCCGGGCAGCACCAATTCGCCCTCCGAGTTCTTGGTGAAGCCCAGAGTTTTGAAATGGCGTCGTATGGTCCGCTTGAGCGCGGCTTCTTTGTCAAAAGGTCTTGCGACGCTCCCTGGCTGATCACTCACACTGTCCCCGCCGCCTCCCGCCACCATCGAATCCAGCGGGATGTGATCACCGCTCCAAACTGGAGCTTGCACTATAATATTCAGGGCGCACAACCTCGGAGGGTGGTCAATTAGGCCTGCTCTGGTTCGGCTGTCATCTCGTGTCAGCAGGGGAAGGGCTAACCGAGCCGGTGAGCAGCATCATATTGAGTTCGGGGCTTCTGATGCGGTTCGCTATCAATGGTACCCGGCTGTATTCTGCGCCTTCTTCGGTCTCGCCGACGGCCGTCGGGTTTGCGGCGCGATTTGCGCCGTAAGCCCTGCATCCTCAACGGGAGACACATGATGTCCCAGTCCAGTCAAAATGCCGCTGAGACAATTGTCGCCAATGGCTGGATTCCACCGAAGGCAGCGCGGTGGACGGCGACAGGCGCGCCAGTCTCCCGGCCTTATGCGTCGGGTGCAGCGTCGATGCAGTGAGGACCTTCGCCGGCTGCGGTGCGGCCTTGATGCACGCTGAGACTCTGGCCTAAGGCCAACGCTTCGGGGTTGATGTCGCCTAACACTAAGTTTCTGGAAGGAGCGACGCGCGTACCTCGCCGCGTCCCAGCAGTCGGCTGAACTTTCGATAGTCGCTGTGTTCAAAGCGCCAGCGGCCGGCGACGACCGCAGGATGGACTTTGGCGTGCTCCGCAAGCTCGATGATGTCTTCGGACGACATCTCCGGCGAGGCGTGAGACGCCCATAGAGAGTCAGGAATTAGAGCATTGCGCGCGAACGCGTCGGCTTCCGCTTCGATCTGATCTGAGCTGCTGACCTCAAGATCATCCAGGATGACCGATACGTTCGGTCCCAGATGACAGCACACATGTGCGAATTCGTGTAAAAGCGTAAACCAGAAGTTGTCTAGACGATCGTGGCGCAAAGTCATCGCGATGATCGGTGTGCCGTCGTGCCGGCAAATGGCCGCGCCGTCCAAGAAGGTTCCTGGCAGGTGCTCTAGAACAACAAAAACAATCCCAAGCGCCGCCAGTTCTGCTTTGAGCCGCTCTGGCCAGTCATCATGGACACTCAGCGCGGCCAGGCGTCGAGCGTCTTTCCCCGTTAGAGCTTTCTTTCGCTTCGACGGAATGTCTGCGGTTTCGGCCTTCAGAAGAACGGCGCCACACCACCCCTCAAGCGCGGCAAAGTCCGTTTTGGCGTTAGTCCTATCGGTCCGTGTCTTCCTCAACATCGCCATTGCCGGAGACAGGTTCGTGGTGCGCGCCAGGAACGCGTCCCAGGTTTCTTTCGGTTTGAGGAAGCCCAGGCTCCGCAGCTTCTCGATCGCACTCTGAGATCCCGTGGAGGCGCGTTTGGGGGGCTCATGCCGGATCGGGCCGATAAGAGAGGCGATAGGAATTCCAAGGTGCTGATGTAGAGCGCGAATTTGATCGACGGTCGGCTGCCGCTGACCGGTCAAAATCTCGGAAACGCGTGATTTAGAACCAAGGTACGGCGCTAGATCGCGCGGCTTTAGCCCAGCCTGATCCATACGGAATCGGATGGCGTCCGCCGCCGTCGTGGCCATCGGAGGCATCTTCGAGGCCTCCCAGCGCTCGATGAGCATTTGCAGCACTTCGAGTTGATCAACTGACGCCCGGTCGGTCTTCGTGATCAGGCTGCTCGCCTGTTTCATCGCGACCTCGTAGTCGGCGTCCGAGCGAATAGGTGTGATCGTCAATTCGCCTTACCTCTTCCGCGCGTCGGACGTTGCTCGGTTCTTGCCACTGAGTCCACGCCGACGATCAAGATGATGCTTGTGCTGTAGTTCACCACGAGCCGAACGAAGCACTGCGGCCCCACGACGATGGTGACATTCGCGCCATCGACCAGAGCGCTTGGGTACGCAGCACGCACGTCTTCAACTGACTTCCAACTCGCATCGATCAGTTCTGCGCAAAGCGCGCCGAGTGCTCGCGCGTTCGCATCCGTGCTTCGCCCCCCGGCGGCGGATGCGAGTCGGAGCGTACCCATGATCTTCATGCACCGTTGCATACCCGCAGTAGTAGCGCAAGAAAATTGGTTCCACATGCGGGAACGCATATTGCGCTCCTCGCGTCGTTGTGGCAGCTGTTTGCATGTGGGTTCCCGGATGTGGAACTCACATTTTCACTGTCGCCTTTGATGGCGCCGTAGGGTCGGAAAGGACCAATGTTATGATTGAAGCCAAGGCCGAAGAGCCCCTTGTCGATGGTGTCGTCGCCGGCGGATTTGCGATCGAGACGGGCGATGCCGAGTTCAACTTCGCCACGGCGTATATCGCTGATGCGAAGGTCGTCGGTTCGCAGATCGTCGAAGCCGCCGGCATCCGCCCCGCCGATGATGTGGTGGTTCTGCAGCACCTGCCGACTGGAGAACTTGAATCGCTGCGCATGAACGAAACGGTCGATCTCACCGCCTCGGGCGTCGAGCGGTTCTTCGTGCTTACCGGCGCCAGCGCTCTGAACCGTGTCTTCGTCGATCGTCTGGAACTCGCTTGGCCTTACAAGACGCTCGCTGCGCGCCATATCAAGTTCCTCGCCAAGGCCAAGCCGAACGAGCAGTTGGTCCTGGATGGCCCCCACGGGCCGGTGGTCTTGGATGATGACGTGATCGTGGACATCTCCAAGGAGGGCGTTGAGCACCTGCGCCTGGAAAAGCAGACCTGGACCCTTAATGTCCATGGTGTCCCGCTGACGCTGTCGACGCCGACAATCATCGCCCGTGACGCGCTTGTCCTGGCCGGCTTCGACCCCAAGGACTGGCGCATCATCCTGAAGGTGGTGCGGGCGCCCGCCGTCCCGATCAGCGCCGACGACGTGGTCGACCTGCGCACTCCCGGGATCGAGAAGCTGCGGCTGATGAAGGACGACGTGAACAACGGTGAAGCGCCCGCGCAGCCGAGCCGTGCGTTCGCGCTCCTGGCCGTCGACGAAGCCCATCTCAATCGCCTTGGCCTGCGGTGGGAGACGGTCGTTGAAGGGCAGCGCCGCTGGTTGCTGATTCACAACTACCCGGTCTTGCCGGGCTACGAGGTTGACCGGGTCATCCTCGCGCTCGAAATCCCGCCGGACTATCCCGGCGCGGCGATCTACGGCTTTTTCACTTATCCGCCGCTGAAGCTGACCAACGGGCGCCAAATCCCCAATCCGCGCCCCGACAGCGAGATTGCCGGCCGGGTCTACACCGGCTGGTCGCGATACCGCACGCCGGTTCAGTGGGACCCGAACATCGATAACATCGTCACGCAACTGGCGCTGGTTGAGCAGGCTCTTGAAAAGGAGGTGGTCGCATGATCGCCTGGACCTGTCTGGCCTTTCCCGGATCGCTCCATGCGGATCTTCAAGCCCATCTCTTCCCCGGGGACGGGCTGGAAGCCGCGGCGGTCTTGGTGTGCGCTCGCACGCCCGGACCTAGGCTCCGGCTGATCGTGAAGCACGTGATCCTGGTGCCGCATGACGCCTGTAAACAGCGGACGGTGGACACCATTACCTGGCCCAGTGACTTCGTCGAGCAGGCGATCGCCGTCGGCGAGGACGAGGGGCATGTCTTGGTCCCCATCCATTCGCATCCCGGGGGGCTGTTTGACTTCTCCGAGGCGGACGATCGTAGCGACCGCGAACTGCTGCCCTGCATTTTTCAGGCCTACGGCGAGGCGCACGGTTCGGCTATCATGACCCCCGATGGTTCTGTTCGCGCCCGTCTCTACAATCGGGCGATGAAGGTCACGCCGATCAGCGCGGCCATGGTGATCGGCGACGACATCCGCATCTGGTGGTGCGACGGCGCGACTCTCACCGGCCCCGCCCCACGTCCCATCGCGTTCACGGCTGGCATGACCTCGGAGTTGGCCCGCTTGACGGCGGTGGTGATTGGCGTGTCGGGCACGGGCTCGATCATTGCTGAACAGGTCGCCCGGCTTGGCTTTGGTCGTGTCGTCCTGATCGATTTCGATCTCGTCGAACTCAAAAACCTCAATCGAATTCTCAACGCGACCACTGCGGACGCTAACGCCGAGCGCAATAAGGCGCGGATGTTTGCTGACGCCGTCGCCACCTACCGGGGTGAGGACGTCGCTTTGGCGGTTCCGATGTCGATCGCCGAACGCGACGCGGTTCTCGCCGCCAGCCAGGGCGATGTCCTCTTCTCCTGCGTCGATACGCTTGAGGCGAGGCATCTCGCCGATCGGATCGCCGCTGCTTTCGCCATCCCGTTGTTTGACGTTGGCGTGACAATTCCGACGCGGATGTCACCGAAGGGGGCGCAGATCGCGGACGTCTGCGGACGCATCGATTATGTCCAACCCGGTGGTTCAACCTTGAAGGATCGCCGCATCTACACGGCCGATACGCTGCAAGCCGAATATGATCGGAAGGCTGATCCAGTCGGGCACCAACAACAAATCGACGCCGGATACATCAAGGGCATTGTCGAGGAGGCACCGGCGGTCATCGCGCTCAACATGCGCGCCGCATCTGCGTGCGTACTTGAGTTCATCGCCAGGCAATATCCGTTCAGGCACGAACCCAATCGGCTCTACGCCCAGACCCGGTTCAGCCTTGCTGTCGGTGATGAAACGCTGATGGCGGAAGACGATTTTGGCCGGTCCGCCAATCCCATTCTCGCCGTCGGTGCCCAAGAGCCGCTCCTGGGCTTGCCGCGATTGGCGCGGCCGGCGGGGGCATTGTGATCGGTTCGTCGAAGTGGATCCGCTTCTGGTCGAGCGTTTGCCCGCCACGCCGGATCAAGACGGTGGAAGGGGATTCTCTTCCGTCGGTCCTTCGGGGGCGAGACCTCTTCTTGGCTCGCGAGGATGGCCAAGATTGGTGCGTTGGGCTGAGGTGTCCCTGCGGCTGTGGCCGCACCATCGAACTCATGCTGTTGCCGGCGGCTAAGCCACGCTGGTCGGTTGAAATTGACCAACTCGGCCACCCGTCACTTTCGCCCTCGGTATGGTTGAAGTCGGGATGCTGTTCGCACTTCTGGCTCAAGAACGGCCGCGTTTACTGGTGCTGACTTCGGGCGGCCGGTCGCGGACGACACTCGCCCCTGAGCGCCCAGGGCGAGCGTCGGGACGCATGTCAGTCCACGGTCTTGCGCTGGCGCAGGTCAGTCGCCCGCGGAGCTTTCACGCCCCACCACTTGCGACCGCCTCGCATTATTGACGGTCTTAAGTTGGAAATGGGTACGCGTTAGGTTGCAACGACAGCCGCCTGGCGGCCCGGAAGGGACTCGAACCCCTGACCTTCGCTTTAGGAAAGCGCTGCTCTATCCTGCTGAGCTACCGGGCCACGCTTGCGCGGGTCAGGGTGCATAGCGCAAGTTTCCGGGCATGCGAACCCCGGGCCGGAAAAGCTTCACGGGTCGCCGCGGCGTCGTTCAAAGGGGGGATACGCCATGGGTCTGCTGCGGCCGTTGAAGACGCTCTATGTCCAGGTGCTGATCGGCATCGCCCTGGGCGTGCTGGTCGGGGCGCTGTGGCCGGACGTCGGGGTGCAGCTGAAGCCGCTGGGCGACGCCTTCATCAAGCTGGTCAAGCTGGTGATCGCCCCGGTGATCTTCC
>Ga0209256_1001974_pt1 | contig 18472 bp, 12 predicted proteins | sample AraplaCol_mCL_r2_2_FD_184270 | JGI IMG/M metagenome (GOLD analysis project Ga0209256, IMG submission 184270) | Arabidopsis root microbial communities from North Carolina, USA - plate scrape MF_Col_mCL_r2 (SPAdes) (version 3) | ecosystem: Host-associated > Plants > Roots > Endosphere | place...
GCCGGCGAGCGCGTGCAAAGCGTCCAGCGCCCGGTCCGCCTCGGGATCCTGGTGACGTATCGCGGCGTCGGCCTCGGTCATGACCCGAACCTAACGCCAAGCTTGGCAATAGGTTCAACCATGGTCACGCATCGCCGACCACGCGCTCGATGAAATCGGCGATCAGGCCCTTCAGGGCGTGCAGGGACGGCAGGTCCATCAGCATGGCGATGTAGCCGCGGATGTCCCGGTCGTTGATGGCGAAGTTGATGTACAGGAACAGCACCACGCCACCGTCGGAGGACTCGGGCGACAGGTGGAACAGCTTGGAGCCGTCGCCGCGGATCACTTCGGGCAACGACATCGTCAGCGGCCGCTGCAGCATGTTCGCCATGGTCGCCAGGCAGCTGTTGAGCACCACGTTGCCGGTCTCGGCCAGCGCCTCGTCCTCCATGTCGGCGGCGTCCGCGACCGACAGGGCGCCGCCGGTCACCGCGTGCACCAGCGCCATGCTGTTTGACTGCGGGAAGATCAGCAGGGCCCGGCCCGAAAACACGCCGGCGAAGTCCTGGCGGACGGCGACCAGCTCGCCGCTCTCGCGTTCCCGGATCAGGGTCGTGGCGCCCTCGCGGGTGACCACCTCGACCGCCGGGACCGACAGCAGAACCTGTTCGCCGACCATCTTGCGAAGATTGGCGGCCGCGCGACTGACTCCGATATTGACCAGTTCGGTCAGGGCGTCCCGCTCCAGATCGTCGAGCAGGATGGATTGCGTGGTCATTGCGCCGCCGATCGCAGCCGAAGCGCCGCGCCCGACAGGAAGCCGCGCATGCCTTCCTCCGTCACCGGCTTGGCGATGAATGTGGCGTTGGCCGCGCGCGCGCGGCTGATGATCTCGTCCTGGACATTGGCGGTGGCCACGGCGATCGGCATGGTCGGGAAGCGCTCGCGCAGTTCCTCGGCCAGGGCCAGGCCGTCTCGGCCGGGCATGTTGTAGTCGAGGACGGCCACGTCGATCGCCTGGGCGTCGAACGCGGCGATCGCCTCGTCGGCGTTGCCGGCCTCGACCCGTGTCCAGTCCGGCTGCAAGGCCGCAATGGTCTTGCCCAGGACGATCCGCGCCAGCTTGCTGTCGTCGACGATGAGAACGGTCGTCCCCATGAACTTCTCCTCGCACCGCCGCGCAACGGCGCGGCGTCAAAAACTATGGTCTGGACACATCCGACGGTCGTCCGCCGGTCAAGGCGGGCAACAATCGATCTCTCAGGAAGGGATCGTCGGGAAGGCCGACGATTGTAGGACGAAAGGCCAGGATCGCCTGAACAACCGCCGCATGCAGACCTTCGCACATCGACAGGTCCAACGTGGAGTCCGAAACGCCTTGTAGCAGAGCCGTTAGCGGCTCTGCGTCCTCTACCCGACAGACTCCCCGCAGGCGGATGATCGGACCGTCGTTCAGAACCGTCATAGGACCAGCTCCGCCGGATCCAGGACCATCAGCACCGCGCCGTCCGCCAGCAGGGTGGCGCCCATGACGCCCGGCGCGCCGGCCAGCAGGCCGGTCATGGGGCGCACCGTCGCGTCCATCCGGTCGACGATGGCGTCCACCGAGAAGCCGACGAGTTCGCCGCGAGCCCGAGCAACGACCACCCGCTCGCTCGGCCGGTGTCCGGAAGCGACGGCGCCCACCAGGTCGCCGAGCGACACCAGCGGGACCACGGCGTCGCGCAGTTGGAACGCCCTGCCCGCCCGAACGGGAACGATGCGTTCGGTCGGCACCCGGACGGTCTCGACCACGGTATCCAGCGCCAGGCCGTAGCGTTCTTCGCCGCAGGTCACGACCATGACCTTGGTCAGCACCATGGTGACAGGCAGGATGAACCGCACCGTCGCGCCCTTGCCCACCCGGCTGTCGACGATGACCTTGCCGCCCAGCTTCTGGGCCGCGTCGCGCACCACGTCCATGCCCACGCCGCGGCCGGACACCGCGCTGACCTCGCTGGCCGAGGAGAAGCCCGGCGTGAAGATCAGATCGATCGACGCCTGGTCGTCCAGGCGGTCGGCCGTGTCCCGAGTCAGCACGCCGCGCTGAACCGCCAGGGCGCGGATCCCGGCCGGATCGATCCCCGCGCCGTCGTCGCGCACCTCGATCACCACCTGGTCCGCCACGGCCCTGGCCGTGAACCGGATCGAGGCGGCGGCCGGCTTGCCGGCCCGCGCGCGCACGTCGGCCGGCTCGACACCGTGGTCGATGGCGTTGCGCAGCACGTGCAGCAAGGGCTCGAACAGCCCGTCGACGATGGTCTTGTCGACCTCGACGTCGCCGCCCTCCACCTCGAGGGATACGGTCTTGTCCAGCGAGCGGGCGATTTCCCGCGCCAGCCGATGGAACCGCGCGAACAGCGGACCCAGCGCCACCAGGCGCACCTTGCCCACTGTCGCGTGCAGATCCCCGACCAGCCGGTCCAGCTGGACCTGTCGCGCGCGGAGGGCCTGACCCAGGGCCTGACCGCCGGGAAGGCCTTCGGCCTGAGCGGCCAGGTCCGCCAGGCCGTTCTTGGCGATGATCAGGTCGCCGGCCAACGCGGCGAGCCGATCCACGCGCTCGGCGTCGATGCGCAGCGTCTTGCGCGCGCCTTGCTCCGGCGCCGGCACCGTCTCTTCCGCCGTCAGGTCGACCACCTCGATCTGGCCGGCCACGAAGCGGAAGGCCGCCTCGACCTCCGACCGACCGGCGGTCGACACCGCTTCCAGCACCAGGTTGCAGGCGTAGGGATCGTAGTCCTCGAGCCCGCCCCAGGCCTCGCGCGGCGAGACCTGCAGGCCGGCCAGGCCCGGCATCGCCGCGACGATGGCGATGGGATCGTCGCCGGAAAAATAGCTGTCGGCGCGCGGCGTATAGCGGACGGCCGTCGCGCCCAGGCCGTCGAACGCTTGGGGCGGGCGCCAGCTGGTCGGCGCCGTCCGGGCCGCGGTGTCCGTCGCGGCGCTCACCGAGGCCACCAGGGCGCGCAGCCGCCTGGTCTCGCTCTCGCCGGCCAGGTCGGCGTCGGCCGGCAGGACTCCGGTGCGGTCCAGTGCGTCCAGCCAGCGATCGACGGTGTCCACGACGCTGAACAGGGCCTCGAAATCCTCGGCCACGCCGGTGCGTTCGGCGCGCAGCAGGGTCAGCAGGTCCTCCGCCGCGTGCAGCATCAGGCTCATCGGCCTCAGGTCGAACAATCCCGCCGAGCCCTTCAGCGTGTGGATCGCCCGGAAGCAGCCGTCCAGCGCGCCCGCGTCGTCGGGCCGACGCGCCAGGCTGGCCAGGTCGTGCTCGGCGCTGGCGACCAGTTCGCGACCTTCGCTCAGGAACTGGACCATGAGGTCGTCGGTCATACGGCCTCCCCCGGCCGCTGGAAAACGACCGCGTCCTCGAACCGGCGGACCAGGAAGCGGTCGCTGATGCGGCTCATGGACTCCGTGTGCCCCAGGCACAGATACCCGCCCGGGTTCAGTCGATCATAGAGGTTCCTCGCCGCCACCAGGCGCGAGGCGTCGTCGAAGTAGATCAGCACGTTTCGGCAGAAGATGACATCGAACATCCCCTGCTCCGCCAGGCCCGGCCCGTCCACCAGATTGGCCCGGGTGAAGGTCACCGACTCGCGCAGGTCGTTGATGAGCTTACGGCGATGCCGGCGGCTCGGTTCGAAATAGGCCTCGACGACCTCCGGCGGCAGTCGCGACAGCGCGCGCTCGCCGTACAGGCCTTCGTGGGCCGCGTGCAGGGCCCGCGTGTCGATGTCGGAACCGATGATCTCGACATTGTACGCGTCCACCATGCGCCAGTTCTCGAGCAGCCAGATCGCGATCGAATAGGCTTCCTCGCCGGTCGAGCAGGGCGCCGACCAGATCCTGATCTTGTCGCCCGGACGGCGCGAGGTGATCAAGTCCGGCAGGAGCGACCGGCTCAGGCAGGCCAGTTGATGCTCTTCGCGGTAGAAATAGGTCTCGTTGACCGTGAAGGCGTTGATCAGCGTCTCGCGTTCGACGGGGTCGGCCCGCAGCTGGCCGAAATAGGCGGCGAAATCAGGACAGTGGGTGGCCGCGACCCGGTCGGCCAGCCGCCGCTCGATATAGTAGCGCTTGCTCTCGCCGAACTGCATGCCGGTGTGGCGATACAGGAACTCGCAGACCTTCTTCAGGTCGTCGGCGCTCAGATGCGCCTGCTCGGGCGTGGGGGCCCGGCTCACCCGGCCCGGACCATGTCGCGGATCTTGCCCGCGATGGCGTCGACGGGCGCCACGACGTCCGCCCCGCCCGCTTTCACGAGTTCGCCCGGCATGCCCCAGACGACGGCGGAGTCCTCGGACTCGGCGATCGTGCGGCCGCCGGCCGCTCGCAGCGCGGTCATGGCCCGCGCGCCGTCGTCGCCCATGCCGGTCATCAGCACCCCGACCAGCCTTTCGGGCGGCATGACCGCGGCCACGCTGTCGACCAGACGGTCGACGCTGGGATGCCAGCGATGCTCGGCGCTGGACGGGGTCGACAGCGCCACGGGCCCGGCGGCCCGGCGGCTGACAATCATGTCGGCGTCGCCCCGCGCGACGTAGACGCAGCCTGGAACCAACGGCGTGGGTCGCGCCACCTCGATCACCCGCAGGGCGCACAGGCCGTCCAACCGATGGGCCAGGGACGCGGTGAACGCGGCGGGCATGTGCTGGGCCACCAGGATCGGCCACGGGAAGTCGGCCGGGATCTCGCGGAGCACGGCGTCGAGGGCCGGCGGACCGCCCGTCGACGCGCCGAGGATCACCAGGCCCGGCGGCGTGCCGGCGGGCTGGGGTTTCCAGCCCGTGGCCGTCTTGCCCCGCGGCGGCGGCGGGACGATCGCGCCATGGCGGGCCCTCAGGCGCTCGGCGAGGCGATGCGAGCGGCGCAGACGCGACGCCGCGGCCGTCACGACCTTCTCGACCAGGATCGGCGCGAACTCGTCGATCGCCAGCGACACCGCGCCGTCCGGCTTGACCACGAAATCCACCGCGCCCAGTTCCAGGGCCTCCAGGGTGGCGTCCGCGCCCTCGGCCGTCAGCGACGACACCATCACCACCGGGCAAGGCCGCTCGACCATCACCCGGTCCAGGCAGGACAGCCCGTCCATGCGCGGCATCTGGACGTCGAGGGTGATCACGTCGGGCTTGAAGGCGTGGACCTGCGCCAGCGCCTCGACCCCGTCGCGTGCGAAGGCGACCTCGAACCCCGGCTCGTTCTGGAAGACATCGCCCAATACGCGGCGCATCAAGGCGGAATCATCGACGATCAACAACCGGGTCACGAGGCGGGCGACCTCGCCGTCAGGTCGCGCAGCAGGTCGGCTTCGGCGCGCGCCAGCAGGGCTCGCGGATCGATGAGCAAGATGACGTCCCCCTCGCGCTCCACCTTCGCGGCGCGGTCGAACAAACGGTCGCCATCGTTCGACAGTTCCGGCGCGGGCATCAGGTCTTCAGCCTCGACCTCGAGGATCCTGGACACCGCGTCGACCGCGAACCCGGCCTGCAGCCCGTCCAGGGTGACCACGACGACGCGGCGCGCCTCGCCGGTCGCTTCGCCGGAGACGGAGAAACGCTGGCGCTGGTCGATCACGGGGATCACCTTGCCCCGCAGGTTCATCACGCCCTGGATATAGGCCGGGGCCTTGGGCAGGCGGGTCAGGGTCTCGGGCAGGCGCACCACCTCGTCGACGGCGGCGATGGGCAGGCCGTAGGTCTCGTCGCCCAGGCGTATAACCAGGAAGCGCTCGCGCGCCGCCGCCGAGGTCGTGCTGGCCATGGCCATATCCTTTTGGTCGCCGGTCTCCGCGAGCAGCCGCGAGACCCGATCGTCGGCGATCACCCGTTCGGGGACCAGGATCGAGACCAGGCCCCGGCCGTCCGGCAGCCGCAGGACGGAGTCGATCCGCGCCTCGCCGCCGGCGCGATTGAACAGCGTCGGCGCGGGTCCCACGGCGTCACGCGATGCGCGCAGGATGACGCTGATCCGGTCGACCAGCAGCGCCAGCCGATGGTCGCCGATGTGCACGACGACGATGCGGTCGTCGGCCTGCACCGCCCGCTCGGCCAAGCCCAGAAGGGCCCGGAGGGAAACGACCGGCAGGACCTCGGCGCGCAGTTCGAACACGCCGATCAGCACCGCCTCGGTGCGCGGCAGAGCGACCACGGCCTTCGGAACCGCCATCACCTCGGCAACGGCGTCGAGCGGCAGGGCGTAGTCCTGCCCGGCCAGGACGAATCCCAGAAAGGCCAGGTCCGGCGCCGCCGCGACCGCCGGCCGCGCGGCGACCTCGCGCTCGGGCGCGCGGCGCGCGGCGCGGAAGGCCGCGAACCGATCCTGCAGCGCCGCGTCCAGATCGAACCAACGCGCGCCGCTCGCGTCGTCGAGCATCAGGCGGCCGTGCTGGAGTTCGACCTGGCCGTCGCCTTCCGAGGCGGTCAAGGTCTCGATGGTGTCCACAGCCAGGCCGATCGGCGGATCGCGGCGCAGCACCACCACCCGCGTGCTGTCCGCAGGGTGGTCATCGCCCAGCAAGGCGCCCAGCGACACCACCGGCAGCACCAGGCCGCGCAGGTGGGTGACGCCCAGCAGCCCGGGAGGCCCGTGCGGCACGCGGGTGACGCGCGGCGTGCGGATCACTTCGGCGACGCCGGCGGCGGCCATGGCCACGCGCGCGCCGCCGGCGCGCACCGTCAGCCGTTGGCGGGTGTCGTCGGACGCCATCCTAGCCGGCCGCGGCTTGCTGCAGCTCGTTGGCCAGAAGCGCGATCTCCTCGATCGCGGCGGCCAGTTCCTCGGCGCTCTGGGACTGCTGGCGGGCGGCGGCCGCGGCCTGGGCGGCGGCGCTGCTGGCCTCTTCGGCGGCCGCGGCGATCTGGCCGATCCCCGACGACACCTGGGCGCTGGCCGCCAGAACGTCCCCCGAGCCCTTGACGATGTCGTCCGAGCCGGCCTTCAGCATCTCGGTCTCGGCGGCCACCTGGGTCAGGCGCACCTCGATGGCGCGGTTCTTGTCGAGCTCGGCGCTGGCCAGGGCGTTGATCTGGTCGACCTCGCGCCGGACCTTGGCGATCTGGGAGACGATGCCGGTGACCAGGTCCTTGACCGCGTCGGCGTTGTGCGAAGCGTCACGCGCCAGGGTGCGGATGTCGCCCGACACCACCGCGAAGCCGCGGCCCGCCTCTCCGGCCCGGGCGGCTTCCACCGCGCCGCTGGTCGCCAGCATCGTGGTCTGCACGGCCACCAGGCCCAGGCCGTCGACGATCTTGCCGATCGCGCCGGCCAGTTCCTCCAGCGCCTCGACGGTCTCCAAGACGGCGCTGTTCTCCTCGACCGACGTCGCGACACCCCGCGCCAGGCGGCCGACGGCCTCACGGCCTTCCGTCAGCAAGGTCTGCATGACCGCCACGCGCTCGGCGCTGGCGATCGCATTGGCGCTGGACTGCCGGGCCGCCTTCTCGATCTCCTCCATGGCCGAGCCGGCCTGCTGGGTCGCGGCCGCCTGGATCTGGGCGCCGCGGCTGATCTGGTCGATGGCCACGAGGATCTCGCCGGCCGCGCCGGACAGCTCCTGCACCGTGGCGGACAATTCCTCGGCGGCCGCCGAGGCCTCTTCGGCCGCCGCCGAACCGCCTTCGCCGCCGACCAGCATTTCGATCATCTCGCCCAGGGCGTCGGACGCCGTCTGGCTCTGGTCCAGCGACTGAGCCTGCTGCTGCACGGAGCGCTGGGCCTCGGCGGCGGCGGCGGCCTGCTCCTCGGCCGCGCTCGACACGCTCTCGGCCCCCCGTCGCGCCTCGTTCGCCGCGCCCGCGGCCTCGACGGCGGCGATCAGGATCATCTGGCTGTCTTCGCCCAGGACCGTCATCTCGCGCCGCACGGCGGTCAGGATTTCACCGACCTGGGCGCCGGCCTCGGCTTCGGCCTCGGCGGTCGTCGCGGCCTGGCGCAGCCGATCCGCCGCGTCGCGCACCGAACCGGCGATGCGCTCGGCCAGCGCTTGCACGTCCTGCGATCGCTTTTCGGACGTTTCGGCCAAGGCCCGGACCTCGTCGGCGACCACGGCGAAGCCACGCCCGTCGTCGCCCGCCCGCGCGGCCTCGATCGCCGCGTTCAGCGCCAGGAGATTGGTCTGGTCGGCGATGTCGGCGACGCTCTTGGTGATCTCGCCGATCCGCGCCGCATGGCGTTCCAGGGCTTCGATCACGGTGACACTGGCCAACTGCCGCTGGGCGTTCAGGGCGACGGCCTTGACCGAGGCGTCGATGGCCGCGCCGGATTCCGTCAGCAGGGTCTGGAGCACTTCGGTCCGCTGCCGCGATGTCTCGGCCCGCTCGCGCGCCTGGCCGAAACTGACGCTCATGGCGGTGACCGCGGCCAGGGATTCGTGGGCCGCCCCGGCCGCCTCCTCGGCGCCGCTGGCGATCTGGGCCAGAGCCCGCCGCAGTTCCTCGACCGCGCTGGACGCCTCGGCCAGGCCGCCGGCCAATTCCAGGGTCGCCGCCCCGATCCGCTCGCTGGCGTTCTGGCGGCGGGAAACGGCCTTGCGGACCGTGGCGCGCGGCACGACGGGGGGCGACGGCTCGACGGTCTTCTCGGAAGCCGGCGTTCGCGTCTTCGCGCGCGAGGCCAAGGTCGATTTCTTCACCAGAGCCATGCCGCCCCTCCAAGCGACCACGGCCGCCGCTTACACAACATCATCGAACCGCGCCGAACACCGTCCGGGCGGCCCAAACTATCGCAACGAAGACGCCCAATGTCGCGCCAAGGCAAGCTCAACGGACGGGTCCGGCAAGCTTGACCATGCTACAACTCCAAACGACGCCGGTTGTTCCGCCCTTCCTCACCCCAGGGCGCCCGTGCTGCAGCCCCCTCCTGGAAAGCCGACCGCTCCACGCGCGCAACCCGCGAAAGCGAGCTCGGTTTCACCAAGAATATCAATTTCTTATTGGCGCCTGCGCAGGAACCACGAGCATCGCCGCCGGTTGGCTATCCATGGCTGGCCCCAATCCCGTTGTCGTGCTCCTGGTCGATGACGAGCCCATGCTGCGCATGATCGCGCGCCAGGGCTTGGAAGACGCCGGCTTCAAGGTTGTCGAGGCGGACGACGCCGAGACCGCCCTGGAGATCCTGGGCGCTCGCACCGACGTGACCGTGCTGTTCACCGACGTCAACATGCCAGGCCCGCTGGACGGCCTGGAGTTGGCAAGACGCGTTCACGAACGCTGGCCTTCCGTCCAACTGGTGATCACCTCGGGCCGGGGCCTGGATGCGCCCCTCCCCGAGGATGGGCGTTTCATGCCCAAGCCCTACAGCATCGCTGAGCTGATCAGCGCCGTCGACGAGGCTGCAAGAGAAGGCCATTGATCGATCATGGCCACGGTCGATTTTGGCCGCCGCCACTGACGGAAGCGTCGCCGCTCGGCGTCTTCATAACCTCGGCGCATCCACGCTCCTGAAACGCCAGAGACGACCTTGGCGCGTCGCCAGAAAGGCGACGTTCGAGCCCAGGCGCCGCGAAGCCTCCCCACGACCATAACCTGACCTTCAAGGCCCTAGCTCGACCCCGGGGCGGGAGATCAATGCGCCTCGACTGCGCCGCGGCCGATTATTTCCAATTCGAGCAATTTTATCAGGCTCGACATTTGTACGATAACTACGATATATCCCGATTATAGGGATTCAATCCCACAATATGAAAGCCTCCGACCGTCGGTCCTTGGCCTCCAGGCCAGCGCTTGCGGATAACGGCGGCTCGCCAGGAGGAAAGAGATGAGCGACTTCACCAGCGCGCGCCTGCGCACGAGCGCGTCGCGTTTGGCGATGGCGGTAGCCGTGCTGTCAGCCCCGGTCTCGGCCCTCGCCCAGACCGCCGCCGGCAACGAGCCCGCCGTCGTCGACGAGATCGTGGTCACCGGCTTTCGCGCCTCGCTGAACAAGGCGCTGGTCGAAAAGCGCGCCGAAGCCGCCGCCATCGACACCATCGTCGCCGAGGACATCGGCAAGTTCCCCGACGCCAATCTCGCCGAGTCGATGCAGCGCATCCCCGGGGTGGCCCTGTCGCGCGGCGACGGCGGCGAGGGCCGCAACATCAGCGTCCGGGGCCTGGGCGCGGCCTTCACCCGCGTGCGCATCAACCAGATGGAGGGCGCGGCCCAGACCGGCTCGTCTGACATCTACGGCGCGGGCAACAGCGGCCGATCCTTCGACTTCAACGTCTTCCCGACCGAGATCTTCTCGGCCCTGACCGTGCGCAAGACCTCGTCGGCCGACATCGAAGAAGGCTCGCTGGGCGCGACGGTCGACCTGTCGGCGCCCCGCCCGCTCGATCAGCGCGGCGACATGGTGTTCACCGCCACCGGACGCGGCGTCTGGAACGAACTGGCCAAGAAGGTCGATCCGCGCGTCTCGGCCCTGGTCTCCAAGAAGTTCGCCGACGGCAAGATCGGCGTCCTGGGCTCCCTGAGCTATCAGAAGCGTCAGTTGCGCGAAGTCGGCTACTCGGCCGTCGACATCCTGTCGGCCAACACCAACGGCCTCTTCTGCTCGCCGCTCGGCTTCGCCCCGCAGAACCCGGCGACCAACGCCGCCAAAGGCACGGACGCGGCCAACTGCAGCACCGGCAATCCGCGGACCAGCACCACGTCAGCCTATCAGACGGTCTACAACGCCACCCGCCCGGACGCGGCGACCACGCCCGGCAGCGGCGCCTTCTTCCCGCGCCTGCCGCGCTACATGGACTCGGTGCAGGAGCAGGAGCGCACCGGCGGCAGCTTCACCCTGCAGTTCCAGCCCGACGACAAGACCGACATCGCGCTGGACCTGATCTATTCCAAGTTCGACGTTCATCGCGACGACAACTACATCGAGTTGGTTTCGTTCGCCCGCAGCGCATCGAACAACGGCCAGCCGATGACCTCATTGCGGGACATCCAGCTGTCGCCCAAGGGATCGCTGGTCTACGGCCTGTTCGACGGCGTCGATGTGCGTTCCGAAGGCCTGCACTCGCACTTCGTCTCGACCTTCAAGCAGGCCAATCTCGACTTCAGGCACGAGCTGAACACAAGGCTGACGGTGTCGGGTCTGGTCGGCGTGAATGAGTCGACCTGGCAAGACAAGATGCGCATGCAGTACTTCATGGACAGGGTCGACGCGAACGGCGTGTCGATCGACTACCGTGATGGCGGCTCGACGCCGAAGATCGGCTACGGTTTCGACGTCTCCAACCCGGCCAACTTCACCTATGCGCCCGGCCTGGCCGACGGCACGGTGCTGGGCGGTTTCTCGCTTCAGGGAAAACCGGCGGGTACGGTCACCTACGGGTTCAAGAGCGAGATCAATCTGGCCTGGACGCTCAACGACGCCCTGAAGGTCAAGGCCGGCGGCCAGTTCCGCCGCAACCAGCAGAAGGGTTACGACACCCGCTACTACACCGCCGACACGCTGGTGAAGCCCCTGCCGGCCGGGACGTCGCTGGCCAGCCTGACCCGTCAGATCACCGGCCTCGACAGCCTGTGGGGCAACGGGGCGCCGGCCGCCTGGGCGGTGATCGACTGGAAGAAGTTCTACGACACCATGCAGCTGGGCCAGTCGCGCTCGTGCACGGTCGAGTGCGGCAGCCCCAATCCGACCGTCCGCGAAGCCGTCTCCGTCGGCTATGTGATGGGCGAGTTCAATTTCGAAGACGTGCTGGGCGTCGGCGTGCGCGGCGACATCGGAACGCGCTATGTCCATACCAACCAGTTGAGCTCGGGCCTGGTCTCGGTGGCCTCGGCCACCTCTCCGACGGGCGTCACCGGCAAGTACGGCGAGGTCGAGCGCACCTACAATGACTGGCTGCCGGCCGCCAACCTGGTGATCGAGCCGACGCAGGACGTGCTGGTGCGCCTGGCCGCGGCCAAGGTGATGTCGCGCCCGGACCTGGGCAACCTGACCCCGACCAGCGGCGTCAATCCGGTGACCCGCACGGGCACCGTCAACAACCCGTTCCTGGATCCGATCCGGGCCAACACCGTCGACGCGGCGGTCGAGTGGTATTTCCGTCCGGGCTCCCTGATCTCCGCGGCGTTCTTCTACAAGGACATCAAGACCTACATCCAGCGGGTCAACACCCTGGTGCCGTTCAATCAGCTGGGCCTGCCCAACGAACTGCTGATCGGCTCGAACACCGCGCCGACCGAGCTCTTCACCGTGTCGACGCCGTTCAACACCCCGGGCGGTCCGCTGAAGGGCGTCGAGCTGAACCTCCAGGCGCCGCTGACCTTCCTGCCGGGTGCGTTCAAGAACCTCGGCGTGTTGGCCAACTACACCCACGTCACGTCGCAGATCGACTACATCCTGACCAGTTCGGGCGGCGTGCCGACCTCGACGACCACCGCCGACCTGGTGGGGCTCTCGAAGAACACCGCCTCGGCGACGCTGTACTACGAGGACAAGAAGTTCAGCGTCCGGACGACGGCCAACTATCGCGGTCCGTTCATCCGCGGCATCCCGGCCTCGGGCGGCAGCGACCTGCAGGGCAACGCCAGCACGCTCTATGTCGACGCCTCGGCCTCCTACAGCCTGAACGAGGCGGTGAAGTTCATCGTCGAGGCCCAGAACCTGACGGATGAGCAGAACCGCCTGTACATCGACAGCCAGCGCAAGGACACGCTGTTCGAGACCCGTGTCGGTCGCAATGTCACGTTCGGGGTCAACGTCCGCTTCTAGTCCCCGCCGCGCCCTGGGACCCTCACGGGTTTCCGGGCGCGGTTCCCGCGTCACGAGAGGCGCCCCGCATGATCGCCGCCCGACACCTATCCCTGGCCGGCGCCGCGCTGGCGGCAATGCTGTTGGCGACAGCCGCGGCGGCGCCGGTCCGGGCCCAGGACCTCCCCGACCGCGACCAGGTGCTGGCGGTCGCCAGGAGGTCGGCCCTGGCCCAGGTCGAGCAGATGCAGGCGTTCGAGACCAGCGCCACCCTGCGCCGCCACGGCGCCGGCGTCGAGTGGATCTCGGCCGTATTCTACACCGGCGCGATCAAACTCACCGATACGGTCGCGGCGCCCGAGGTCGACGACTACCTGTTCGCCACGGCCCGCCATTTCAACTACGGCCTGCAGGGCGACGGCGTGCCGATCCACATGATCAACGCCGACGACCAGGCGGTCGGCGATCTCTACCAGTCGATCTATCTGCGCACCGGCGCGCCGGGCGTGCTGCTGCCGCTCAAGGCCAATCTCGACTACACGGTCCCCTATCTCGGCTTCACGCCCAAGCCCGACAAGCTGGTCTGGTGGTGGTGCGATGCGCTGTTCATGGCTCCGCCGATGTTCACCCGCATGTCGGCGATCACAGGCGATCCCCGCTACATCCAGGCGATGGATGCGCAATATTGGCGCGTCTACGACCACCTGTACGACAGGGATCAGCACCTCTTCGCGCGCGACACGCGCTTCATCACGCGGCGCTCGGCCAACGGCCGCAAGATCTTCTGGTCGCGCGGCCAGGGTTGGGTGCTGGCCGGCCTGGCGCGCACGCTCGAATACATGCCGGCCGACTTCCCCTCGCGGCCCCGCTACGTCGCCTTGTACCGGCAGATGGCTGAGCGCCTCGTTTCACTGCAGGCCGCCGACGGCCTGTGGCGCAGCAGCCTGCTGGACGAGGCGGCCTTCCCCGAGCCCGAGACCTCCGGCACGGCGCTGAACACCTACGCCCTGGCGTTCGGCGTCAATCACGGACTCCTGGACCGAAAGACCTTTCTGCCGGCGGTGCTGAAGGGCTGGGCGGGCCTCAACCGCTACGTCCTTCCCAGCGGCCTTCTGGGCCAGGTGCAGAGCGCCGGCGACCAGCCCGTGCCGACCAGGCCCGAGACCACGACCCTCTACGCCAGCGGCGCCTTCCTGTTGGCCGGGGTCGAGGTCGCCGCCCTCGGCCGCCCCGCGACGCCGCTGCCGGCCGCCCTGCCCGTCCCGCCCAAGTTGACCTACCCGGCGGCCAGTTGGTGGTTTCGTCCCCTGCCCGCCGACGCCACCGATGCGCAGCGGCGCGAACGCGAGCGCGGCGAGGCCGAGCGGGCGACCGTCGCCGACCAGGCCTTCGACCCGATGAAGGACGATCCCCACTACGCTCCGCCGGTTCCGCTGGCCGGGCGGAAGCGTCGCTGAAGCCATGCCCCATCGCCCCCTCGCCACACCCGTCTCGCGCCGCGCGGCCCTGACCGCCGGGCTCGCCTCGATGATGGCCACGACGGCCGCCGCCTCGGGGCTTCGCCACGAAATCGTCCGGCCGGCCGCGCCGTTCGCCATGCCGCCGATCGCCGTGCCGGATTTCTCGCGCAGCCGCCGGTTCGCCATCACCGATTTCGGCGCCGACCCGCGCGACCAGGCCGCGACCTCACAAGCGATCGCCAAGGCCGTCGCGGCCGCCAACGCCGCCGGCTCCGGCGTGGTGGTCGTGCCCAAGGGCGAATGGCCGTGCGGACCGGTGCATCTGAAGAGCAACGTTGCCCTGCACCTGTCCCAGGGCGCGACGCTGCTGTTCTCCGAAAACCCGCAGGACTACCTGCCGCCGGTCCTGACCAGTTGGGAGGGGCTGGAGTGCTACAACTACTCGCCGCTGGTCTACGCCCATGACTGCGAGAACGTCGCGATCACCGGCCCGGGGCGGCTGAAGGCCAGGCTTGATGTCTGGAAGGTCTGGTACGCGCGTCCCAAGCCGCACATGGACGCCCTGGTGGCGCTATACCAGCAAGCGGTGAAAGGCGCGCCGGTCGAGCAACGCGACATGACCACGGGCGAGGCGCATCTTCGCCCGCAGTTCATCCAGTTCAACCGCTGCCGTCACGTGCTGATCGAGGACGTCAGCATCGAGGACAGCCCTTTCTGGACCGTCCACCCCCTGCTCTGCACCGACGTCGTGATCCGTCGCGTGAAGATCCGCGCCCATGGCCACAACAACGACGGCGTCGATCCGGAGATGAGCCAGAACGTGCTGATCGAGCAATGTCAGTTCGACCAGGGCGACGATGCGGTCTCGGTGAAGTCGGGACGCGAGTTCGACGGCTGGCGGTTGGCGACACCGGCCCGCAATATCGTCATGCGCGACTGCAGGATCCTGAACGGCCACCAGCTGATGGCGATCGGCAGCGAGCTGTCGGGCGGGGTGGAGAACGTCTTCGTCCAGAACTGCCACTTCGCCGGCGACGGCAAGGGCGCCGACGGCTGGGCCGTGCCGATCAACAACATCCTCTACGTGAAGACCAACGAGCGGCGCGGCGGCTTCGTGCGGAACATCGTCATGGACAACGTCACCGCCACCATCGTGTCGGGCGGGGTGTTGTGCGTCGAGACCGACGTCCTCTACCAGTGGCGCGATCTGGTCCCGACCTATGAGCGCCGCCTGACGCCGATCCAGGGCCTCAGCGTCAGCAACGTCACCGTCGACGAGGCCAAGTTCGTCTGCCGCATCAAGGGCGATCCCGCCCTGCCCGTCCGCGACGTGCGCCTGCGGAAAATCAAGGTCGCCAAACTGCACGACGCCGCCACGGACAACACCAACGTGGAAGGCTTCACCTCAGCGTCCTGACACTCGCGGCACAGCCTCCATGTGGAGCAGCCCTGATGACAGGCCGAGACGCCCGTCGCTTTTCCGATGGAACCTCAACGACGGCTTGGCGTTAGTGGCTCCGCGCGATCGGGTGCGCTACGGGGGGTGCTTGGTGATTCCGGCCTTTGTTGAATTTAGGAGCGTCGTGGCTCAAAGCCGTCGACCGGGCGCCACGGATTCCTTGCTCCCGGCTCAAGCGCGGTCTCTCGCCAAGCCCGAACCGCTTTCGCGCCATTCCCGTCCGCAGCTCGTGTCCTGACCGCTCGCCAAGCCAACCGCCATTTGCCCCCGGTCTCGTCTGAGGGGGCAGGATCGACAACTCCGACTCCGAGTACTCCATGTCGTCAATCGAACCTCGTCGCCCGTCCTCCTCCGGGACGAAAGTGGAACTATGGGCGACCATCGGGCTCGCGCTCGTCCTGGCGTTCTTCCTCCTCAGCGGGATGATCGCCTTCCGCAACATCGAGGTTCTCAGGACCAACAACGAAAGGATCTGGCACACCCACAATGTGCTGATGGCGCTGGACAAGTTGCTGTCCACCGCGCAGGACGCGGAAACCGGCCAGCGCGGCTACCTGCTGACGGGCAACGACCGGTATCTCGAACCCTACCAGAACGCGGTCAGCGCCGTCGGCCAGCGCGCCGACGAGGTGGCCGCGCTCACCAAGGACAACCCGGCGCAGCAGGCCAACCTCATCCCGCTCAAGCGTCATATCGCCGCCAAGCTCGACGAACTCGACAGGACCGTGGACATGCGACGCCGGGGCGAGACCCAGGCCGCGCTCGCCGTCGTCGCCACCGACCGCGGCAAGATCGAAATGGACGCGGTCCGCGCCCAGCTCGACGTGATGCGCAACGAGGAAAACCGGCTGCGGGACATCCGCCTGGCCGAGATGGACGCCGCCCACAAGACGGCCCTGACCAGCGGGGTGCTGACCTGCCTCCTGGGGGCGGCGCTGACGATCGCGGTGTTCGCCCTGATCCGCCGCAGCGCCCGCGCCCGCAGCCGGGAGGAATGGCTGCAGTCGGGCCAGGTCGGCCTCGCCGAAGCGATGATGGGCGACAAGTCGGTCGAGGAGCTGAGCGACAGCATCCTGGGTTTCCTGGCGCAATATCTCGGCTTCCAGGCCGGCGCCCTGTTCAAGGGCGAGAAGGGCCAGTTCTATCGCGCCGCGGCCCTGGGGATTCCCGCCGACGCCGACGTGACCCTGCGCTTCGGCGTCAGGGAGGGTCTGCTGGGCAAGGCGGCCGCCGACGGGCGTTCGACCATCGTCCGCGACGTGCCCGAAGGCTATCTGACCATCAGCTCGGCCCTGGGGCGCGACAAGCCCCGGCATCTGGTCATCGTGCCGACCCATGCCGACGACGTCGTCAACGCCGTGATCGAACTGGGCTTCCTGCATCCGGCCGACGAGCTGATGCTCGAATTCCTGGACCAGGTCTCGCCGTCCATCGGCATCGCCCTGCGCTCGGCGCGCTATCGTTCCGAGCTGCAGAGCGTGCTGGAGGAAACCCAGCGCCAGGCGGAAGAACTGCAGGTCCAGAGCGAGGAGCTGCGGGTCTCCAACGAGGAGCTGGAGGAGCAGGGTCGCGCGCTCAAGGAGTCGCAGACGCGGCTGGAGCAGCAACAGGTCGAACTGGAGCAGACCAACAGCCAGCTCGAAGAGCAGGCCCAGACGCTGGAGACCCAGCGCGACGAACTGGAACGCACCGGCGCCGCCGTGGCGCTGAAGGCGCGCGAACTGGAACAGGCCAGCCAGTACAAGTCCGACTTCCTGGCCAACATGTCCCACGAGCTGCGCACGCCGCTCAACTCGCTGCTGATCCTGTCCAAGCTGCTCAGCGACAACCCGAACGGCAACCTCTCGGGCGAGCAGGTGAAGTTCGCCCAGACCATCCAGTCGTCGGGCAACGACCTGCTGACCCTGATCAACGACATCCTCGACCTGTCGAAGATCGAGGCCGGCCATATCGAGGTGCGCCCCGAGAGTCTCCCGCTGCAGCGGTTGACGGGAGACCTGCGCCAGCTGTTCCAGCCCGTCGCGGACGAGCGCGGCCTGGGCTTCGAGATCGTCGTGGCGAAGGACTGCCCCGCCCTGGTCGAGACCGATCGCCAGCGCCTCGAACAGATCCTCAAGAACCTGCTGTCGAACGCCTTCAAGTTCACCGAACAGGGTCAGGTCCGTCTGACCGTGTCGCCGGCCGGCGCCGACAGCCTGGCGTTCGCGGTGACGGACACCGGCATCGGCATTGCGCGCGAACAGCAGGAGAGCATCTTCGAGGCCTTCCGTCAGGCGGACGGCACCATCAGCCGTCGATACGGCGGCACGGGTTTGGGCCTGTCGATCTCGCGCGAACTGTCGCGCCTGCTGGGCGGGGCGATCACGCTCAAGAGCACGGCCGGCGAAGGCAGCACCTTCACCGTCACCATCCCGCGCACCTACGATCCGACCTTCGTGGCGCCGCGCGAACAGCCCTCGCCCGTGGAGGCGCCCCCCTCCCCCGCGCCGCGCCCGCCGCGCGCCAAGCGCCTGGCCAAGACGGTCGAGGACGACCGCGAGCAGCTGACCAAGGGCCGCCGCGTGCTGCTGGTCATCGAGGACGACGACAAGTTCGCCGGCATCGTGCGCGACCTGGCCAAGGAGCTCGGCTTCGACTGCCTCGTGGCCGGCACGGCCGAAGACGCCCTGAAGCTGGCCCGGCAGTTCAAGCCCAGCGCGGTTGTCCTCGACGTGGGGCTGCCGGACGAGTCGGGCCTGATGGTCCTGGACCGCCTCAAGCGCGACGACACGACCCGGCACATCCCGATCCATGTCATCTCGGCCGCCGACCACAGCCAGACCGCCCTGTCGCTGGGCGCGATCGGCTACATGGTCAA
>Ga0209256_1002008_pt1 | contig 18176 bp, 14 predicted proteins | sample AraplaCol_mCL_r2_2_FD_184270 | JGI IMG/M metagenome (GOLD analysis project Ga0209256, IMG submission 184270) | Arabidopsis root microbial communities from North Carolina, USA - plate scrape MF_Col_mCL_r2 (SPAdes) (version 3) | ecosystem: Host-associated > Plants > Roots > Endosphere | place...
CGTGAATGACGCTCCGCGGCGGCCCTCGGCTCTCCCACGGTCTCGACCACCACGGGCAGGGGCGGGCTCGCCGCGGAGACTCCGCGAGCCCCGCAAACAAGGCTCGCTTCTCCTCTACACACAAGGGCAGGGTGAGGGGTAGGCCGTTGGACGCTTTGTCAGTGACCTGACCGCTGCCGCGGTGAGGGCATAACGAACTGGTCCAAGGGCCTACACCTCACCCCTGCCCCTCTCCTTACAGGAGAGGGGTTCCCCGCGCCCTTTCCTTCATTTCCGCAGTATGCAGAGCCTCTCAGCTCTTCCGCTGCGCCGCGAAGCGCGCGGCGGCCCTGAGCACGTCCGCCTCCTCACCGAAGCCGGCGAGCGCAGCCACGGCCTCGTCGCTGAGCCGGTCACGCTCGCGCTTGGCGCCGTCGAGGCCGAGCGCGCCGATCAGCGTCCCCTTGCCCTTGTCGGCATCCTTGGCCGTCGCCTTGCCCATCTGGGCCGCGTCCGATTCGACATCGAGGATGTCGTCGGCGATCTGGAAGGTCGCGCCGAGCGCCCTTCCATAGCGGCCGAGCGCCTGAAGCGCTGTCGCATCCGCCCCGCCGAGCCGGGCGCCGATCTCGACGCTTGCGGCCAGCAGCGCGCCGGTCTTCATCGCCTGGAGCTGACGGATCTCGGCCTCGGTCAACGCGCCCCGCGGCTCCCCGAAGCGCCCCTCGGCCGCAAGATCGAACATCTGGCCACCGACCATGCCGCCAAGCCCGGAAGCCCGCGCCAGCGTCGTGACCAGAGCCGCGCGAACCGCCCCCTCAGGATGCGTCGCCTCGTCGGCCAGCACCTCGAAGGCCAGCGTCAGCAGCGCATCGCCCGCCAGGATCGCCGTCGCCTCGTCAAAGGCCTTGTGAACCGTCGGCCGGCCGCGGCGCAGATCGTCGTCGTCCATCGCCGGCAGGTCGTCATGAACCAGCGAATAGCAATGCAGCAATTCGACCGCCGTCCCCGCCCTCAGCCCCTGCTCCGCCGACACGCCGAAGAGCCGCGCAGTCTCAGCCGTCAGGAAGGGGCGCAGGCGCTTGCCGCCGCCGAGAGCGCCATGGCGCATCGCCGCCATGAGCCGCGCCGGGCGCGCGATTTCGCCCGCAACCGGCCCGGCAGAAAGCAGCGTCTCGAGCAGCCGCTCGACGGCCTCGGCCGTCTGCGCAAGGCGCTGGCCGAGATCGCTCTCGCCGCGGAATGACGGTACGGAACTCATTGACGGGTCTCGCGTTCGCTGCCGGACGGGGCCTTGCCGGACGATGGCCGGATCGTCAAGGTGCGGGGGCCATGGTGAGCGTGTCGACGGGACGACGGGGGCGGAGCAACCCGCTGGGCTGGTTTCTGGGGCTTTGCCTGCGGATCGTGTTCTGGCTCGCGCTGGCTTTCGTCGCAGCTACTGCCCTCTATCGCTTCGTGCCGGTGCCCTCGACGCTGATGCTCGGCCGCTGGGCGACGTTCCGCACAGTCGAGCGTGACTGGGTGCCGCTGACCGAGATCTCGCCGCATCTCATCCGCGCCGTCATCGCCTCCGAGGACCAGCGCTTCTGCAGCCATCGCGGCGTCGACTGGATCGAGCTCAACGCGGTGCTGGACGACGAGGACGGGCCGAGCCGCGGCGCTTCGACGCTGACGATGCAGACCGCCAAGAACGTCTATCTCTGGCCGGGGCGCTCCTATGTCCGCAAGGGGCTGGAAATCCCGCTCGCCATGGCGCTCGACCTCGCCTGGGGTAAGGAGCGCGTCATGGAGGTCTATCTCAACGTCGCGGAATGGGGCGAAGGCCTGTTCGGCGCCGAGGCGGCGGCCCGCCGCTATTTCGGCAAGCCGGCCAGCAGGCTCACCCCGGCGGAAGCGGCCCGCCTCGCCGGCGCCCTGCCCAATCCGATCCTGCGCAACCCGGCGCGGCCCAGCCGCGCGCTGCAATCGGCGTCGGCCAGGGTGCAGCGCCGCATGGAGCAGCTCGGCAACCTCGGCGACTGTGCTATACCCGGCTGATTAGCCTTACGCGGCAAAGAAATCCGGATTCGGCACTAGCCATCCGGCGCCCGAGCGTGTATGGGCAACGCCTCACGAGATTGATCCGTCGCCGTGGCGGAGGCGTGGCTTTGAAGCCAGCGCGTCCTGACGGTGGCACGATGGAGAGTACCATGGCCGTTCCGAAGAGAAAGACGTCGCCGTCGAAGCGTGGCATGCGCCGCTCGGCCGACGCGCTGAAGCAGCCCACCTATATCGAAGACAAGAACTCCGGCGAGCTGCGCCGCCCGCACCATGTCGACCTGAAGTCGGGCATGTATCGCGGCCGCCAGGTCCTGAAGGTCAAGACCGACGCCTGAAGCCGATTCGGCTGAAAGCGCGAAGACGATGAGAACCGGCCGAAAGGCCGGTTTTTCTTTGAGCGCAGCTCAGGACCGCGCCGCCGCCAGATCCACAACGAGCCGCGCGACCGTCCGATAACTCACGGCGGCCGCCTGCGGCGTCGCCCGCCCCTGCCGGGCGAAAGGGCCGATCTCGGCCCGCGCAGCCGCCGCCTGCAGCAGCAGGAGCGCTGAGGCGCTGGCATTGCGCGCGCTGCCCTCGTTTTCGAACGCGGCCTCGGACATGTCCCACTCCGACACGGACAGGTTGTGACGGAGGAACAAGCTGCAAACCAACGGCCAGACTTAACGTTGCGTTAATCAAGCCGCCCGTATCGTTCCGGGGCACTCCCATCACCGGACGGGAAGACCGAGCGCGCACGCCGCCGCGCATTCTCCAACGAGGCCCGCACGATGCCCACCCCATCGATCTTCCGCTTCCAGAATGGCGGTCCGGTCGATCCCCGCGGAGTCCTCTCCTCGATCGGCGAGGTCGTTTATGGCTGGGACATTCAGAGCGACACGCTGAACTGGGGCCCCAATGTCGGCGAGGTGCTCGGGCCGGTTTCGGAGCAGGCCCTGGCGCGCGGGCTCTCCTTCGCGGGGCTGGTCGAGCCCGGCAGCGGCCCCAGCCGCTATGATGCCGTTTTCTGCTCCAGCGAGCCCGACGAAGGCGAAGGCGTCGTCTATCGCACGCGCTACGCCCTGGAACTCGCCGGCCGCAAGATGTGGGCCGAGGATACCGGCCGCTGGTTCGCCGGCACCGATGGCCGCCCGGCCAGCGCCCGCGGCGTGTTGCGAATCGAACGTGCGGTCAGGCCCGAAGAGCTGGCGCAGTCCGGCAGCGAGCTCAGCGACCGCCCGGGGTTGGTCGAGCGAATCGATGTCACGCTGAGGGAACATCTGCCAGCGGAACGGCCGGTCGTCATCCTGGTCGCCGCGATCGACGAGCTCGCCCGCCTCAACGATGATTTCGGCCATGAGGCAACCGACGAGATCATCGACACCGTCCATGAGCGGCTGCGCTCGGTGACGCGCCGGCGCGACCTCCTCGTCCGCTATGCCGGCAACAGCTTCGCGATCCTGCTGGTCGGCTGTCCGCAGGATCAGATCGAATCGGCGGCCCGCCGCTTCATCAAGATCGTCGCCCAATCTGCGATCGAGACCGCGCGCGGCATAGCGCTAGTCCGGCTGCGCGTCGGCGCCGCCAGCGCTCCCGAGCTCGGCCATCATGGCGGCGAGGTCCTGGCCGCCGCCGAAGGCGCGCTCGCCAGCGCCCGCGCAGGCGCCGTCGACGGCGTGGTCATCGCCAAGCCGCGGCCGCGGCGCAGCCCCGGCGAGGATCCGGTTGGCTTCGACGTGCAGGCCATCGCCGCGCTGAACGAGCGGCGCGTGCGCCTGGCCCTGCAGCCCATCGTCAGGACCGGATCGCGCGAGATCGCTTTCTACGAGGCTCTGCTGCGTGTCGGCCAGAGCGAGGCCGGGCTTTATTTCGCCTCGACCGAGCTCGTCCCGATGCTGGAGCGGCGCGGGCTGGTGCGGCTCTTTGACCACCGCGTGCTCGAGCTCGCGATGGAGATGCTGAAGGCCGATCCCAAGCTCGTGCTCTCGGTCAATGTCTCGCCGCGCTCGCTCGCCGATCCGGAATGGTTCGACGCCTTCGTCGCCTGCACCAGCATGGCGAGCGACAAGGCCGCAAGGCTGATCGTCGAGGTCACCGAGACCGCGACGATCGACAACCCCGCTCGCATCGCCAGGCTGCTCGGCCGGATCAAGGAACAGGGCGCGCGCATCGCCATCGACGATTTCGGCGCCGGCCACTCCTCGCTCAAGCACCTGCGCGCCTTCCCGATCGACATCCTGAAGATCGACGGCGCCTTCACGCAGAACCTGCGGCGCTCCACCGACGACCGCTTCTATGTCCGCACGCTGGTCGATCTCGCCGGCCATCTCGGCGTCGAGACGGTGGCGGAATGGGTCGATGACGAGCTCCAGGCCGGCATGCTGCGCGATTGGGGCGTGACCTATCTGCAGGGCCACCTCGTCGGCCGCGCCGAGCTGCAGGAGCCGACACAGCAAGCACGCCGGAATCTGGCCGCGGGCTGAGGCGAGCGCCCGTTCGAACGCTACGCGTGCTGTAACTGTAACATCCTCGACTTCCCACGCTCAGAAACGCGCCCCTGTCGCCACCTTCTAGCTGGCGCCATAGGAGTCGAAGATGCGGATTGGCCTTCTGTCTTGGGCGGGGGCAGCCATTGCTGCATCCCTCGCGAATGCTCCCCTTCAGGCCCAGGAAACGACGGCCCGGCCGCTCGTCAAGCAGCTCAATAACGGCAACTGGCTGCCGCAGGCGGAGGCCGAGGCCCTGCGCGACGAGCTGTTCTACCAGCGCGCAATCCACGCCTATTTCACCATGCTGCCGGCGCTGAACACGATCGGCATGCGCGACGGCTCGGAAGCGGCCTTCGGCAAGGGCTACAACGTGCTGCCGATCTGGAAGGACCGGATGGACGCGCGCACCTGGGTGCCGACGCCCAACGCCGACGTCATCTATTCGATGAATTATCTCGACCTGAAGGAAACCGGGCCGCTCGTCGTCGCAGCCCCGCCGAACGTCATCGGCATGTTCACCGACTTCTTCCAGCGCACGATCACCGATGTCGGCGCCATCGGCCCGGATCGTGCGAGTGGCGGGCTCTACCTCCTGCTGCCGCCCGACTATACCGGCGAGGTTCCGAAGGGCTACTTTGCCTTCAAGTCCCCGACCTACAACGTCTTCCTGTTCTTCCGCACGATCATGCCGAAAGGCGACAACGGACCCGATCCGAAGCCGGCCGTCGCCCTCGCCGAGCAGACCCGTATCTATCCACTCTGGGGGATGGAGAAGGACGTGAAGCCGATGGAATTCCCGAACGGGAGCGGCAAGCGGGTCAACATGATGTACCCGGTCGACAACGCATTCTGGACCAAGCTGAAGGCTTTCGTCGATTACGAGCCGGTCTCGGCGATCGATCCGGAGCTGCGCGGCGCGCTGGCCTCGATCGGCATCGTCAAGGGCCAGCCCTTCACCCCATCGCCGAAGCAGCAGGAACTGCTGAAGAAGGCGGTCGAGACGGCCCCCAAGATGATCCTGGCCGAACGCCAGCTCGGCAGGCCGGACGGGCGCAATCTCTACTACAAGGATACCCAATGGGAGAATGTCTGGGCCGGCGCGACCAATGACTGGTTCCAGGACAGCTATCTCGATGTGACCCAGCGGGCCACCTACTTCCAGGTCGCCTATTCCTCCGCCCCGGCCATGGTCATGCGGACGCTTAATGCCGGCTCGAAATACCCGGTCGCTCGGCGGGACTCGAAGGGCGAGTTCCTCAACGGCTCGAACACGTACAGGCTGCACCTGCCGCCGAACCCGCCCGCCAAACTGTTCTGAGCCGTCACCGCCTACAACATCACCGACGGGACCATGGTCGAGGCGCCGCAGCTGATGCCCTCGATCAACGGCTTCAACAAGGTCGTGGCCAACAGCGACGGTTCGATCGACCTCTGGCTCGCCCCGACGAAGCCGGCCAACGCTCCCGATTCTAATTTCCTCCAGACGGTCAGCGGACGGAACTTCCTCGTGACCGTCCGGCTCTACGGCACCGGCGTCGAGTTCTTCGACCAGAGCTGGAAGCTCACCGATGTCGAGAAGGTGAACTGAGCATCACCGCGCGTCGGCTCGGGGCGGCACGCTCCCGAGCCTCCTTTCACTGGCAGGACTGGAGTCTCTCGATGGAATTCCTCGATGATCTCGTCACCTCCCGGCGCGACGCCATGAAGGGCGGCCTTGGCGCTGCCTCGCTTGCGGCGATGGGAACCGGTGTCGCCGCTCCCGCCATCATCGCCACGGCGTCCGTAGCCATCACGACCGACTCAGCGCAGGCACAGCCGGCATCTGGCGCGGCGGGTCTCACGCAGCCGGCCACCAGCGTGACGATGCATCCCGGCTATGCACGCACGACCGCGCAGCTGGCCTATCTCTGGGGCTGGCCGATGGTGAACATGATCAACCGGCGCAACCGGATCACGCAGGCGCCTTATCCGGGGCTCGTCGGAGGCATTCTGCCGGCCGCCCCGCGCGGCCAGATCGGTATGCTGCACGACTATATCGAGCCGTCCGAGACCTTCGTCACCTGTCCCAACCAAGATGTGGTCTATGGCCTTGGCTTCTTCGATCTGGACGCGGAACCCGTCGTCATCCAGGTACCGAATTTCGGCAACCGCTTCTGGGTCTACGCTCTGTACGACCAGCGCACTGACCAGTTCGGCCGCGTCGGAAAGCCCTATGGCACCAAGCCCGGCTTCTATCTGCTGGTCGGCCCGAAATGGAGGGGCCGCAAGCCGGCCGGCATCACCGAAATCGTCCGCAGCTCGACGCGTCTCGCGAATGCCATTCCCCGCATTTTCCAGGACGACACGCCCGCGGACAGGAAGGCGATCCAGTCGGTGATCAATCAGGTCGTCGCTTATCCGCTCAAGGACTTCACCGGCAAGATGAAGACCATCGAATGGGCCAAGGTCACGAACATCCCCGCCCCACCGCAGGACAGCAGCAACGGCGAAACGAAATGGGTGGTCCCGGAGAAGTTCTTCGACCAGTTCGGCGAGGTGCTCGACGATGTCGATCCTTTGCCCGGCGAGGAGGCGATGTATGGGCAGTTCCGGCTGCTGATGACACTGGCCGCGAAGGACCCGGAGCTGAAAAAACTGCTGGTCGAGACGGCGGTCGAGGCGGAGGACAAGATCATCCACCCGTTCTTCCAGTGGAAATACAACGGCCATCCGGCCGGCAATGGCTGGAACCGCTCCACCAACAACGCGCAGTGGGGCATCGACTACTACAATCGCACCGGCACGTCGAAATCCAACATGCTCGATAACCGCCCGACCGAGACCCAGTATTTCTATACCGACAATGACGGCGCCGGTTCACAGCTCGTCGGCAGCAGTAGCTATGAAATCACCTTCCCGGCGGGGCAGGAGCCACCGGTCAACGGCTTCTGGTCGCTGACCCTCTACAACGACAAGCACCTCTTCCACGCCAACAACCTGAAGCGCTATTCGCTCGGCACCAAGAACAAGAACCTGAAGCGAAACGCCGACCGCTCGCTCACGCTCTATGCGGGAGCCAGATCACCGGGAGGCGACAAGGAAACCAACTGGCTGCCGGCGCCCGACGGCACCTTCTCGCTCTACATCCGCGCCTATTGGGGCAAGCAGGGCATCCTCGATGGGTCGTGGAAGCCGCCGCCGATTCGGAAGGTTTCCTGAGCCTCCTGAAACGAAAAAAGCCGCGCCCCGTTTCACGAGGGCGCGGCTCGAAATCGGTTGGACCTGCTCAGCGCCCGCGCGACAGCTTGTCCAGCCGGTCGCGCATCTCGCCGAGCTCGCGCTTGAGATCGCTGATCTCGCCGCTGCTCGCCTCTGCGGCCGGCTTGGCGGCCGCTTCCGGCGTGGTGCCGCCGGCCTTGGCCGCGGCGGCTGCCGTGAACGGATTGAACATCCGGAAGGCCTCGGTGAAGATCTGCATGTTCGCCCGCGTCTGCGCCTGGATGGCGTCGAGCGCGTTGCCGCCGAAGGGCGTCCCGCCGAAGGCCTTGGCCATCTGCTCGCGGAACTTGCTCTGCTCCTGTGTGAGATTATCCATCGAGAATTCGAGGTAGCGCGGCACCAGCGCCTGCATGCTGTCGCCGTAGAAGCGGATCAGCTGGCGCAGGAAGGCGATCGGCAGAAGATTCTGGCCGTCCTTGGACTCCTCGTCGAAGATGATCTGCGCCAGCACGGAACGGGTGATGTCCTCGCCCGACTTCGCGTCATAGACGACGAAATCCTCGCCCGAGCGCACGAGCCCGGCGAGATCCTCCAAGGTCACATATGAGCTGGTTCCGGTGTGATAGAGACGCCGATTGGCGTATTTCTTGATGACGGTCGGTTCTTTATCGTTGGCCATCAGGTCCTGCTTGTCTGTCATCCGCGGCCATCGGTTAACCCGGCGTGCTCTGCGGAACGGCCTCCCCCAAGGGTCTGCAACCCTAGGCTGACGATAGCCGGTCGGTGCTGCACTGCAAGCTCTTTGCGTGGGCGCTGCAAAAAAACGCCGCAGCATGGTTGAACAGCATGGTTGACTTGGCTCATTGCGCAGCCCCGCGACCGGTGCTTCTCCCGAATTGGCCTTCCGTCCGTCTTGACGGCGTCGCAGCAGGCTTCGAAGGTGGCGCAGAAGGCTTGCGCCGGCGGGAGCGGCTCGGGTCATAACGACAAGCAAGGAACCCCTCTCATGGCAGATACGGACATCGTGATCGTCGGCGCAGCCCGCACGGCGGTCGGCGCCTTCAACGGCGCTTTTGCCAACACTCCCGCCCACGAGCTCGGCGCGGCGGCGATCAAGGAGGCGCTGTCGCGCGCCAAGGTCGAGGCCGGCGAGGTGGACGAGGTCATCATGGGCCAGATCCTCACCGCGGCCCAGGGCCAGAACCCGGCCCGCCAGGCCGCGATGGCGGCCGGCATCCCGCAGGAGAAGACGGCCTGGGGCCTGAACCAGCTCTGCGGCTCGGGCCTGCGCACGGTCGCCATCGGCCTGCAGCAGATCGCCAATGGCGATGCCGACATCATCGTCGCCGGCGGCCAGGAATCGATGTCGCTCGCCCCCCACGCCCAGCATCTGCGCGCCGGCATCAAGATGGGTGACGCGAAGTTCGTCGACACCATGATCAAGGACGGGCTCTGGGACGCCTTCCACGGCTACCACATGGGCACGACCGCCGAGAACGTCGCGACCAAGTACCAGATCAGCCGCGAAGAGCAGGACAGGTTCGCTGTCGGCTCGCAGAACAAGGCCGAGGCCGCGCAGAAGGCCGGCCGCTTCAAGGACGAGATCGTTCCCTTCACCGTCTCGACCCGTAAGGGCGACATCGTTGTCGACGCGGACGAGTATCCGCGCCATGGCGCAACGCTGGAGGCCATGGCCAAGCTCAAGCCCGCCTTCTCCAAGGACGGCACGGTCACCGCCGGCAACGCCTCGGGCATCAATGACGGCGCCGCGGCGCTGGTGCTGATGACCGCCAAGGAAGCTGCCCGTCGCGGCCTCACCCCGCTCGCCCGCATCGCCTCCTGGGCGACAGCCGGCGTCGACCCGGCGATCATGGGCACGGGCCCGATCCCCTCGAGCCGCAAGGCGCTGGAGAAGGCCGGCTGGAAGGTCGGCGATCTCGAGCTCGTCGAGGCCAACGAGGCCTTCGCCGCCCAGGCGCTCGCGGTCAACAAGGACCTCGGCTGGAACCCGGACATCGTCAACGTCAATGGCGGCGCCATCGCCATCGGCCACCCGATCGGGGCTTCCGGCGCGCGCGTCCTCGTCACGCTGCTGCACGAGATGGCCAAGCGCGACGCCAAGAAGGGCCTCGCCACGCTCTGCATCGGCGGCGGCATGGGCGTCGCCATGACGCTCGAACGCTGAGACGCTGCAACGTTGAGCCTTCTCCGGCCTTGACACAGCGCAAGGCCGGACAAGGGTCTGTACTCACTATGGATGGTGTTTTGATCGGGTCAAAATTCCCGAAAGCAAGGAGGAGCCCGCAGCCCGATGCCCTCCGGCATCGGGCAAGGGACCGACGCGGCTATCTGGCATTTTCACCCGACCCCGAAGGGGCGCGGGCCTTTTGTTCGGCTGGTGCGTCGCGCAGCCTTGCAAACCGGGCGGTTTGCGGCGGCCACGCTCCTGCCCGCCGAACAAAATGCCCAGCGTCAGAACGCCATCCATAGTGAGTACAGACCCTGCCCCACAGGGTCATCATGCTGGAAGCGGACGAGTTCTCTCGCCCGCTCCCGAATCGTCCGAACAACAATAGGCGGCGCGCCGCCGGGGAACGACCAAGGGGAGACCGACTATGACGAAGGTTGCGCTGGTTACCGGTGGTACGCGCGGCATCGGCGCGGCGATCTGCAAGGCCCTGCAAGAGGCGGGCTACAAGGTCGCCGCCAGCTACGCCGGCAATGACGAGGCCGCCGCCAAGTTCAAGGCCGAGACGGGCATTCCCGTTTATAAATGGGATGTCGGCGATTACGACGCCTGCGCCGCCGGCATCGCCCAGGTCGAGGCCGAGCTCGGCCCGGTCGACATTCTGGTGAACAATGCGGGCATCACCAAGGACGGCTTCTTCCACAAAATGTCCAAGGACCAGTGGTCCGCCGTCATCCGCACCAATCTCGATTCGCTGTTCAACATGACGCGGCCCGTCATCGAGGGCATGCGGGCGCGCAGCTTCGGCCGCATCATCGTGATCTCCTCGATCAACGGCCAGAAGGGCCAGATGGGCCAGGTGAACTATTCCGCCGCCAAGGCTGGCGACATTGGCTTCGTCAAGGCTTTGGCGCAGGAGAACGCCAACAAGGGCATCACCGTCAACGCGATCACACCCGGCTATATCGGCACCGACATGGTCGCCGCCATGCCCGAGGAGGCGCTGAAGCGCGTCATCGCCGGCATCCCGGCCGGCCGTCTCGGCAAGCCCGAGGAGATCGCCCAGATGGTCGTCTGGCTCGCCTCCGACCATGGCGCCTTCGCCACTGGCGCGACCTTCGCCATCAATGGTGGGCAGTACATGACCTGAGCACCTGCGGTCTGACACTAAGCCGGATCGCTGCGTCTCCTTGAGCGAGGCGCGGTGATCCGGCCGTCAGGCTGTCGCCAGCGGACGCGGTGTTCCGTCGGCCTCGGTCGCTTCGGGCTCCTGCGCGATCGGCGGGTTGAGCGGCGCGATGATCTCGAAGGGCCGCTCGACCTGAGCCGGCGCCTCCCGCATCCGGATCCGCAGCGCCACGAGCCCTGCCAGCAGCAGCGCGATGGCGGCCATGAAATAGAGCAGCCCGTCGATGTCGTAGCGCGCCATGATCGCGGTGCCGAGCAGCGGGCCGAGCGCCGAGCCGAAGCCGCTGACAAGGATCAGCCGCCCGCTCACCGCCACGACGCGGTCGGCCGGCATCCGGTCGAGCGCATGCGCGACGCAGACCGGATAGAGCGTCGACATGAAGCCACCGAGAAGCGCCGCGACCGGCAGCACCAGGAGCAGCATGCGCGGCAGCGTCACCAGCAGGATCACGGCGGCAGCGAAACCGATCGCGAGCCCGATCAGCACGATCCGCCGGTCACCGCGGTCCGACAAGCGCCCGACCGGAACCTGAAACGCCAGCCCGCCCAGCACCGCGACCAGCATGAACAGCGCGATGGTCTCCTGCGAGATGCCGTTGCTGAGCATCCAGGCCGGCACCAGCGCGTAGAAGGCGCTAGTGATCACGCCGCTGACCACGCAGCCTGCGACCGCTGCCGGCGCCTGGCGGCTGAGATCGCCATAGGGAAGCTTGGCCTCTGGCGCGAGCCCCGGCGCCTCGGCCCGCGTCGTGCTGACCATCACCAACGCCAGCGCGAAGAGCGCGATGATGAGATGGAACGGCCCGGCGGAGTTGATCACGAGCCGAGCGACGGCGAGCTGGCCGATCGCCAGCGCCAGGAATGTGCCGACCATATAGGTGGAGAAGACGCGGCCGCGCTGGTCCGGCCGGGCCTTGGAATTCAGCCAGCTCTCGGTGGTGATGAAGAGGCCGACGCAGCCGATACCGATCACTGCCCGGCAGGCCGCCCAGACGAAGGGGTTCGCCAGCAAGGGCATAGCGGCCGTGGCGACGACGACCAGCCCCGCAAAGGCCGTATAGGCGCGGATGTGGCCGATGCGCTGGATCACGTCGCCGCAATAGAGGGCGCCGATGGTGAAGCCGACGAAATAGGCGCTGAGCACGACGCCGGTGGCAGTCGGGCCGAAATCCTGCAGTGTCAGGCGCAGCGAGAGGAAGGTGTTGAAGAAGCCGTTGGCGAGCTGCACCAGGCTCGTCGCGGCGATGAGCGTTCCGATCTGCACGAGCATCGGCCAATCCCTGCGGCAGCGGCCGTCAGCATTACGGCCGGTGGAGGCGCAGCGCTGTCAGACCAGACAGGGTCCCAACGCTCCGGCAAGCGATTCTGATCCCTGCCGAAGGTTCACAGGCATATTGGCCGCAGCATGGCGGGCCGGGTTTAGCCGATTGATCGCGTGCTCTTCGGCAACAGGAAGGTCAGCAGGCCGAGTGCCGGCAGCCAGGCGCAGAGCTTGAACACGGCGATGATGCCGATCCAGTCCGCAAGCGCGCCGATGCCGGCCGCCGCAACGCCGCCGAGCCCGAAGGACAGCCCGTAGAACAGCCCGCCGACGAGGCCGACGCGATGCGGCACGAGATCGATCGCGTAGATCAGGATGGCCGAGAAGGCACTCGCCATGATGAAGCTGACGATGATGCTGAGCACACCGGTCCAGAACAGGTCGGCATAGGGCAGCATCAGCGCGAAGGGCAGCGAGCCCAGGATCGACAGCCAGATCACGCGGTCACGGCCGATCCGGTCCCCCACCATGCCGCCGACGATCACGCCGATGGCGCCGACGACGAGATAGAGGAACAGCATGATCTGCGAGAGCTGCAGCTCCACGCCGAAGCGCTCGATCAGGTAGAAGGTGTAATAGGAGGTGAAGGCGGCGGTGTAGCCGTTCTTCGAGATCAGCAGCACGACCAGGATGGCCATCGCCAGCAGCACGCGCCCGCGCGGCAGGCCGTGACTCGCCACCTCCTCGACATGGTCCTTGGAGGCTTTCTGGTCGCGCCGGAGCGCCGAATAGCGCGAGCCGAGCCAGCCCATCACCAGCATCGCCAGCAGCACCACGCCGGAGAACCAGGACAGGCTTTCCTGCCCGCGCGGGACCACGACGATCGCCGCCAGCAGCGGGCCGATGGCGTAGCCGACATGGCCGCCGACCTGGAAGACGCCCTGTGCCAGCCCCTGCCGACCGGCCGCCGCATGGCGCGCCATGCGCGTCGCCTCCGGGTGAAACACCGCCGAGCCGAGCCCGACCAGCGCCGCCGCCAGAAGCACCGTCGCGTAATTATGCGCGAAGGAGAGCAGCAGCAGCCCCGACAACGTGGCGCACATGCCGGCGACCATCGCATAGGGCCAGGGCCGACGATCCGTGACATAGCCAAGCAGCGGCTGCAGCAGCGACGACGTCACCTGGAAGGCGAGCGTGATCAGGCCGATCTGCACGAAGTCGAGCTTGTAGGCTTCCTTGATCAACGGATAGAGCGCCGGGATCATCGACTGAACGAGGTCGTTCAGCAGATGCGCGAGGCTGAGCGCGGCCAGAACCGGCATCAGCGGACGCCGCGCGGCGGCGGATGGCAGCGGGATCGTGGTCATAAATCAGGCAATGATCTGCTCAGCGTCTGCGGTCAACCGCCCGGCACGGCGCCCGGAGCATGGCGCCCATGGCCGCCCTGCCGAGCTGCGCTGCAGCATGGGAGGAACGAGAGACAAAGGGCGGCAGGAGAAACCCACCCGCCATATCGGCAAGCCCCTCGAAACCTGCTATCGCCGGTCGGTCCCTCCCGGCTGATGCGCCCTTCTCATGACGACCCGCACCGCGACCTTCATCGGCTTTGGCGCCATCCTGCTCTGGTCGACGCTCGCCCTGTTCACGGCGATGTCGGGGCGCGTGCCGCCGCTGCAGCTCGTCGTCATGACCTTCGCGATCGGCGGCCTGCTGATCCTAGCCATCGCCGTGTTGCGCGGGCAGGCCTCACGCATCTGGCCGACGCCGGCCTCCTTCACGCTCGGACTCTACGGCCTCTTCGGCGACACGGCACTCTACTATGCCGCGGTGAAGACGGCGCCGGCCGCCGAGGCGAACCTGATCCACTATCTCTGGCCGCTGCTGATCGTCCTTTTCGCCGCGCTGCTGCCCGGCGGCCGGTTGAAGCCGCGCCATCTCATCGGCGCACTGATCGGCCTCGTCGCCACAGGGCTGCTGGTTTCCGGCGGGCTTGGGACCGGGAGTGGGCTCGCGCTCGGCCATGTCCTCGCGATCCTCGGCGCCTTCGTCTGGGCGAGCTATTCGGTGGTCTCGCGCCGCTTCTCCAACGTGCCTTCCGAAAGCATCGGCCTCACCGTGCTCGGCTGCGCCGTACCAGCGCTCGTCCTCCATCTCCTCTTCGAGACGACGCTCTGGTCTCTGACGACGGCCGAATGGGTCGGCGTGCTTGGCCTCGGCCTCGGCTCGATGGGGCTCGCCTTCGCCGTCTGGGACATCGGCATGAAGCGCGGCGACGTCGCCTTGCTCGGGGTCGCCTCCTATGCCGCGCCGGTGCTTTCGACGCTGACGCTGGTGATCTTCGGCTATGCGCAGCCAAGCTGGCTGCTGGCCGCCGCCTGCGCACTGATCGTCATCGGCGCGCTGGTGGCCAGCTGGGGCGGCTCCAACAAGCCGAGTGAAAAGCGCGGGGAACCCCTCTCCCGGGTGGGAGAGGGGCAGGGGTGAGGGAAGGCCGGGAAACCAGCTGGCTGGATTTCGAACGCGCCGATTTCGTGCTGCCCACCCGCGACACCTGGACAAGCGGCGAAGCCACGCCGATCCGGGATCCATCCTAGAGCGCTGAGCCCTCCGATGAATCCCGGGTCAAGCCCGGGATGACCGCGTGTTTTCTGAGGGAATCGGTAAGCGCTAGGCAGCTGGCAGGTCGCGCTAAGCCGCCCAACGGCGGTCCCTCACCCCTGCCCCTCTCGCTGATCTCGGGCTTGCCCGAGATCAGCACTCAGAGTGTCGAAGTCGGCAACAGCTGACTTCGATGCGGGAGAGGGGTTCCCCGCGCCATTTTTGTCAGGATTTGGTGGCGATCAATTCCGTCGCAGCAGCCGCTCCAGATATTCGAGCTCCTCGGTCGAGCGCAGCGGGTCGCCGAGGCGCTTGCGGAGCTCTTCGAGGATGCGCCGGGCGCGCTGCGTCGCGCTTTCGTCGGCGCCGGGCACCTTGACCCGCCCATCGGCCCAGTCGCGCTGGCGCTGCGGCCGGCCGAGCGGGTCCTCGCTGCCGCGCTGCTGCGCCGAGGGCCGTCCAGCCGGGCGCCCGTCGGGCTCGCCATAGGCGCCCTCGGTACCGTCGCCCTCGCCGGGTTGGCCCTGCTGCATCTGCTGGGCGAGATTCTGTCCGCCGCGACGCAGCGCATCGAGCGCGCGCCCCTGCGCGTCGAGCGCGCCTTCGCCCTGACCCTGACCAAGCTGTCCCTCGGCTTCGCGCATCGCATCCTCGGCCTCGCCGAGTTCGCCGTTCTGGGGCGCACCCATGCCGCGCATCCGTCGCTGCAGCTCCTGCAGCCGCTCGCGCAGGGCCTGCTGACGCTGCGAGAGGCCCTGCCCCTCGCCGTTCTCGCCCTGCATGCCCTCGCCGCCTTCGCCGTCCTCGCCCTGCTCGCCGGGCTGCTGGCCTGGTTGCTGGCCGCGCTGGCCCTGCTGACGCTGGCCCGGCCGCGCCTGCTGCTGACCCGGACGCTGGCCGCGCTGGGCGCGGTTCTGCTGGCGCTGCTCGTTCTGATAGGTCTCGTCGCGCAGGTTCTGCTGGTCGCGCGTCATCCGGTCGAGATCGCCGAGCGCCTGGTTCATCTGGTTCTGGCGCTGGTCGCCACGCTGGCCCGGCTTCGCCATCTGCAGATTGTTCAGCATCCGGTTCAGCTCTTCCATCAGGCGCTGCGCCTCGGCCATCTCGCCGCGCTTCGACAATTCCTCGATGCGGTCGAGCATGTTCTGCAGGTCACGCGGGGTCACTGTCCGGAAATTCTCCGGCAGCTGCGACATCTGGTTCTGGTCGCCGTTCTGCTGCTGGCGCTGCATCTGCTCGGCAAGCTGACGCATGAAATTATCCATCGCCCGCCGCATTTCCTCGGTGAGCTTCTTGATCTCCTCCTCGGAAGCGCCGCGCTCGAGAGCCTGCTGCAGGTTCTCCTGCGCTTGCCGCAGCGCTCGCTCGGCATCGGACATGTCGCCGTCCTCGAGCTGCAGCGCCATCGCCCACATCAGATCGGCGACCTCGCGCAGCGTGTCGTCGCTGCGGGCCTTACGAAGCCGCTCGCCGAGCATGCGCATGCCGAGATAGACCCCCGTCTCCTTCATGAAGAGCTCGGGCTCGATCAGCAGCGCATCCATGGCGAGCTGCACCTTGGAGCGGTCGTCGACATTCATCACGAGCTTGCGGCGCTGCTCGACCAGCGCCTTGGCCAGCGGCTTGGTGAAGGTGCGCTGCGGCAGCACGACCTCGACCGGCTCGCTGCGCCCTTCCTGCCCGGCCTCGTCCTTGGCGATCAGCACCATGCGGACCTTGGCCCCGGCCCAGGGATGGGCGGAGAAATCGACCGTGCTCTTCATCTCCTCCTCGGCGCCCGAGGAGGGCGGCACGGCGAGGTTCTGCTTCGGCGGCTCGACCAGCGAACGCCCTGCCCCGGCATCCGGCCGCGAGACGGTCGCCTCGACCGACGAGATGCCATAATCGTCCTTGGCGCGATAAGTGAGGCTCAGGCCCCCGGTCTGCGCCCCGGTGACGGGCTTCGGCGGATCGGCAAAGCGGATCTGCGGCGGCTGGTCGGCGATCGCGGTGATGTTCAGCGTGGCGCCGGGCGCGCCGCTGCCGGTGAGCTTCAGCGTGCCGTTTCCGGCCAGCGTGAAGCGCTTCTCCAGCACCGCCTGCTGCGCGTTGGCGGCAGGCGCGGGCTTGGCCTGCGCGCCATCCTTGCCCTCGCCGTCCTTGGCCTCCGGCTGGACGAGCTCGAGCCGGCCCGTGGTCGCGACGTCCATCTTCGTCTTGCCGGCGATGCGGACCACGATGACGGATTTCTCGGGCGCGCTGAGATGGGGGCTCGTGAGCTTGGCGAAATCGATCAGGATCGGCGGCAGCCGCGTATAGGCCGGCGGGTCGATCCAGGCATCGATGCGGGTCGAGGGCGCGGCGCTGGCCGGCCCCTTCCAGTCGAAGGCGGCGGAGAGGCGCTGCGTCGCCTCCGGCCCGGCGACGAAGAAGGCGGTGATGGCGGCGAGCAGCGGCACGGCCCGGAGCGCGAATTTGTCGCGGCCAGCCATCAGGGGCTGCGGCGGCGCGACACGCAGGCCCGCGACCTGCCGGCTCTGCCGGTCGACATGCAGCTTCCACAGCGCCTGCGAGACAGGGTCGGCCGAGCCGACGGCGAGACTGTCCTCCAGCGCCGAGGCGGGGCGATGGCCGCCGGGGAAGGAGCGGTCGAGCCGCGTCAGCGCGTCGCGATGCGTCGGCAGCACCAGCCGCGCGACGTGCCAGAGGCTGGCGCCGAAAGCAGCTGCGAAGACCAGCACGCCCGCGATGCGCCCATACCAGGGCAGATGCGTCCAGAGCCCGAACCACGAGACGGCGAAGAAGCTGAGCGCAACCGCGAGCGGCAGCCAGAGACGCGGCCACAGCCGCTCCCAGCCGAGCGAGAGGCGCGAGGCCATGGCGAGGCGGGTGAGCCGCTTGCGAATGCCGTGGATCGTGTCGGGCGCCTTGCGGCGCTCTGCCTCGCTCATGCCATCGCTCCGGGCGGGCCCCCACCTCTGAAATCCTTCAAGAGGGTCAAGCTAACACGGGAATGTGGCATTGCCAGCGCGAAGACGCCGCGGTGCACAACGCTCCGGGTTTCGTGAACGCGAGCAGAGTGGCGTCATGCTCCGTCTGCCAAACGCCGCAGAGCGGGCTCGGCTAGCGCGGGAACCCTCTCCCGGAGGGAGAGCGACTGTGTCGTCAAGCGGCCCTCCATGGCGAGTTTGATCGGACGATTGCGTTGATGATGGTGAGGAGCTTTCGCATGCAGGCGGTGATGGCGAGCTTTGGCGCCTTGCCGGCAGCGCGC
>Ga0209256_1002032_pt1 | contig 17993 bp, 12 predicted proteins | sample AraplaCol_mCL_r2_2_FD_184270 | JGI IMG/M metagenome (GOLD analysis project Ga0209256, IMG submission 184270) | Arabidopsis root microbial communities from North Carolina, USA - plate scrape MF_Col_mCL_r2 (SPAdes) (version 3) | ecosystem: Host-associated > Plants > Roots > Endosphere | place...
ATCAAGACCGACACGCGCGCCAAGCTGTCCATCCAGGGCATCACCGGCAGCCCCTTCATCCAGCTCACCGGCGGCGACCCGCGCAGCCCGCTGCTGGCCGAAACCGACCGCCGCGAAGTGCCGGTGATCCAGACCGAAGCATCCGCGCTACAGAACATCGCCGACACCGCGAACCGCCTGGTCGCGCGCATGGACCAGGTGCTGAGCGACGAAAACGTCAAGCGCGTGTCCAACACGCTGGCGAACATCGAGTCGATGACCGGCTCCATCGCCGAACAGCGCGAGGACCTGCGCTCGCTCATCGTCAACGCGCGCAAGTCGAGCGAGCAGCTTTCGGCGACGCTCGACAACACCAACCGCGCCGTGCAGAGCGTGGACCGCGAACTCGTGGCGAAGCTGCCGGGCCTGATCGCCAAACTCGACAGCACGCTGACGCGACTGGATTCGGCGGCGGGCAGCGCCAACGGCCTGCTCACCGACAACCGCGCGGCGATCAACAGCTTCGCCAACGACGGCCTGGCACAGCTCGGCCCGACGTTGTCCGAACTGCGCTTGCTGGTGCGCGACCTGCGCCGCATCAGCGACCGTCTCGACGGCAACCCGACGCGCTACCTGCTCGGTCGCGACGGCCCCAAGGAATTCGAACCCGCGGAATTCAAACCCGAATGACCACGCGCGCCGACATGACGACCCCTGCCCTCGCCCGCAACGCCCGCCTCGCACTGGCTACCGGCCTGGTGCTGGCGCTCGCCGGCTGCTCGATCCTGAGCGACAAGCCCAAGGGCACCAGCACGATCTTCGCGCCCGAACCGGTGGTGCAGGCCGATGCATCCTGGCCGAAGGTCGACTGGCAGCTGGTGATCGCCCCGCCCGCGGCGGCGCGCATCGTCGACAGCCTGCGCATCGCCGTGCGACCCACGCCCGGCGAGTTGCAGGTGTATCGCGGCGCGCAATGGGCGCGTCCGCCGTCGGACATGCTCGTGGAGAGCGTGCTGCGCGCGCTGGAGGACTCCGGCCGCATCAGCGGCGTCGCGCGGCAGGGAACGGGCGTTTCGGCGGATTACCGGCTGTTCTTCGAAGTGCGCCGGTTTGAATCCGACTACGCCAGCGGCGCCATGCCGTCGGCGACGATCGAAGTGAGCGCGAAGCTGCTGCATGTGCCGCAGCAGAAGGTCGCCGCGTCGCGCGTGTTCGTGCAATCGACACCGGCGGCGAGTACCGAAGTGCCCGACGTGGCACGCGCGTTCGAGCAGTCGCTGTCGAAGATCGGCGGCGAGATCGCCGGATGGACGCTCACCAGCGGCGAGGCCTATCGCCGCACGCTGCCGCCGAAGTCCTAGCGTTCTTCTTTCCCGCAGCGGTCAACGCGTCGGCGCGAGGATCCGCCGGAACGTCAGGTTGATGCGCGGCCCGATCTGTCGCGTCGTGCGCGGCAAGGCGTGGCGGTAGTGACGCTGCGTCTGGCCCGACATCACCAGCAGGCTGCCGTGCGGAAGGTCGATGGCGAGCTTGCGCGCGGGGTCGTCCCGATGCTTCAGCGCGAAGCGACGCGTGGCGCCCAGGCTGATCGAGGCGATCACCGGCGCCGGCCCGAGTTCGGGCTCGGCGTCGCTGTGCCAGCCCATCGCATCGTTGCCGTCGCGGTACAGGTTCGCCAGCACGCTGTTGAAATCGACGCCCAGCGTGCGCTGGAGGCGCTCGCGCACGGGACGCAGCGCGTCGGGCCACGGATTCGGTTCGAACAGCGTGCCGGAATAGCGGTAGCGCGCGTCGGGATCGCCGATCCAGCAGCTCAGGCGCGGCGAATCGACCTCGCGGCCGAAGATGCGGATGCGGTGGACGTCCCACGGGACGTCGCTGCGGAGCGCGGCAAGCAGCCTGTCGGCCTCCAGCGGCCCCAACCAGTGCGGATCGAACTGCAGTTGCGCGTCGGGCAAGGGGAGTTCTATGAGCGAGTCGGCGGCATCCATGCGGCCGACTGTAGCGGCTTGAATGCCGAATGCCTTGGCCACGAACACCGCCACCTACTCGCGTGGTGGCGGCGTCGAGCGCTAGAGACCGAACGTCTTTACCAGGAACACCGCCATCTGCGCGCGTGTCACCGCGTCATCCGGGCAGTACCTTGCAGGTGACGCGGAGCAACCACTGGTAACGCCTTCGCGCGCAAGTTGCTCGATCCAGGCAGCCATCGCGTGATCGGGAGCAACGTCGGCGAACTGCCCGATCGCCGCAGGCGGCTGGTAGGCGGCACCATGTTTCGCACGCAGCAGGAACACGGCCATCTGCGCGCGGCTCACCTTCTCACCCGGGCAATAGAATCCTGCGCCACAGCCACTGGTGATGCTCTCGCGCGCGAGCTGCTCGATCCATGGCGCATAGCCCGACTGCAGGGGTACGTCCGAGAACGTGCCCGTCGCGGCCGGCGGGACATAGGCGCCGCCGTGCGCGGCACGCAGCAGGAACACCGCCATCTGTTCGCGCAACACGGAGGCGTCCGGGCAGTAGATCGCGGGGTACGTGCCGCATCCACTGGTGATGCCGGCGGCGGCGACGCGGCTGATGTAATCGAACGTTGGGGCCTGACGGGACACGTCGTTGAAGCGCGCCACGCTGACTTTCGATCTCCAGATGCCACGTCCCGCCGTGAAGGCATACACCCATCGCGTTCCGTCGCCGGCCGGACGCACCACGAGCTTGCTGATCGGCGTGTCCCGGAACGGCGTGGGCACCTGGAACCACACCGGCTCGCCGGCGTCGATGGCACCGGCATTCCAAGTGACGTAGAGCCCAGCGCGGGTTCCGGCGTAGAGCACATCACGCTCCAGCGGATCAACGGCGAAGGCCTGCACGTCGCTGTCGGGCAGGCCGTCATCGCGTCCGGGGCGGTCGGCCGCGCGCCAGGTCAGCCCGGCGTCCGCACTCGCGAACACTGACGGCGTGCGGCTACCGGTCGCATATACGCGCTGCGGTTGCTGCTCGTCGAACACGATCGACCGGGTGAACCATTCCGGGGCGCCATCGACCAGCCGGATTTCCGGCCACACCGTGGAGGAGTTCGCGCTGAGGGCGTCGCTGCGCCGGTACAGCGCACCGTTGCTGCCACCGAAGATGACGATGTTCGAATCGGCCGGCGAAACCGCACCTGCCCACAATCCGCCGGGCTTGTACTGGCCATCGACCGACATCCACGTTGCGGCATCGTTGTCGCTGCGCAGCGCGCCGTAATAGCCAGCGCTCCACAGCCGGCCAGGGACGCGCCTGTCGTAGGCCAGGAATTGCACCTGCGGCGTGACGTTGTCGAAGCCCGACCTGGCGGGCGTCTGGTTCCACGTGCTCCCGTTGGCATCCCAACGGCACAGCGGCCCGAAGGTGCAGGGAGACGTATAGAACCGGTCCATTCCGACCATTGGATCAATCATGATCGTTTCCGGCTGCTGGTCGCTCATCCGCAACCAGGGCACAGATTCGGACAACGTGCCGTAGTACAGGCCACCGCCATGTACCGGTCCGATCCGGGCCAGCACGTCGCCGTCAGGCAACACGTCCGCGACCATGATTCGTTGTGCACTAAAGCCCTCGATGTGCTGCGCCCACTCCACGGCGGGGTACGGCCAGTCAGGCGAACCACAGCTCGTCGCGGGCCAGGTCTGGACCGCCGCGCGCGGGTTGAGCGTCGCGTACACGCCGGCCGATGTCGCCACGTACATCGGCGATCCCGGGGTGTACTCGAGCGGGAAGGCGATTGCCCGGCTTCCGTTCGCAAGGCCGCCCTGTTGGCCGCGGACCGCCGGGGCCAGGCTGGCCCGGCCGAAGTTCTCGCCGCCGTCGTCGGAGCGGTAGAGGTCGGTGCTCCCGATCCACACCACCATCGGATCCAGTGGGTCGACCGCGAAGGCGAATTCATCGGGGGCATTCGCGGTCTGCGTCCGGCACAGGTTGCCGAGCAGGTCGCGGTTCATGGGGTTGGTCTCGGTCTGCGAAGAAACCACCTGCGTCCACGACGCGCCGCCATCGGTCGAGCGATGCAGCCAGACACCGGTGCCGCCGGAGACGCGCCCGATGTAGATCACGTCCGGATTGGATCGCGATACGGCCAGTTGCGAGAAGTACAGGAAGGACGACTGCCACAGGCCCGCGAACGCACCGCCGTTGACGCTCCGGTAGAACGTGTCGTCGCACACCGCGTAGATGCGGTCGCCCTGCGCCGCGATGTCGGTGCAACCCGCGTCGCCCTCGGTGGCGGCAAGTATCTTCTGCCACGAGGCGCCGGCATCGTCACTGCGCCAAAGGCCATCGACACCGCCCGCGTAAACGGTGGAGCCGACGACGCGCACGGTGCGGATACCGATCATGGTCGAACGCTGCACCGCCTCGCCCTGCACCATGCGGTACAGCGAGGCCGCCCGGGAATCGGCGGCGAGCGTGAAATAGATGTCCGCATGATCCCCGTTGGCGGGCAGCACGGCGAGCTGCCGCATGGGAGTTGCGTTCTCGTCCTGCGGTGCAAGCGTCGCCACTGCCTGCCAGTGAGCCGCCTGGTCGGTGGACCGGAAAACGGTGCCTTCCGGACTCAGCGCGTACACGACGCCGCCGGGTGCGGGCACCAGGGATGCGACGTTCGCGCCGATGTTCGCCGGGCCTGCATATTCCCAATCGCCGAACTCCACGCGCGAACCGGGCGCAAGCTCGGCGTTGGCGGCGAGCTCGGCTGCGCTGGCGCCGGAGTCCGCATTGGAGGCGATGGTCGGCACCTGCCGGGCGATCGAGCCGCCGACGTAGGAGAGCTGGCTGGATGCGGCCCACGCAACGGCCGCGACGGCGACAGCCGCGGCAAGCGCGACACGGATGTTCATTGTCCTTCCCTCATTCCAGATCGCGCGGGGGCTCCGGCGTCTCGCCGCGAGCCCGGTGCGCTTGGGCTACAGGCCGAAAGCCTTCACCAGAAACACCGCCATCTGCTCGCGCGTGACGGCATCGTCCGGGCAATACATCGCCGGCGTGGCCGAGCAGCCGCCCGTAATGCCTTCCTGCGCAAGCTGCTCGATCCAGCCGCTCATCGGCGTATCGACCGGGACGTCGACGAATCGCCCGCTCGCCGCCGGAGGCTGGTAGGCAGGGCCGTACTTCGCCCGCAGCAGGAACACCGCCATCTGGCCGCGACTGACCTGCTGTCCCGGACAGTACATCGCCGGGGAGGTCGAACAACCGCTGGTGATGCCCTCGCGTGCGAGCTGCTCGATCCACGACACCGCCCAGCTGTCCTGCGGCACGTCGCCGAACACGCCCGTGGGCGCCGGCGGTGCGTACGCGCTACCGTGGAGCGCGCGCAACACGAACACCGCCATCTGGTCGCGCAGCACCGGCTGTTCCGGGCAGAAGCCCGGCGGTGTCGCGCTGCAGCCGCTGGTCACGCCCGCGGCCAGCAGGCGTTCGACGTAGTCAGACGACCAGCCGCCGAGCAGCACGTCGTTGAACGCCGCCACCTGCACGTCGGCAGTCCACAGCCCGACGCCATGCGTGTATACGTAGATCCGGCGCGTGCCCAGGCCTGTCTTGCGCACGGCGACCTTCTCGATCGACATGCCGGGAAACGGCAGGGGCACTTCATGCCAGCTGCGGCTTGCCGTGCCCGCATTCCAGCTGACGAAAAGCCCATCGCTGGTGCCGAGGTAGAGGATGTCGGTCGATTCCGGATCCAGCGCGAGGGTGCGCGCATTGGTGTTCGGAAGGCCGTCCGCGGCGCCGTCGACGTCGATCGCCGCCCATGTCGCACCCGCGTCCGCGCTGGCGTAGACGGAAGGCGACGTATCGACCGTCAGGTAGACGTTGTTCGGCTTGCGCGGGTCGAACATGAGCGCGTTGGCGTTCCAGTAGCTTTGCGTCAGGCGACGCACGGACCAGTCGGCTTCACCGGTCAGCGAAAGCGCATCGGTCCGGCGTCCCACACCGCATCCGGTTGCCATCACCACTATGTTGGAGTTCGCCGGAGAGACGGCGATCTGGTCGACGCTGCATCCTCCACCGCTACCCACCGGGAGGAATGTTTCCAGGCCATCCTCGCTGCGCGACAGCCACATGCCACCGGACCAGACGCGTCCTGGCGCGTTGGGGTCGAACGCCATCGTGCTCATCGATTCGTATTGGGAGAACGTCGGCTTTACCGGCATCCAGGTGCCCGCGCCTGTATCCAGATCCCAGCGACAGGTCGAGCCCAGCAGGCACCAGGACGTATAGAAACGATCGAGGCTTCCATACGGATTGGCACCGAAGTAGTGCGGCGCGCTTGCCCCGGTGCTGAATGGCATCGTCGACCACACATCGGGCTCGTCGAGGAACGACAGCAGGAAGCCCGGATGGCGCGGCGTGGTGGCCAGGACGCCGCCGTCGCCGGCAATCGCGACCTCCCGGAAGAGCACGTCGTTCATTCCCTGCAGGTGCGCGGTGTATTCCAGGCCCGGGTACTGGTCCAGGTTCTGGCACGTGGTCGTCGCATTGGGCTGCACAGCGGCGCCGCGGTTGTCGGTCGTTTGGATGCCACCGTTGGTGGCGATCAGCAGGCGCCCGGGCGCGCCGCTTCCGGCGTTGGCGAAAGCCAGGCCGTTGATCCCGGCAGGCAATGCATGCGCAAGTGGTTCCGAGGCCACGCGAACACTCGCTCGCCCGAAGTTCTCGCCGCCGTCGTCGGAGCGGAACAGCTGCTCACGTCCCCACCACAGCACGTCGGGATTGGCCGGATCGACCTTGATCGTCAGTCGGCTGTTGACGGCGGAATATCCGGTCTCGCAATACCCCTCGAGCTGCACGCTGAGGGTAGCGTGGACCAGCCCCTCGCTTTCGGGCATGTAAAGCGTGCGCGTCCAGGTTGCACCCGCATCGCGCGAGCGATAGACCGCCAAGTCGTTGGCGGCATATACCACCTGCGGGTCTGAGGGGGCGACGGCCAGTTGCGTGTAGTCGAGGTTGCTGTTGGCCATCAGCTGGAACGGGCCGCCGTCGATGCTCCGGTAGATCCCGTTGCAGGAGGCGTAGACGTAGCGGCCCGCCGCCACCACGTCGGAACAACGCAGGTTGGTGTCGAGCACCTGCTGCCAGGACTGGCCACGGTCGTCGCTGCGGGAAACGCCGTCGGCATGGGCGACCAGGACGCTGGAGCCCGACACGACCACTGCCCAAGGGCTGCTCTCCCAGGGCCGCGCGGGATTGCCCAGCTGGATGATCGAGCTGCGTCCTTCGCTGACGCGGTACAACGTGGCGGAGCTGGAAGCATCCACGGCGAAGTAGACCGCGGGCTTGTCCGTTTCCGCGGGCAGGACGGCGAGCTGGTTGAGCGCGAGCGGATCGTCCCGTCGGTCCTGGCGCACGGCGCCGACGAGCGACCAGCTGAGACCCGCATCCTGCGAACGATAGATGGCGCCGTATTCGCCCAACGCATACAACTCATTCCCGACGGCCACCACGTCGGCGGTCGAGAAGGACAGATCCGTCTGGACGTTCTGCCAGTTGGAGAATCGGACCCGCGCGTCGTCGGGCCAGGTGCCCCAGGTCTGCGTGGCCGGCGCAGTGGCCACTGCCGCACCGCCACCCGCCTGCGCGACAAGTTGTTCGGCCACACGGCCCGCGACGCCGGACTGCGACTGCACCAGCGCCCAGGCGCCAACGACCATGCCCAGGGCGAACATGCCCAGCCAGCGCTTCTTCATGCGTATCGCCATTGCTTTCCCCTACGTCCGTGGCCACTGCGGGCCTCTTCAAGCGCGACCCGCGTCGCCGACCAGCGACACGAGCTCTGCCAAGGATCCCTCATTACAGCCCGAAGGCCTTAACCAGGAACACCGCCATCTGTTCGCGCGTCACCGGATCATCCGGGCAGAACAGCGCCGGCGTCGCCGAGCAACCACCGGTGATGCCTTCCTGCGCGAGCTGTTCGATCCATGGCGCCATCGGAGAACCCGTTGCCACGTCGCCGAACCGGCCGGTCGGCGCAGGCGGCTGGTACGCGGAACCGTACTTTGCGCGCAGCAGGAACACCGCCATCTGGGCGCGGCTCACCTGTTGCGACGGGCAGTAGAACGACGGGCCGCATCCGGAGGTGATGCCTTCCTGCGCGAGCTGCTCGATCCACCCCGCATACGGGGATTGCAACGAAACGTCGGCGAACATCCCCGTCGGCGCGGACGGCGCATAGGCGCTCCCGTGCTTGGCACGCATCAGGAACACCGCCATCTGCTCGCGCAGCACCGGCTGCTGCGGGCAGTACGAAATCGGTGCCGTGCTGCAACCGCTGGTGATGCCGGCGGCGAACAGGCGATTGACGTAGTCGTACGACCACGCGTAAGTCGGCACATCCGCGAATGCCGTCGACGCGGCCACGTCCGACGTCCACACGCCGCGTCCGTAGGTGTAAGCCACGAGGCGGCGCCGCCCCGACGCTTCCTTCCGGAACTCCAGGTGACTGACCGGCGTCATCGGGAACGGTGTATCCGCCACGACCCAGGTCTGCCCGCGATCTTCGCTGACATACAGCCCAAGCGGCGTCCCCGCATACATATGGGAGGGGTTGTCGGGATCGATCGCGAGCACCGTGGTGCCCCAGGCCCGCGGCAGGCCCGCCGGGCCACCCGGTTGGTCCAGCGCCGTCCAGTGAAGCCCGTCCGCCGAGTACCAGACCTTGGCGGCGTGGAAGTCTTCCGCAGTGGCGAACATGCCCGCGTCGGCCGGATCGGGACCGAGGACGAACTGGGTGAAATTGAGCGGCTCGCGCGTGCACGCGTGGCCAGGCGTCAGAACGCAGCCGTCGAGATCGTGCTTCTGCCAGGACTGCGTGTACGGATTGCTCTGGCTGAGCAGGAAGCCATCGGCCGTGCCTGCGATGATCGAACCGTCGCGCTTGATGCCGTAGCTCTCCACCGGCACGTTCGGGCTGATCAACGTCCAGAACGAACCGCCGTCGCGCGACTCGTAAACGCCATCGTCCGTTCCCGAAACCAGTCGCAGCCGGTTGACCGGATCGCGTACGAACCTGGGATAGAACCAGGTCCGCATGACGATGTTCTCGTTCGACATCAGGTAGCCAGGCGGATTGCCATGATCGACGAAGTTGGACTGCCTGGCGGTCCAGCGACGCGCGGTGGCATCCCACGACCAGTTCACGACGCCCGAACTCCAGCCGACGATGAAACGGTCGACGCCCGCAACCGGATCGAGCGACGTCTGGCCCACCACCATCTCGCGCAAAGGCGTCAAGCGCACCCAGCTGTCTGGACCGCTGCCGTCGGACAGACCCACGTCCATGTCCGGCCCGGAGATCACCATGGCGCCGCTGTCCGCGCTCGACCCATGCACGATGCGCGTCGCGGCATAACCGTTGTTGTGCGGCTGCAAGGTAATGCCCGAGGCGACGCGATTGGCGCAGCTCAGCGCGGGCGCGGCCGGTGCCTGGCCGCCTGCGTCCGCGCTCCGCTCGATGCCGCCATAGCCGGCCGCGAACATGACCTGCACATTCGTGCCGTCGTAATTGGGAGGAAAGGCGAGCGACGTGAAGCCGAAGTACGGCGTCATTCCCTGGGCCGCGCCCAGTGCCGGATCGTTGAGCTGTTCCACGCGTGCGACAGCCCTGCCGAAGCTGGCGCCCGCGTCGTCTGAACGGTAGATCTCGAAGCCTGCCACCCACAGTTTGTCCGGGTTAGCCGGATCGACTGCGATGACGTTGGTGTCCGACGTCAGGCCACCGAATTCGGGAGCGGCGCATTCGGTTTCGAAGTCGCCTGGTACGGCCTTGCTGACCTGATCCGTGCGCACGGCCCGGTCGTACTTCAACTGCCACGTCGCGCCACCGTCGCTGGTCCGCGATACCGTGCGAAGGTAGCGAACGCTGGTATACGGTGAGTTGCCCTCATCGAAGCTCGCCAGGTACAGCACCTGCTCGTTGCTCCTCGACATGGCCAGGCGCACGAGCGGTTCGTCACCGGACCGCTCGGTCAGGATCGACCAGCCGACGCCATCCAGGTTCGCGGCGACGACGTTCCGGTTTGGCGTGTTGCATACCGCATACACCTTCGCATGTACGCTGGAGATCTGCAGGTCGACGCAGTTGCTCGAATACCCCGCGTTGAAGACCAGCGCCCAGTGGCGTCCGTCGTCGGCGCTGCGGAGCAAACCATTGCGGGACGCCAGCCAGATGACCTGCGGCGTCCCGGGCACGATTCGCAGCGAGTCAATCTCGTCGAGCCAACCCAGCTGATGTTGTAGCTCCGGCTTCAGCGGCGACCAGGTCTGGCCCGCGTCATCCGACTTCAACAGCGTTGAGCCTGAGGTGCCAGTCGCGTCGAGTTGGGCGCGACGGGCGTATGCGTACACGACGCCCGGCTGTCCTGGCACGAACTCCAGGCGCGCGTCACGCAGCGGCACATGGCTCAGGTAGCGCCAGTTGGCTCCTGAGTCATCGGAACGGAAGACGTCTCCCATCCCGGAAACCGCATACGCGACATTGGCGCTGTCCGGCCGGAACCCGACGAACGAAGTAGGCCCGCCCACGTTGTTCGGTCCGAGGAACTGCCAGTTGCCCAAGCCACCGGGTCCGATGCTCTGCGTCGGGAGCGCGGACGCGGTGCCGTCAAGCGCCGGTTCCACTATCGCGCTCCGGGACGACACCCCGGGCCAAGTGAAGGTCCAGAAGCCCGATGCGGCCCAGGCCGCGCCAATTGCCAGCACACTGGCTGCCGCCAGCACCAGATGAGGTTTCCGCAGCATCCCTACTCCCCCCTAGGAAAACGCCGGACCTCCCCAGGACCGACGCCAACGTCCAACGATACAGGTTCGACCCACGTCATGCATGTCGCAGCTGCGTCGCGACTGCTACCGGTCGCAGGTGGGCGCCTAGAGCTGGAACGCCCCGACCAGGAACGCGACCATCTGCTCGCGCACCCCCGAATCGGCAAGGCATTTCGCCGGCGAGAACGGGCAACCATTGGCGATGCCCACGCGTGGCGCAGACCCGGCAGCGCGATCTGCTGCGCACATTGCCAGCTGCGGCGCGAACACCATTGCCGTCAACCCTGATGGCTGACCGACCTCCCCAGGTCGAAAACAGCCGTTTGACGATACACTTTTGCATACCAGCCGCGGGTTGCCAGGTGCGTAGTCCGAGGGGACCGCGCGAACTTCTGCCCCCTCTCAGGAGACACCGATGACCGAAATCGAACGCGACGTGATGGAGTACGACGTCGTCACCGTCGGTGCCGGTCCGGCCGGGCTGTCGTTCGCGATCCGCCTCAAGCAGCTCAATCCGGAGCTGTCGGTGTGCGTGATCGAGAAGGCCTCGACCATCGGCGCGCACATCCTGTCGGGCGCGGTGATCGAACCCGGTCCGCTCGATGCGCTGCTGCCGAACTGGCGCGACAACCCACCGCCGATCTGCGTGCCTGCGAAGGAAGACGAATTCTGGCTGCTGACGCACGAAGGCCATCACCGCCTGCCGATTCCGCCCGGCATGCACAACCATGGCAATTTCATCGTCAGCCTCGGCGCGATGTGCGCGTGGCTCGCGCCGCAGGCCGAAGCGCTTGGCGTCGAGATCTACCCCGGCTTCGCCGCCGCCGAAACGCTGCATGACGAAAGTGGCGCCGTGGTCGGCGTGCGCATCGGCGACATGGGCGTGGCGAAGGACGGCTCGCACAAGCCCGGCTTCACGCAGGGCATCGACATCCGCGCCAAGGTCACCGTGCTCGCCGAAGGCGCGCGTGGCCACCTGACCAAGCGCCTGATCAAGCAGTTCAAGCTCGATGCCGACAGCGATCCGCAGGGCTATTCGATCGGCATCAAGGAACTGTGGCAGGTGCCGGAAGACCGCGTGACGCCGGGCAAGATCGTGCACAGCTTCGGCTGGCCGGCGGGCAACGACATCTACGGCGGCGGTTTCCTGTATCACCTGGACAAGGGCCGCATCGCGCTGGGTTACGTCAGCGGCCTGGATTACAAGGATCCCGAATACAAGCCGTGGGAAGCCTTCCAGCAATGGAAGAACCACCCGCTGTTCAAGCCGCTGCTGGAAGGCGGCAGCATCCTTTCGGCCGGCGCGCGCGCGATCGTCACCGGCGGCTATCAGTCGCTTCCGAAGATCGAGATGCCCGGCGCGCTGCTGATCGGCGATACCGCCGGCCTGCTCAACGTGCCGAAGATCAAGGGCACGCACCAGGCGATCCGCTCGGGCATGCTCGCGGCCGAACACCTCGTCGCCTCGCAACTGTCGCCGCAAGGTTTCGATGCGAAGCTGCGCGACTCCAACATCATGGCGGAGCTGAAAAAAGTCCGGAACATCAAGCCGGGCTTCAAGCGCGGACTGTGGTTCGGCATCCTCAACTCGGCATGGGAAACCATCACCGCCGGCCTGTCGCCGTGGACGCTGAAGAACAAGGCCGACTGGTCATCGCTGGAGAAGGTCGGCGACCACGAAACGCCGAAGCGCGATTACATCGAACGCACGCTCGCGCCGCGCGATCGCCTGCAGGGCGTGTACTACGCCGCCACCGAACACGACGAAGACCAGCCGGTGCACCTGAAGGTGCGCGACACGTCGATCTGCGTGACGCGTTGCGCCGAGGAATACGACAACCCGTGCACGCGTTTCTGTCCGGCGGCGGTGTACGAGATCGTGCAGGATGAGGCTGGAAAGCGCCTACAGATCAACGCCGCCAACTGCGTGCACTGCAAGACGTGCGACATCAAGGACCCGTACGAGATCATCGACTGGGTGACGCCGGAAGGCGGGTCCGGGCCGAATTACCAGAATCTTTGATGCTTCGATCGCGCCTGCACGCACAGGCGCGCTTTGGTATCAGTAGCGAGGATTGCGGTGCCAGCGCCACGCGGTATCGATGATTTCCGCGATGTCCGTGTAACGCGGTTGCCAACCCAGTTCGCGCCGCGCCTTCGCGCTTCCGGCAACGAGCCGGTGGGGGTCGCCATCTCGCCGCGGCGCAATCTCGAACGGAATCGGTCGCTTCGCCACTTCGCCCGCGGCATGGATCATCTGCAGCACACTGAATCCGGCTCCGTTGCCCAGGTTGAACGCGTGCGCTCCTTCATTGAATGCCATGAAATCCAGCGCGCGCGAATGCGCGTCGGCAAGATCGTCGACATGGATGTAGTCGCGCACGCACGTACCGTCGGGCGTGGCGTAATCGTTGCCGAATACTTTCAGGGATGGCGCATCGCCGTTGGCTGCGCGCAGCATGTTCGGAATCAGGTGCGTTTCGGGCGAATGTGATTCGCCGATATCGCCCTGCGGCGATGCACCCGCGGCGTTGAAGTATCGCAGCGAGACCGAACGCAACCCGTACGCACGCGCCGCATCCTCCAGGATGATCTCGACCATCCGCTTGCTCGCACCGTACGGATTGATCGGCCGCGTTGGATGCGACTCCGCAATCAGGTCCGACTCCGGATGCCCGAATACCGCCGCAGTGGAGGAGAACACCAGCTTCCCGACGCCAGCCTCGTGCATCGCCTGCAATAGGTTCAGCGTACCGGTGACGTTGTTCTCGTAGTACGCGTAAGGCATCTGCACCGACTCGCCGACCAGCGAGCGCGCGCAGAAATGCATCACGGCATCGAAGCGGTGCTGCTCAAAAAGATCCCGGAGCATCGAAGGGACCAGCAGGTCGCCATGCACGAAGCCCGCTTCACCTATCGACTCGCGATGCCCCGTGGAGAGGTTGTCGAACACGACAGTTTCGACGTCGTCACGCATGAGACGACGCACCATGTGCGAACCGATGTAACCCGCACCACCGCACACCAGCACTTTCATCGAGGTGTCAGCTTGCAGCGTGCGAGAAGCTCACACCGGTCTTCTCGCGCAACTCGTCCTCGGTGACACCCGGCGCGAGCTCCACCAGCTTCAACCCGTCCGCGGTGACATCCAGCACCGCGAGATCGCTGATGATGCGGTTCACGACGCCCACGCCCGTGAGCGGCAGCGTGCATTCGGGCAGGATCTTGTGCTCGCCGTTCTTCGCGGTGTGCTCCATCAATACGACCACGCGCTTCACGCCGGCGACCAGATCCATCGCGCCGCCCATGCCCTTCACCATCTTGCCGGGCACCATCCAGTTGGCCAGGTCGCCTTTCTCGGTCACCTGCATCGCGCCGAGGATCGCCAGGTCGATGTGCCCGCCGCGGATCATCGCGAAGGAATCATGGCTGCCGAAGTAACTCGCGCCGGCGCGCGCGGTGACGGTCTGCTTGCCGGCGTTGATGAGGTCGGCGTCGACTTCGGCTTCCGTCGGGAACGGGCCGATGCCGAGCAGGCCGTTTTCGCTCTGCAGCCACACGTCCACTCCGTCGGGAATGAAGTTGGCCACCAGCGTCGGCAGGCCGATGCCGAGGTTGACGTAGGCGCCGTCGATGAGTTCCTGCGCGGCGCGTTGCGCCATCTGGTCGCGGGTCCAAGCCATGTCGTTCTTCCTGTAGTCGTGTGGGGTCAGGCGGCGCGCACGGTGCGCTGCTCGATGCGCTTCTCGGGCGTGGCATTGACGACGATGCGGTCGACGTAGATGCCCGGAAGGTGCACGTGGTCGGGATCGATCGCACCGACTTCGACCAGTTCTTCCACTTCGACAATGCAGATCGCGCCCGCCATCGCGCAGGCCGGGTTGAAGTTGCGCGCGGTCTTGCGGAACACGAGGTTGCCGGCCTTGTCGGCCTTCCACGCCTTCACCAGCGAGACGTCGGCCTTGAGCGCGGTTTCCATCACGTAGTGGTGGCCGTCGAACTCGCGCGTTTCCTTGCCATCGGCCACCACGGTGCCGAAGCCGGTGCGCGTGAAGAACGCCGGGATGCCCGCGCCGCCCGCGCGCAGGCGTTCGGCCAGCGTGCCCTGCGGATTGAATTCGAGTTCGAGTTCGCCGGAAAGGAACTGGCGTTCGAATTCCTTGTTCTCGCCGACGTAGGAGGAAATCATCTTCTTGATCTGCCGCGTCTCCAGCAGCAGGCCCAGGCCGAAGCCGTCGACGCCTGCGTTGTTGGAGATGGCCGTCAGGCCCTTCACGCCGCTGTCGCGCAGTGCGGCGATCAACGCCTCGGGAATGCCGCACAGGCCGAAGCCGCCGACGGCGAGCGTCTGGTTGTCGGCGACGATGCCGTCGAGCGCCGCCTTCGCGCTCGGGAAAAGCTTGTTCCTGCCGTTCTGCGTTGCGGCCATGACGGACTCCGTTCGGTTCTGCGCAATGGCACGCAGTTTACCGTGGGCAAGGGCGCGTCCCCTACCGTACGTTCGGACAGGCCGACGACCCGGATGGGCGATGTTCGCCCTGACGGATATCACGGCAGCGTCTAGACTTCGGCCATGACCCGGATCGCCCTCGTGACCGCCATCGCCGCCGCCGGCGTGGACGACGACCTCGCGCCCCTGCTCGATGCCTGCGCGAGCGCAGGGCTTACCGGGCAGGTCCGCGCGTGGGACGACCCGACCGTAGGCTGGAGCCGCTTCGACGCGGCGATCCTGCGCTCGCCGTGGGACTACGTGCCGCGTCTGGGCGAGTTCCTCGCGTGGAGCACGCATGTGTCCACACAGACGCGCCTGATCAATCCGCTACCCATCGTGCGCTGGAACACGGACAAGCATTACCTGGCCGACCTCGCGGCGCGTGGCGTTCCGATCGTACCGACGGCATTCGTCGAACCCGACATGGAGCCGATGCCTGCGCTGGAGGCCTTCCTCGCCGCCCACGGGAGTGCAGCGGAATTCGTCGTGAAGCCGAGCGTCGGCGCGGGTTCGAAGGATGCGCTGCGTTACTCGCGATCGCAGGAATTCGCCGCCGCCAATCACCTCGCCCGCCTGCTCGACGCGGATCGCAGCGCGATGCTGCAACCGTATCTGTCTTCAGTGGACGAACACGGCGAGACCGCGCTGATGTACTTCTCCGGTGAGTTCAGCCACGCCATCCGGAAAGGCCCGCTGCTGCGGCTCGACGAAGGGCCGACGAATCACCTGTTCGCCGCGGAAGCGATCGCGTCGCGCCTGCCATCGCAGGAAGAACGCGCGCTCGCGGATCGCGCGATCGCCGCCGCGCGCGATGCCCTGCGACTCGACGAAGCCCCGCTTTATGCGCGCGTGGACCTCATCCGCGACGACACGGGCCAACCGTGCCTGCTCGAACTGGAGCTGTGCGAGCCCTCGCTGTTCTTCGCGCACGCGCCCGGCAGCGCGGAACGGTTCGCGGCGTTGCTGGCAAAGATGCTCAGCGGCGTTTCTGCCTGACGATCCAGACTTCGAGGCGCCCCATGGGCGCCTCGATTCGTACCTGTGACTCAGGAACGTCCGTACACGTCCTCGAGGCGGACGATGTCGTCCTCGCCGAGGTAGCTGCCGGACTGCACTTCGATCAGTTCCACCGGCTCGGTGCCGCGATTGCGCAAGCGGTGAACGCTGCCCAGCGGGATGTAGGTGCTTTCGTTCTCGTGCAGATCGAACACGCGCTCGTCGCACGTGACCTCGGCGACGCCGGAAACGACGATCCAGTGTTCGGCACGCTTGTGGTGCTTCTGCAGGCTCAGTGCAGCGCCTGGCTTCACGACGATGCGCTTGACCTGGAAGCGTTCGCCCATGTCGATGGAGTCGTAGCTGCCCCACGGGCGATAAACCTTGCGATGGAACAGGTGTTCCTGCCGGCCGGCCGCCTTGAGGTGATCGACCACGGTCTTGACGTCCTGCACACGGTCCTTGCGTGCGACGAGCGTCGCATCGGGCGTGTCGATGATCACCAGATCCTCGACGCCGATCGTGGCGATCAGGCGGCGCTCGGAGGCGCGCACGAGGCTGCCCTTCGTGTCGACGGAGATGACGTCGCCGTCGTGGCGGTTGTCGTTGTCGTCGCGCTTGGCGACCGACCACAACGACGACCACGAGCCGATATCGCTCCAACCACAACTGACGGGTACGACGGCGGCGCGATCGGTCTTTTCCATCACCGCGTAGTCGATGGAGTCGTTCGGGTTAGTCGCGAACTCGTCCTTGCCCACCCGGATGAAGTCGAGGTCCTTGGCCGCCGAGGCGTAGGCGGCACGCGTAGCGTCCAGCACGGCAGGCGCATGACGCGCCAGTTCTTCCAGATAGACGCTGGCCTTGAACAGGAACATGCCGGAATTCCAGGCATACGTGCCTTCGGCGACGTAACGCTCGGCTGTGGCCAGGTCGGGCTTCTCGACGAAGCGCTGCACGCGGTAGCCGTCCGCACTCACCGAGTCGCCGCGGAGGATGTAGCCGTAGCCGGTCTCGGCGTAATCGGGCGTAATACCGAAGGTGACGAGCCAGCCCTGCTCCGCCAGCCCAGTCGCCGAAGCGACGGCCGCGCGGAACGCGGCCTCGTCCTCGATGAGATGATCTGCCGGCATGACCAGCAGGGCACCGTCCGGATCGGTCGCCAGCACGTGCAGGGCGGCCCAGGCGATCGCCGGCGCAGTGTTGCGCGCGATCGGCTCCAGCAGGATGCCACCGCTCGGAATGGCCACCTCCTGCAGTTGCTCGCCGATCATGAAGCGGTGGTCTTCGCTGCAGACGGTGACTGGAGGCTGCGCGCCCGGCAGCCTGCTGGCGCGGAGCACCGTCTCCTGATACAGAGAACGATCGCCGATCAGCCGCAGGAACTGCTTGGGCTGGTTCTGGCGCGAGAGGGGCCACAGGCGAGAACCGCTGCCGCCACTGAGAACTACGGGGTGAAGCATCCTGGCTCCGGCACTTCTTGTTAACGGGGACGCAAAGGATACCGGAGGGACCGCGCCGCCGGCTCTGAGCCTGCGTCGCGGCACGCCGACCATCCGCCTGCGTAGGGAGACTCTCCTCGGCTAGAATTGGCGGTTCTCGGCCCGCTTCCGGCCGCGCAACCCATAGGAACCCCCGCACGATGAAGATCCTCGTCGGCTACAAGCGCGTGGTGGACTTCAATGTCCGCATCCAGGTCAAGCCGGACGGCTCCGGCGTGGTCACCGACGGCGTC
>Ga0209256_1002039_pt1 | contig 17953 bp, 16 predicted proteins | sample AraplaCol_mCL_r2_2_FD_184270 | JGI IMG/M metagenome (GOLD analysis project Ga0209256, IMG submission 184270) | Arabidopsis root microbial communities from North Carolina, USA - plate scrape MF_Col_mCL_r2 (SPAdes) (version 3) | ecosystem: Host-associated > Plants > Roots > Endosphere | place...
CGGTCATCGCGGCGATCCGAACGAGCGCGCCTTAGCGCGCCTGGCCTCCGGCCTGGCTCTTCTGGGCGTACTGGCCGGCGTCCGGCAGGCCGGCCTCGGCGAAGGCCGGGCCCGAGCGGTCGCGCACGTCGACCTTGACGTCGACCGACAGGCCGGGGCGCAGGGCCGAACCCAGGCCCGACTTCTCGACCACGATCTTCACCGGCAGGCGCTGGGTGATCTTGGTGAAGTTGCCCACGGCGTTCTCGACGGGGATCAGGGCGAACTCCTGGCCGGTGGCCGGGGCGAAGCTGTCCAGCTTGCCGTGGATCACCTGCTTGCCGAAGGCGTCGGCCTTGATTTCGACCGGCTGGCCCACGCGCAGGCGGGCCACCTGGGTCTCCTTGAAGTTGGCGACGATGTAGCCCTGGCCGACCGGAACGATCGACATCAGGGCCACGCCCGGCTGCACCAGCTGGCCGGGACGCACGCTGCGGGCGCCGACCACGCCGGCGGCGGGGGCGCGGATCACGGTGCGGTCCAGGTCGATGCGGGCTTGCTCGACGGCGGCCTTGGCGGCTGCGGCCTGGGCCACGGTCTGGGCGCGAGCCGAGCCTAGCGACTGGGCCGTGCGGCGCTCGGCCTCCAGGGCCGCCTGGGCGCTCTGGACCGCGGCGGCCGACTGGGCGGCGCTAGCCTGGGTGGTCTGGACCTTCTGGGTCGAGACCCAGCCCTGCTTGGCCAGGGCGTCGTAGCGGATCAGGTCGGCCTTGGCGCGGCCCTGGTCGGCCTGGGCGCTGGCGACGCCCGCGGCGCGCTGGGCGATCATGGCCTGCTCGAGGGCGGCCTTGTCGTCGACGCCCTTGATGGCGGCTTCCAGGGCCTGGGCGTTGGCGATGGCCTGGTCCAGCTTGGCTTGGAGAGGGGCCGGATCGATGCGCGCGACCACCTGGCCGGCCTCGACCCGCTGGTTGTCGGCCACCAGCACCTCGGCGACATAGCCGGAGACCTGGGGGCTGACCTGCACAGTGTCGGCCTGGACGAAGGCGTTGTCGGTGCTCTCGTAGCGCTGCTTGTCCACGAACCACAGGCCGCCGCCCACGACCAGCGCGGTCAGGGCGACGCCGCCGACGATCAGGGGAACGAGCTTTTTCTTCGACGCGGCCATGGACATACGGATCCTGAAAAACACCCAATGGAGCGGGGCGATATCGCGCGCCATCGCCTCCGGCAAGGGATAAATGGACGCAGTCGTCCAGAAATCAACGGGGCCGGAAGCACAAAATTCAGAGCCGCGCGGCGGTGTGGCGCGAAGGACGCTATGGCTTTGCTGGAACGTGTTTTCGCCGCGATTTCGCGCGCAGGGCGAATCACGCACTAATCATCGGGCGCCGGCGCAACCGGGGGGCCGCGCGCGCGTATTTCCAGGTGCGGGGCCGTTCGCTCCGCGCCGTCGCCCAGGAAGCGCCCATGAACGCCCCCACCCACGACCACGGCCCGCTGTCGATGCTCCGCCCCGTCCTGTGGCTGGCGGCGGCCGCCTTCGCGGCCGGCTTCGGCGGCTACCTGATGATGGCGCCCGCCCTGCACGCGGGTTGAGGCTTCAGGCGTAGGCGACCCAGCCCCGCCAGGTGAAGGCGGCGTAGAACTGGGCGACGTCCCGGAAGCCCGCCTCGCGCAGGATGGCCTCGTCCTCTTCCGGCGCGATCATGTTGACGCTGGCCGCGACGGCAGTCCGCGCGCCCAGGGCCTTTTCCGGCTCGACGCCCGAGGCGATGGCGAAGGCGGCGTATCGATCCAGCCACAGATCGCGTTCGCCGGGCCCCTGAGGGAAGCTGCCGTGCGCGGCGACGAACGGCGCCTCGGCCCGCATGCGCGCTCGGATCGCCTCGGCGGTACGCCGCCTTTCGGCATGGTCGAGGAAGTGCAGGGTCAGCAGGCAGGTGGCCCCGTCGAACCCGTCGGCCGCCACGTCGTCGACATAGCCTTCCACCAGTTCGACCCGGTCGGCCAGGGGACCCAGGGTCCGTTCGGCCTGCCGCAGCATCTCGGCGGCGGGATCAACGCCGACGAAGGTCCAGTCCGGGTGAGCCTGGGCCAGGGCCTTCAGTTCCAGTCCGCCGCCGGCGCCGACCACCAGCACGCGCGCGGCCGGCGGCGCGCGCTCGGCCAGCAGCAGGCCGCACATGGTGTGAAGCCCCTCCAGTCCCGGTACGAAGCGTCGGGGACCGTCGCTGTACTTGGCCACGGCCTCCGGATCGGAAAAGGCGGCGAGGAAGTGCTTCGAACCGTCTTCAGCGGGCATGGCGTGCTCCATGATCGGTCGGGCGCCCGCAAGCGCTCAGGCGGGCGCGGAAATCGGCGCCCAGCGTCGCCAGGGTCACCGCCCCCAGCCCAGCCAGCAGCACGGCCTCGGCTTCCGCGAAGACCGCGCCTAGGGCGGCGTTGACCGCCTGCTCGACCAGGCAGTCGGGGGACTCGGTGCGGTTGCCGATCGCCAGCATCTCGGGGGCGCCCAGCGCCTCGTGGACCTGGCGCAGGGTGATCGCCTCCAGCGGGCGAGCCAGCCCCCAGCCGCCGCCGTGCCCCTTTTCCGAACGGACCAGGCCGGCTTCGCGCAGGCCCGACAGCACGCGCCGGATCACCACGGGGTTGGTCGCCATGGCCTTGGCCAGGTCTTCGGACGGCGTGGGACCGTCCCGCTCGGCCATGTGCAGCAGCACGTGCAGCACGCCGGAAAGTTGGCTGTTCCTTCTCATGTAACTTCATATGTTACGTGAAGGGCTAGGCGTCAACCCGCCACGAAGGCGGTCGCCATGCGAAGGCCGTGAAGAAAGGCGGGCGCGGGCCCGCCCTCGGGGCCTACCGCCCGGTCGAGCCGAAGCCGCCCGCGCCGCGCGCGGTCTCGTCCAGGCTGGTGGTCAGGCCCCACGAGGCCTGGACCACCGGGGCGATCACCAGCTGGGCGATGCGGTCGCCGCGGCGGATGGTGAAGTCCTCCTCGCCCAGATTGATCAGGATGACCTTCACCTCGCCGCGATAGTCGCTGTCGATGGTGCCGGGGGTGTTCAGGCAGGTGACGCCCGACTTGGCCGCCAGGCCCGAGCGCGGCCGCACCTGGGCCTCGAAGCCCAATGGCAGGGCGAAGGCCAGGCCCGTGGGGACCATGAAGCGCGAGCCTGGCTTCAGCACCAGCGGCGCGTCCTCGTCGACCGCCGCCCGCAGGTCCATGCCGGCCGCGCCGTTGGTCTCGTAGGCGGGCAAGGGCAGGCCTTGGGCGTGGGCCAGCTGGACGACGGGGATGTGCGGCGCGGTCATGAAGAGCTCGTTTCCAGATATTGGGCGATGCGTTGGGCCAGGTCGTGGGCCACGGAGTCCTTGGCGGCCCGCGTCCAGCGTTCGGTCTTGTCCCTGGAGATCAGCAGGACGGCGTTCTCGTCGCCGCCCATAACGCCGGGCTCGGTGACGTCGTTGGCGATGATCCAGTCGCAGCCCTTGCGCGCCAGCTTGGCGCGGGCGTGGGCCTCGACGTCGTTGGTCTCGGCCGCGAAGCCGACCACCAGTTTCGGCCGTTTCGGGCCCGTGGCCGCCAGGGTGGCCAGGATGTCGGGGTTCTCGACGAAGGTCAGGGCCGGCGGGCCGCCCTTTTCCTTCTTCAGCTTGGTCCCGAACACCTCGTCGATGCGCCAGTCGGCGACGGCGGCCACGAAGACCCCGACGTCGGCGGGCAGGGCGGTCTGGCAGGCGGCCAGCATCTCGCGCGCGGTCTCGACGTCGATCCGGTCCACGCCGAACGGGGTGGGCAGGGCGACCGGGCCGCTGACCAGGGTGACCCGCGCCCCCAGCCTGGCCAGGGCGCCGGCGATGGCGTAGCCCTGCCGGCCGCTGGAGCGGTTGGTGATCCCGCGCACCGGGTCAATCGGCTCGAAGGTCGGACCGGCGGTGACCAGGGCGTGCTTGCCGGCTAAGGGCCCCCCTCTTGAAGAATGGGCGGCCGGACCTTCCAGCGCCGCCATGATCGCCTCGAAGATCACGGGGGGCTCGGCCAGGCGGCCCGGCCCGAACTCGCCGCAGGCCATGGCGCCCTCGTCGGGGCCGACGAACAGCACGCCGTCCTGCTTCAGGGTCTCGATGTTGCGCTGGGTGGCGGGGTGCAGCCACATCCGCACGTTCATGGCCGGTGCCATCAGCACTGGCTTGTCGGTGGCCAGCAGGGTGGTCGAGGCCAGGTCGCCGGCCAGGCCGTTGGCGCACTTGGCGATCAGGTCGGCGGTCGCGGGGGCCACCACGACCAAGTCGGCCGAGCGCGACAGCTCGATGTGGCCCATCTCGGCCTCGTCGGTCAGCGAGAACAGGTCGCTGTAGACCTTGTCCTCGGCCAGGGCCGACAGCGACAGGGCGGTGACGAACTCGGCGCCCGCCTTGGTCAGGATCGGCCGCACGCCCACGCCGGCCTTGCGCAGCAGGCGCGTCAGCTCCAGCGCCTTGTAGGCGGCCACCCCGCCGCCGACGATCAGCAGAACCCTCTTGTCGGTCATGTGGTCGGTCTCCGGCGCCGCTCGCCCATGGGCGGTCACTAGGCGCATAGAGCGACGCGACGCCCAGCGTAAGCCCCTAAAGCGTAAAAAGCTTAACAGGGACTCGACATGCGTTCCTTTTTCGTTCCTAATCGCTAAGGTAGCAAAACGCGCTGAGGGTCAAGCATGACGATACGTACCGCGTCCTGGATTTCAACCTTCGCCGCCCTGAGCCTGGCGCTCGGGACGGCGGCCTGCGACGGCGGCGCCTCGGCGGTGAAGGCGCCCAAGGCGGGCGCCGTGGCCTCGGCGGCCGAGCCGGCGTCGGATCGCGACACGCCGACCTACGACAGCGCCTCGACCCGGGCCGATCCGCGCGACGCGCCGGTCCCCAAGGTGGCGGGCAAGCCGATGTGGGCGGCCAACCGCACGCGGACGGCTGAAGAGAACGCGCAGCGCGGTTTCGAGCGCTACGGCGCCGACTTCGCCGCCGCCGATGTCGACGACTATGTCCGCAAGACCCACGCCTTCGTCGGCCATCCGCCGTCCGGGGCGGAAACCCTGCGGCGGGCCAACGGCGACACCCTGATCTACGACCCCAAGGACAATGTGTTCGCGGTGGTCACCAAGGACGGCGCGCCGCGCACCATGTTCAAGCCCGACGACGGGGCCGACTACTGGGCCACGCAGAAGATCACCCAGACCCGACGCACCGCCGCCTCGCGCGACCGGTCGTCCGGCCCCAGCGACAGCTAGTCCCACAGCCTCGCTCAAACTGGCGATAGTCCAGGCGCGCCTTGGGGGAGGCGCGAGAGGGGAGGGCGTGCGCCTCGCGCTTCATCCCCTCGAACCCGATCGGCTCGGCGGCGATGCTTGGGCGGCGATCGGGACCCAGGGACGGCGCGGGGTCGTCCCTGGGCGCTTGGCTGCCCAGAACCCTCTCCCAAAGGGAGAGGGAGGGGCCCGTGCGAAGCGTGGGAGGGTGAGGGGCTATAGTGTCGGCCGGCGTGCTGGCAGGGCGCTCTTCGGGTGGCTGCGGCTGTCGGCAAAGGGGGCGGTCGCGACCGCCGCTCTTAGACCAGCCACGCCCCCGCCGCGAAGGCCAGGCCCGCGACCGCGGAGCCGGCCAGGAACCACAGAAGCGGTCGCGCGGGGCGCTGCTCGACGACCGCGACGACCGGCTCTCCGGCGGCGGGCGGCGCCTCGGCCAGGCGGGCCAAGGCCTTGAGGGTGCGGGCGGCTTCGTCGGCGAACTCGCGGACCTTGGCGGCGGGCGACAACTCGCGGGCGATCCAGCGGCGGACCACCGGATCGGCGGCGGCCCACAGGTCATGGGTCGGGTCGATGCGGCGGGCCACGCCCTCGACCGTGACCATCGTCTTTTGCAGCAGCACCAGTTCCGGGCGCAGGGCCATGTCGAACAGGGCGGTGATCTCGAACAGCTGGGCCAGCAGCTTGCCCATCGAGACGTCGCTGGCGTCGCGGCCGAACACAGGCTCGCCCACCGCCCGCAGGGCCTGGGCGAAGGCGTCCTTGTCCTGGTGGGCGGGCACGTAGCCGGCGTCGAAATGCACGGCCGCCACGCGCGGATAGTCGCGATTGAGGAAGCCGTACAGGATCTCGGCCAGGTACTTGCGCTCGCCGGGGCCCAGGCGACCCAGGATGCCGTAGTCGACAGCGACGATGGAGGCGGGCGCGCTGACGAACAGGTTGCCCTCGTGCAGGTCGGCGTGGAACAGGCCGTGGTCCAGGGCCTGGGCCAGGAAGCCCCTGGTGACGGCCTCGGCCAGCGCCTTGCGGTCCAGGCCCGGCTGCTCCAGGGCGGCGGGATCCGACAGGGCCAGGCCTTGGGCCCAGGTCAGGGTCAGGAACCGCTTGCCGACGCCGTCCCAGATCACGTCGGGCGCGCGCATGTAGGGGTCGACCTTCATGGCCTCGCCCAGCTCGGCGCAGCCGGCGGCCTCGAACCGCAGGTCCAGCTCCAGGTCCAGGGCCCGGATCACCACCTCGACGAATTCGCGCGGGCGCAGGCGGCGGCTGGCGGGGACCAGGCGCTCGGCCAGGTCGGCCGCCAGGCGCAGGGCGGCGGTGTCCTGCGCCACCTGGCGCTCGACGCCCGGCCGCAGGACCTTCACGGCCACCTTGGTCCCGTCCAGCAGGGTCGCGGCGTGGGCCTGGGCCAAGGAGGCGGCGGCCATCGAGGGCTCGAAATCGGCGAACAGGGTCTCGACCGGCGCGCCCAGGCCCCGGGCGATCTCGGCCTTGGCCGTCTCCAGCGGGAAGGCCGGCAAGCGGTCCTTCAGGTGCGACAGGTCCTCGGCGAAGGCGGTCCCGAAGATGTCGGCCCGGGTCGACAGGAACTGGCCCATCTTGATGGCCGCCGGACCCTGGCGCTCCAGAACCCGCGCCAGCCGCTCGCCCGGCCGGCCCTTGCGCGCCGCCCCGCCGGAAAACAGCCGCAGCGCCCGGCCCGCCAGCCGCGCCGACGGCGGCAGCACCGGCTCCAGCTCGCGCGGCACCAGGGCGTCGGCCCGGACCAGGGCCCAGCCGGCGGCGATCAGGCGGGGGAGGGCGGAAAGGTTCATGCGGCGACGGTCTCAAGCCGCAAGCGGGCGGGCGAAGGGAAATTCATGTCCAGCCTGAAAGCCCGCTCCGGGCGCTCCGGTCAAGGCTGCTTTCGCCTTGCGGGCGCCGTGGAGCCAGGAAAGGATCCTGGCAGGCTGCTCGAGGGATGGGCGAAAGCCGGCTTACGACCCGTTGCGGACCTTCAAGATCGCCGATCATCCCCGCGAAAGCGGGGATCCAAACGGCGGGTGGATCATTCGGCGCCTTTGCAGTTTCAGGCTCGGCTTGGATCCCCGCTTTCGCGGGGATGATCGGTGTTGTCTGCTTGGTGATGAGCCGGAGAGCCTCGATGCCGAGCGGATAGCCGACAGACCTCAGCAAAATCAAAGGCCTGAACTTTCTCGACCAAACTTATCCCCCGCCTCCGAACCACCCCCATACTCATCCCACCTCGTCGCGAGGAAGGGGCGCAAGGCCAGCGACCATTGCGGCGGCGGGGGGCGATCGAGCGGGACTGGGCTGGAGGGGGTTACTTCAGCGTGTCCGGGGACTTCCATCGTTGGGAAGCCCGCCCGCCGTCGGCGTCGGTGGGGATCGGCGTGCGTGTCTTGATGATCCGCGTCCCCCATCGCCGGAGCTCGCCGGAAACGGCGAACCGGTTTCCCGGCTAGGCCTGAACAGGGCCGCCTACCGGGTCGCTGGCGGATAACGATGGCGCGGAGCGCACGGGCTTCGTCGAAACGGTATTTATTCAAAGAACTCCGGACGTCGTCCGGCGCTCCGCCTCCCTTTCCACCTCACAGCCGGTTTGGCGTGGGATCACACTCCCTTGCCCCCACCTGGCGGCTTCGCCGCCTGTCCGCCCCCGTAGGGGGCGGAGGACGCCGCCCCTAGACCGCCCAGCCCTGGTGCATGGCCGCGACGCCGCCGGTGAAGTTGGTGATGGTCACCCGCTTGAAGCCGGCGTTTTCCATCATGCCGGCGAAGGTCTTCTGGTCGGGGAAGCGGCGGATGCTCTCGACCAGGTACTGGTAGGCCTCGCGGTCCTTGGCCAGCCACTCGCCGAACTGGGGGATCAGCTTGAAGGAATAGGCGTCATAGGCCTTGGACAGGGCCTCGGTCACCGGCTTGGAGAACTCCAGGCAGATGAAGCGGCCGCCCGGCTTCAGCACGCGGCGGGCTTCGCGCAAGGCCGCGTCGATGTCGGTGACGTTGCGGATGCCGAACGAGATCACATAGGCGTCGGCATAGGCGTCGGGCAGCGGCAGGCGCTGGGCGTCGCCGACGGTCCAGGTGATCTCGGGCGCGCCGCCCTTCTCGATCCCCGCCCCGATCATCTCGGCGTTGTAGTCGATGATGTTGATCAGGGCGTCGGGCCCGCCCCGGCGCTCCTGGGCCGCCCGGGCCATCTTGGCGAAGCGGCGGGCCATGTCGCCGGTGCCGCCGGCGCAGTCGATGATGATCTCGCCCGGCTGCGGGTTGAGGCGCGCCGCGACCGCGTCCTTCCAGAGCCGGTGCACGCCGCCGCTCATCACGTCGTTCATCAGGTCGTAGTTCTTGGCGACCCTATCGAACACGCCCCGTACCAGCCCGGCCTTGGCCGAGGCGTCGACGTCCTTGAATCCGAAGGTGGCGGAGGCCTTGGTCATGTCATCGCTCGAACTTGCTCGGGTCCGACCCGATCGTCCGGTCCCTGTCGTCCGGCTCTTATAACCGCCCGCGTCCGTCCGTCACCGGTTTTGCTTGAGCCAGCCCTAGGAACCGCGCGCGGGATGCCCGATATCTGTCGCCCCAAGCCTGACAAGCCTCCCGAGGTCGCTCTTGCCCGAACTGCCCGAAGTCGAGACCGTGCGCCGGGGCCTGGAGCCCGTGCTGGGCGGCGCGCGCCTGGCCCGCGTGCGCGCCAACCGTCCCGACCTGCGCTTCCCCTTGCCCGAAGGTTTCGTCCAGCGGCTGACGGGCGCCAGGATCCTGCGCCTGGACCGCCGGGCCAAGTACCTGCTGGCCCCGCTGGACCGGGGCGACACCCTGGTGATGCACTTGGGCATGACTGGACGCTTCGAGATCGCCGCCCCGGAAGGCGCCGTCCGTCCGGGGGACTTCGCCCGCCAGGTGACGCCCGACGACAAGCACGCCCACGTGATCTTCGAGACCGAAGCCGGCGCGACCGTGACCTATTACGACCCGCGCCGCTTCGGCTTTATGGACCTGGTCGCCACCGACCGCCTCGATCGGCATCCCTGGTTCGCGACCATGGGTCCCGAACCTTTGAGCGACGCCTTCGACGCCAAGACCCTGGTCGCCGCCTTCGACGGTCGCAAGCAAGGCCCCAAGACCCTGCTGCTGGACCAGAAGACCGTCGCCGGCCTGGGCAACATCTATGTCTGCGAGGCCCTGCACCGGGCCCACATCTCGCCGTTCAAGCCGGCGGGGATGATCGCCGGCAAGCGGCTGGGACCGCTGACCAAGGCGATCAAGGACGTGCTGGCCGAGGCGGTCGAGGTGGGCGGTTCATCCCTCAAGGACTTCGCGGCGGCAGACGGGGCGCTGGGCTATTTCCAGCACCGGTTCCGGGTCTACGACCGCGAGGGCCAGCCGTGCCCGACGCCGGGGTGCAAGGGCGTGATCGCCCGCGAGGTCCAGGCCGGGCGATCGACGTTCTTCTGTCCGGTCTGTCAGGTCTGAGGGGGAAGCCTGAGGGCGGTCAGCGGAACCCGCGTCGCCTGCACATCCTCCTTGTTGGCCGCGTAGCCCACATAGAGGAAGCCCTTCCAGACTACGCTCTTGGGATAGTGATAGCCCGGCCGCTTGTACTTGCCCTCGAACCGCAAGGGCTGCAGGTCGGCCTGGCCGCGCAGCCGCCAGGCGCGGTCGAACAGCCGCCCGTCGCGGCTGACCGTCACCGCCAGGGGCATGCGCGGGCGGTCGGCGTTGGGGGCGTTGACGAGATAGGCCGTCCCGTCCGGCAGGTTGCCGGCGCTCTGCTTGGCGCGGGAGTCCGGCATGTTCGTCACCATCGGCGTGGTCCAGGTCGCGCCCCCGTCGCAGCTTTCCGAGGCCAGCTGGCGGAAGCTGAGGTCCTCGTCGCGGAACACCATGACCGCGCAGCCGTCGGCGTGCCGGAACAGGCTCGGCTCGATCTCGCGGCTCAGCCGTCGCTCGTGCGGCGCGGCGGCTTTCGAGGCGTCGCGCGGCAGACTCTTCATCCGCCCCTGCGTCCAGCCCGAGACGCCCAGCGGATCGTCGGTGAAGAACGGCTTGGCGATCATGCCGGGGCGCAGGTGGAAGGCGGTTATCACCCGGCCGTCGATCCGGTGCGGGTCCTGCTCGATCACGCCCTCGACGGGTTCGCCGTCGGCGCCCATCACCCGTTTGGGCGCGCTCCAGGTCCGGCCGTCGCGGCTGGTGCGGTACTCGGCGTAGCCGCCCGCCCCCGACTGGAAGCCTTCCGGCCAGACATTGGCGTAGGCCACCAGCACCTGGCCGTCCGTCCACCAGCCGCCGCTGGAGCGCATGAGGCCGCCCTCGCCGGCCGGCGCCAGCGTCCTGGGCGCGCTCCAGCGCTCGCCGTCTTCGCTGACGCTCCAGGCCACCCAGGTGTCGGCGGAATCCTCATCGCGGGCCGAGCTCTGCCACTGGGCGTAAAGGCGGCCCTTGAAGGGGATCAGCACCACGCCGTTGCTGAACTTGTCGGTTCGCTGGGTCGGCGCGAAGACGGTGAAGGTCCGGGCGCCCGGCGCGGGCGCCAGGCCCAAGTCGGGGCTGCCTTGCCGGAACAGGTCGGGCGAGACCCGGTAGGGCGGGTCGCCGCTCGAGCCCGAGGTCAGGGCCAGGAGCGCCAGGCTCGCCGCCATCGCCTTGATCATCGCCAGTCTCCGCCGTGGATCGCGATAGGTCCCTGGTTCGTCGCGGGGGGCAAGCACGCCTTCCCCTCCGGAGGGCTCCCCAAGGCCGCGCGTCCCTCTATAAAGGCGACGCTCAACAGGAGACCGTGATGGCCGAGTATCAAACCCTGATCGTCGAAGCGCCCGAGGCCGCGCCCGGCGTCACCCTGATCCGCCTGAACCGGCCCGAGGCGCTGAACGCGCTGAACACCGCCCTGCTGACCGAGCTGGCCCAGGCGCTGGCGGCCGCCCAGGCCGACGAGGCGGTGGGCTGCATCGTGATCACCGGCTCGGCCAAGGCCTTCGCGGCCGGCGCCGACATCAAGGAGATGTCGGACAAGTCCTACGCCCAGATGTTCAAGGACGACTTCTTCGCCGCCGGGGCGCGGGCGATCGAAGGGACCCGCAAGCCGATCATCGCCGCGGTGGCCGGCTACGCCCTGGGCGGCGGCTGCGAGCTGGCGATGATGTGCGACTTCATCCTGGCCGCCGACAGCGCCAAGTTCGGCCAGCCCGAGATCAATCTGGGCGTCGCGCCCGGCATCGGCGGCACCCAGCGGCTGACGCGCCTGGTCGGCAAGTCCAAGGCCATGGACATGATCCTGACCGGCCGGATGATGGGCGCCGAGGAGGCCGAGCGCGCGGGCCTGGTCTCGCGGATCTTCCCGGCCGACACCCTGATCGACGAGGCTTTGGCCGTCGCCGCCAAGATCGCCGCCCAGTCGCCCCTGGCCACGGCCATGAACAAGGAACTGGTCAACGCCGCCTACGAGACGACGCTGAGCACGGGCGTCCAGCTGGAGCGCCGCCTGTTCCATTCGCTGTTCGCCTTCGACGACCAGAAGGAAGGCATGGCGGCCTTCGTCGAGAAGCGCAAACCGGCGTTCAAGGGGTCGTGAACGGCTGCTCGGGCGGAGGGCGAGATTCTGGCCTGTGGGTGGATTGACCCCGGGCGGTCGTTCCCGTATATCCGCGCGCTCTTGATTTCTCCTGCTTCGCGGCTGCCCGCGCGGCTGTCCGTTTGAAGGTCCAACTCATGGCCAATAATCCCGGCGCCAAGAAAGCGATCCGCAAGATCGCCCGTCGCACCGAAGTGAACACCGCTCGCCGTTCGCGCGTCCGCACCTTCCTGCGCAAGTTCGAAGACGCTCTGGCCGCCGGCGACAAGGACGTCGCCAAGGCCGCGTTCATCGAAGCGCAATCGGAACTGATGCGCGCCGTCTCCAAGGGCGTCATCCATCCGAACACGGGCTCGCGCAAGGTTTCGCGCCTGGCGGCCCGCCTGAAGAAGCTTGATCAGGCCGCTGCCTAATCAAGATTCTCGCCGAACGCCGTTCGGTTAGGAAATTCAAAGACTTAGAGAAGCCGACCGAGGAAACTCGGTCGGCTTTTTCTATTGCGTTTTTCCGAAGTCCAGATTGTCTCCGAGACATTCCGCTCAGTGAACGCCGGGCTCCGAAATTGCATTCCCTTGGCCCGCGAGGACGTCTGTCGAGTCAACAGAAATATCCGCCGACGGACTCAAGTTTTCCGTTTGACCGGCCCGGGCCGCTGGCTAATTTGAACGCCTCAACGCTCTTCCAGTCCATGGAGATCACTGGCGGCGGCGGAACCCTTGCGTTCGCCGATCAACCCCCTGTGTCTGCGCGGCAATGGAGGCTTGAGACGCGGTCGTGCGCCATGGGGGGCGGCGATCGGGGATGACACGACATATTCGAGGCGGTGACCGATGACGACCAAAGGCGGGGTAGTGACCCAAGAGTTTTCGGCTGCGTTCTCCACGGTTGCTGGCGAGCCCGCGGGCGTCGTCTGGAACAAGGTGTGCGTCGTGCTGAAACGCGAGCTGGGTGACGCCGCCTTCGGGTCGTGGATCGCGCCCGCCGCCCTGCGCGAAAACCTGGCCGGCGATGTCGTGGTGGTGACGCCGACCGGCATCGCGCGCGACTGGATCCGTCGCAGCGCCTGGCGCCGCGTCAGCGAGCTGTGGGCCGCCAACGATCCGACCTCGCGTCGCCTGGACCTGAAGTCGCGCCTGGAATTCGAAGCCGCCAACGGGACCTCGCCCGCGGGCTACGAGGCCAAGGCCGAGCCAATCGAGATCGCCCTGCCCGTGTCGAGCGACGTGCCCGCCCTGGCGCCCGCCGCATCGGGAAGCAGCGCCAAGCCGTCGCCGGTCCAAGGTCTGCAGGAACGCTTCACCTTCGACACCTTCGTGCCGGGCCCGGCCAACGAATTCGCCCACGCCGTGGCGCGCCGCGTGGCCAGCTGGGCCGACGGCCACTTCAATCCGGTGCTGTTCCACGGCCCCTACGGCTTCGGCAAGACCCACCTGCTGAACGCCCTGGCCTGGGAAGCCATGCGCCAGGCCCCGAACAAGCGCGTGGTCTATCTGACCGCCGAGCGGTTCCTGTCGACCTTCGTGCGGGCGGTGATGGATCGCCAGACCGCGGCCTTCAAGGAAGAGCTGCGCGGCGCCGACCTGCTGATCATCGACGACGTGCACTTCATCGCCGGCAAGCAGTCGAGCCAGGAAGAGCTGTTCCACACCCTGACCGCCCTGGTCGAGGACGGCCGCCGGGTGGTGTTCTCCTCGGACCGCGCCCCGGCGGCGATGACCGAGATGGACGCCCGCCTGCGTTCGCACCTGTCGGCGGGCCTGGTCTGCGGCCTGGAGCCGGCCGACCGCGCCCTGCGCATCGGCATCCTGGAGCGCAAGTTGCAGTCGCTGTCGCGCCAGCACGGCTTCGAGCCGACCATGCGCCCGGACGTCATGAACTTCCTGGCCGACCGCTTCACCGATAGCGTCCGCGAGCTGGAAGGCGCGCTGAACACCCTGTCGGCCCGAGCCGGCGAAGGCGTTTCGCGCCTGACGCTGGACGAGGTCCAGGCGATCCTGCGTCCGCACCTGCGGGCCGGCGAGAAGCGCATCACCATCGACGACATCCAGAAGGCCACGGCCGAGCACTACGGCATGAAGCAGGCCGACCTGCTCAGTGAGCGCCGCAACCGCGCCATCGCCCGTCCGCGTCAGGCGGCCATGTGGCTGGCCAAGCAGCTGACCACCCGCTCGCTGCCGGACATCGGCCGGCGCTTCGGCGGCCGCGACCACACCACCGTCCTGCACGCCGTGCGCCGCATCGAGGCCTTGCGCGCCGAGGATCCGGCCCTGAGCCAGGACCTGGAGACCATCACCCGCAAGCTTCGGGGATGAAGGTCGGCTTTTCCGACTGAAGAAGAGGCCGTCCTTCGAGGCGGCCTTTTTCTTGTCTAGACGGGTCGTGCTCGCCTCAGCGTGATGTTGACCCGCCCTCCCCCCGGCAGAAGCGAGGACGATCCGGCCAGGATCCGGTCAACGCCGTGGAAGGCCAGCCTCGCCGGTCCCGACAGGCGGCAGACGTCGCCCGATGACAGCCGGAGGGATTTCGTCGGGTCCTTGCGCGACGTCCCGCCAATCCGGAACACCGCGGTGTCGCCCAGCGAAATCGACAGCACGGGAAAGCGCGGATCGGCCTCGTCGCGGTCCTGGTGCAGGCCCATGCGGGCGTCGCCGCGATAGAGGTTCACCAGGGCGGAATCTGGCGGTGTCTCCGGATCGCCCAGCATAGCCCAGAGATCGAGCAGCGCCTGGGGCATGGCCGGCCAGGGGCGGCCGGTGCCCGGATGGCGGTCGGCGTAGCGATAGCCGGTCTTGTCGCTGGTCCAGCCTAGCGGACCGAAGCTGGTCATGGCCACGCTCATGGCCTTGCCGTAGGCGGTCTCATAATTGGCCGGCGGCGTTTCCTCAAACGCCGCCAGCACCAGACGCGTCAAATCGTTCTGGGCCTTGAGGTCCAGCAATCCGGGCCAGAGGTCGAAGCCCGGCAGAACGGTGATCGGCTTAATCATTACGCGGATTTAATGCGTCAGACGCCTCGGGACAGTGTTGGTTTGCGCCCGGGGGCGATCCTGCCGAACAATTTTTGCAATCCAAGGCCGTTCATGCGTCGACTTCTCTCTTCTACGGCTGCCGCCGTGCTCGTTTTTGCCGCCGGCTCGACCCTGGCCGCGACCCCCGCCCCGACCAAGTCGGCGATCACCGCCGCGACAGTCACCACCCAGCTGCCGCGCGGCGTGGTTCCGACCCATTATGACCTGGCCTTCACGCCCGACGCCGACAAGCTGACCTTCACCGCCTCGGTGAAGATCTCCATCGACGTGGCCGCCCCGACCAAGACCATCACCCTCCAGGCCGCCGACTTGGCGTTCGCCAGGGCCGAGATGGCCGGCGTGGGGCCCGCCAAGATCACCGTCGACGCCGAAGCCCAGACCGCCACCTTCACCTTCGACAAGGTCGTTCCCAAGGGCGCGCACGTCCTGGGCATCGACTACAGCGGCAAGATCTACAAGCAGGCCGCCGGCCTGTTCGCCCTGGACTACGACACCGACCAGGGCAAGAAGCGCGCGCTCTACACCCAGTTCGAGAACAGCGACGCCCGCCGCTTCATTCCTTCGTGGGATGAACCGTTCTTCAAGGCCACGTACGACGTCAAGGTGACCGTCCCGACCGGCCAGATGGCGGTCAGCAACATGCCCGTCACCAAGACCCAGGACGCGGGCGGCGGCAAGTCGACGGTAACCTTCGCCACCTCGCCCAAGATGTCGACCTATCTGCTGTTCTTCGGCCTGGGCGACTTCGACCGCGCGACCGCCAAGGTCGGCGATGTCGAGATGGGCGTGATCACCAAAAAGGGCGACCTTGCCAAGGCCGATTTCGCCCTGAAGTCGTCGGGCCCGCTGCTGCAGTGGTTCAACGACTATTTCGACGCCCCCTACCCCCTGCCGAAGCTGGACCACATCGCCGCACCCGGCCAGAGCCAGTTCTTCAGCGCCATGGAAAATTGGGGCGCGATCTTCTACTTCGAATACGCCCTGCTGGACGATCCGGCGATCTCGACCCAGGCGGACCGCCAGAACATCTACACCACCGTGGCCCACGAAATGGCCCACCAGTGGTTCGGCGACCTGGTCACCATGTCGTGGTGGGACGACCTGTGGCTGAACGAAGGGTTCGCTTCGTGGATGGAGGGCCGGGCCACCGAGCACTTCCACCCCGAATGGAACAGCAAGCTGGGCGCCGTCGCGGGCCGTGAATACGCCATGGGCCTGGACTCGCTGGCCACCACCCACCCGGTGGTGCAGCACGTCGAGACCGTCGACCAAGCTAGCCAGGCCTTCGACGCCATCACCTACCAGAAGGGCGAAGCGGTCATCCGCATGCTCGAGGCCTATGTCGGCCATGAGGCCTGGCGCACCGGCGTTCGCAGCTACATCAAGGCCAACGCCCACGGCAGCACCCAGACCGACGACCTGTGGCGCGCGGTCGAAGCGGCCGCCGGCCAGCCGATCACGGCGATCGCCCACGACTTCACCCTGCAGCCGGGCATCCCGCTGATCACGGTCGAGACCGGCGCCTGCGCGGCCGGCAAGACGCCCGTCACCCTGACCCAAGGCGAGTTCAGCCGCGACAAGCCGACCAAGAAGCCCCTGGCGTGGCGCGTGCCGGTCACGGCCCAGGTGGCCGGCTCCAGCACGGTGGCCAAGACCCTGGTCGAAGGCGGCAAGGGCTCGCTCAGCGTCGAGGGTTGCGGTCCGGTGGTCGTCAACGCCGGCCAGACGGGCTACTTCCGCACGCTCTACACGCCCAAGGCCTTCGCCGGCGTCGCGGCCAGCTTCGCCAAGCTGCCGGCCATCGATCAGCTGGGGGTGATCTCCGACGCCTGGGCCCTGGGCCTGAACGGCCAGCAGCCGGTCACCGACGCCCTGGACCTGGCCATGGCCACCCCGGCCGACGCCGACCCGCAGGTCTGGATCAAGGTCGCCAACGTCCTGACGAACGTCGACGGCATGTACGACCGCGCCCCGACCGAGCGCGCCGCCTTCCGCAAGCTGGCCGTCGCGCGCCTGTCGCCGGTGTTCCAGCAGGCGGGCTGGAGCGCCAGGACCGGCGAAGCTGGTCCGGTGGCCACCCTGCGCAACAGCCTGATCAATGCGCTGAGCATCCTGGGCGATCCGGCCGTGATCGCCGAGGCCAAGCGTCGCTATGCCGCCGACAAGACCGACCCGGCCGCCGTGCCCGGTCCGTTGCGCAAGGCGATCCTGGCCTCGGTCGGCCGCAACGCCGACGCGGCCGCCTGGGACGCCCTGCATGAGCAGGCCAAGGCCGAAAAGACCCCGCTGATCCGCGACCAGCTCTACAGCCAGCTGGCCTCGGCCCAGGATCCGGCCCTGGCCGCCAAGGCCCTGGAGCTGGCCCTGACCGACGAACCGGGCGAGACCCTTTCGGCCAACATGATCTCCAAGGTGGCCCTGCTGCACCCGGACCTGGCCTTCGACTTCGCCGTCGCCCACAAGGACGCGGTGAACGCCAAGGTCGACGCGGCCTCCAGCACCAAGTTCATCCCCGGCCTGGCCAAGAATTCGGCAGACCCGGCGATGATCGGCAAAGTTCGCGCCTATGCCGAGGCCAACCTGCCGGCCGGGTCGCGCGGCGAGGCCGAAAAATCGGTGGCCTCGATCACCGATCGCATCAAGGCCCGCAAGGCCGCCCTGCCGCAAATCACCGCCTGGGTCGCCAAGAAGGGCGGCTGAAACCCCGCCAAACCCGTTAGGCGAGCGGATTCAGCGAACGCCGAGTGAGGCTTTCAGGCCGCTTTCGTCGCCTATCTGACGGATGGGCCGCGCTTTTTCGAGCGCGGCCCATTTCGTCGCAGGTCACGATTCCCCTTCATTCCCTGCGGGATTGGGCTTGCAGGCTGGCGCCTATCCCCCATATCGGGCATCGAAGCGGGGTTGACGGGCTCGTCAACTTCGATTGAACGAACGCTTTCCCTCTGAACGTCGTTTGGAGGGTGAGGATTTGGATCAACCGTTAGAACGCGACCAGACGGGGACGGCTCGAGAAAAACCGGGGCGCTTGCCTTAAGGCCCTTGTCACCGCCGTCCGCCAATCAGGAGCTGCAGGTCTCAACA
>Ga0209256_1002057_pt1 | contig 17792 bp, 17 predicted proteins | sample AraplaCol_mCL_r2_2_FD_184270 | JGI IMG/M metagenome (GOLD analysis project Ga0209256, IMG submission 184270) | Arabidopsis root microbial communities from North Carolina, USA - plate scrape MF_Col_mCL_r2 (SPAdes) (version 3) | ecosystem: Host-associated > Plants > Roots > Endosphere | place...
TCATCGAAATCGTTGATGTCAAAGATGATGCTGCGTTCGGGCGTGGCAAACCCACCAAAATTGACAAGATGACAATCGCCGCATGCCTGGACCTTCAGTCCCGTGGCTGGCGTTCGTACCAGGTCGGCGGCCATGACGCCGGCCGCGCCACGATAGAACGCAAAAGGAGATGGCAGCATACGGCCATACCGGATCGGAATGAGCTTCTTCATTCGACCGTCATCCGACTCGCGCAGCAGGTCGATCGGATCTCGCCGTCGCTCGATCTCATTCCATCGCCCTTGCTGCTCGCGCGGGATTTTGTCGCGCAGCACCTTACCCTCCACAAGCCGGGCGTTCGGCGTCACGAAATTCGCGGAATGCCCAGATGCAGACGAGACAGAGGTTTTGATGGCGTCTTCTGCGTGTACCATGTTCAGAAAGCCGACAGTTTCACTGAGGATTGAGAACCAGTCATGATTTCAACTCAGGCTTCGGGGGGACTTTGTTGTTGCCAGGCGCGCACGCCATCCGTTGTGCGTTCGAAGAAGTTTGCCTGGCCTACGGCTGTCTCGATCTCGGCCCGCCGCATTTCGTCACGGACTGAATCGCGCACACGGACAAAGCCAACGGCAATGCCCGCTTCGTGCAACTCCTTGATAAGACCAAGCAGTTCATCGGCTGCGCTGACGTCAATGAAGTCAACAGAACCACAATCAAGAAGGACACACTTGACGTCGGGCCGTGTAGCCAGTGACCCTTTCAAGGCAGAACTAACCTGGCCTATGCTCGCGAAGAAGAGGTTGCCACCTACCCGCCAGATCAGCAACCCAGGAAATGTGGCAGCCTCGGGGTGGTGCTTGACATCACGATACGCCTCGGCACCCGGCAACTGACCGAGCTCGGCCCCTTTTGGATGGCTTGTCAGATAGATCAAGGTTACCAACGACAGCACGACGCCCAGCGCGATTCCCTGCAGCACGCCCAGCGTCAGCTCGCCGGCGATAACAATCATGGTGTTGGCGAATGCCCAGCGATTTCGAGCCAGTAGATCCAGCAAATAGCGCGGCTTGGTCAGATGCAGCATCGCCGCGATGACAATAGCAGCGAGCGCCGGCTGGGGCATGTTTCGAAACAGAGGGGTCAGAAAGATCAGCGTCAAGAAGCTAAAGACGGCCGCAACCACATTGGCGATCTGGCTGCGAGCGCCAGCGGCGGTGGCAACCGAGGTTTTCGATAGGCTGCCGACCACGAGAAAGCCACCGAAAAGTCCGCTCAGAATGTTCGCAGGCCCGTGTGCAACCAGCTCCTGATTAGGATCGATCGTACCGCCGCTCTGTAGAGCGGCAGCCTTTGCCGCCCCGAGCGCCTCTGCGTAGCCAACCATCACGATTGCAAGCGCGCCCGGCACAAGCTCGCTTAGTGTGGAGATTTCCAGATTGGGCAGAGTCAGGTGGGGCAACCCGGAAGGGAGGTGGCCAGCCACATGCACACCAGTCGCCTCTCCGCCAAGCAGTCCGATAATGATTGTCGCAGCGGCCATGACGACGAGGGCCGCAGGTATCTTCGGAGCCAGGTGGCGCAGCAGGAGCATAGCGCCGAGAGATAGAACACCGGTTAAGACCGGCGGCGCCGAAACCTCCGGCAAATGCTGCAAGATGTGCCAAAGCTTGGTGAAGAAGTTGCCCGACGCGCCGCTGATCCCGAGCAGATGAGGCACCTGGCCGATGATGGTGACGTAAACCAGCCCCTCGATGAAGCCACGCATCACGGGCGTTGGGATGAAGCTCGCGACCCACCCCATACGCATGATTCCAAAAGCGAGAAAGAAGAAACCGATCAGCACGGCAAGTGTAGAGGTCAGCGTGTTGAATTCCGCCGTTCCCTGCGACGCAATGGCGCCAATGGTCACCGCGGAGATCAACCCGGTCGCGGTGTCCGGTCCGACCACAAGCTGCCGCGACGTGCCAAGGAGGGCATAGGCGATTAACGCCGGCACGATCGTATAGAGGCCCATGATTGGCGGTACGCCAACGATGCCCGCATAGGCCATGCCCTCAGGCACCATGACCGCCCAGAGCGCGAGGCCGGCAAGAACATCCGGCAATAACCAGTCGGTTTGATAGCCTGGAGCCCAATCCAGAATAGGCAGGTATCTATGAGCTGCAGGTGCCACAGCGGCGTTGGCCATCGTCCGCCCTCCCACGTGTGAATTGTGAAATGCACACGCAAAGCCGAAGACAAATCACTGCATTATCTTTCTCAGCCCCACCCGCTACGCCAACTCAAGGAAGATGAGCCCCAGGTCTCGACGAGGATGGAGCCGATGAACCGAACTGGCGTTCGATTCGAATTGATCAGACGCCAGTTCGGCGGCGTTTCACTGGTACTTCTGGCAGGTGTTTCCCGACCAGCGCAAGCAGCGGCGGTTATGGCGTTTCTCGACTCTGGACTCGCATTTACCATTGACCATTGTCTGGCCCACGCCGCAACCGGCGACGACGGGCGTGATCATGCTCTCTGATTGAATTGGCGAGCGTGGCATTGCCTGCGTCGTCGAAGCGATGGCGAAGACAAGCCCAAGAACAGCAATTACTCTGATCATTGTTCCCTCCTACTGTTGCGCTTCATTCAAACTTGAGAACGTCGATTCAACTCTGGAATCCGGGCGGCCGCAAATCATGCTGCCAAAGAGGCTGTGCACCTACCAGATATCTGGGCCAGCTATTTTGCGAGAGTTTTCCGAAAAAGCGGAAGCACGGCCGATCTCGCATCTATAATGCTTATTTCGGAAGAGCCCTACTTCTCAGATTATGCTCCTAGTTTCGGTCCTTGGCGAGCGAAAATCAACTTTAAGGCCATGTGTATTGCAGCAGGTTGCGGAGGAACCATTGGAAATAACAGGCTCCCAATGGGAGTCTAGATTGCAGTTTGCCACGAGCTCTTCGCAGCAGCCTCCAGAGGGAGATATTTCTGCGTCACTTCGGTCGTGTCGCTGGCGCAACCAATAGTCTCATACCGGATCGGACTCGCCATTGGGTCCGTTCGGAACTAGACTTGGCGGAGTTTGGCAAAACGTCGCAATGTCCTGTTTGTTATCACCGCCGACCTCGGTAAGAAGGCAGGCGCCTTTCCCGGCTCCGCGTGATGACAATTGGCTCGCGCCATCGACCCAGAGTGACCGCATAAGAGGTCGCCTTCCCGATCTGGCGCCGTGCTCCTAGTGCCGATGCTAACGTCGGAGGTGACAATGGCTTACTCGATTCGTAAGCGGCTAGTTGCACCACCTGTCGCAGAGACGGAAAGGATACACGTCCTCGGGCTGCCGAACGCCCGATTCTACCCGGATCGGGAAATCGACGCGATCGTGCAAGAAGGCCTGCTTGCTGTGGATCGAGAACTTGTTCTCCTCGGTTCGGCTCCGGATGGCGTGCTCCCACCCTCAAACCTTCTCGCTCTCTCCGGCGGTGGAGACAAGGGCGCTTTCGGCGCCGGGCTCATGGTGGGATGGACCGCGAGCGGCCAACGTCCCGAGTTCAAGCTGGTGACTGGCGTCTCCACAGGAGCCCTGATCGCTCCCTTTGCCTTTCTCGGTCCCTCCCGCGACGAGCAGCTCCGCAGCGTGTTCACCGGCTTTACGCAAGAGAACATCTTCATTCCGCGGTGGCTCACGTCGCTGCTCTACGATGACGCGCTCGCCGATACTACGCCGCTTTTCAGCCTGATCTCAAAATTCGTGAATGCCGAAATGCTGGGCGACATCGCCCGGGAATATTCCAAGGGGCGGCTTCTGTTCATTGGAACCACCAACATCGACCTTCAACGCCCGGTGATCTGGAACATGGGTGCTATCGCAGCGAGCGGACATCCTGGCGCGTTGGATCTCGTGCGCCGCATCCTCCTCGCCTCCGCGGCCATTCCTGGTGCATTTCCGCCGGTGTTGATCAAGGTCGAGAATGACGGCCAGGTTTATAACGAGATGCACGTCGATGGCGGTGCGATTGCGCAGACTTTCCTCTACCCACCAGCGCTCGAGCTGGAACGCGAGGCAGCCTGCCGGGGAATAGGGCGCGAGCGGAATGCCTACGTTATTCGTAACGGCCGCTTCGACCCGGATTGGGGCACTACGCAGCGCTCCTTCCTCAGCATCACGCAACGCACGATCGACGCGATGATCCACTACAGCGGCATCAGCGACGCAATCCGTATCCACGCGGATGCACAAAGGGATGGCGTGCGCTTCCATCTAGCCTACATCGGCACTGACTTTCAGTTCACGCCGCTCAGGAAATTCGACCAGGCCTACATGCAGGCCCTCTACGACTACGCCTTCCGGAAGGCGCGAGATGGGTACCCCTGGGTAACGTCCATCTCGGACGCTTATGGGCGGCGCGCCGGATAATCGCAAGCTGTACGCGACCAGCGGCGCTAAAGGTGCGCGTTCGCGCGGAAAACCAAAAAATGGCAGTCTTCCGCAGGCCCGCCAATTGTGGCAAATTGAGTGTCTAGGCGCACGCGTTGCCGAATTGTTGAAACGCTGGCCGCCGAGGGGTCCCCTGAGTCGTACGCCAAGAGTTGCTTTCATGGTGGCTGGAAACCACGAGGTGAAGCGATGAACGCCGAACAGATTCGCCTGGAGGAAGCTCATACTCACCGCGCCCCTTGGAAAAAATGGGGCCCGTACCTCAGTGAACGGCAGTGGGGTACTGTTCGGGAGGACTGCAGCGACGACGGTAACGCGTGGGAGTACTTCAGCCACGACCAGGCGCGTTCACGCGCCTACCGGTGGGGCGAAGACGGACTGGCCGGCATCTCCGACGACCAACAGCTCGTCTGCTTTTCACTGGCGCTCTGGAACGGCAAAGACCCGATTCTCAAGGAACGGCTGTTCGGTCTCACCAACGGCCAAGGGAACCACGGTGAGGACGTCAAGGAGTACTACTTCTACCTCGATTCCACGCCGACGCACTCGTATATGAAGTACCTCTACAAGTATCCGCAGGTCGCTTACCCTTATGGGGACCTGATTGAGAAAAACCGGCAACGTGGGCGCCGCGACTTCGAATACGAGTTGATCGATACCGGTGTGTTCAACGACGATCGCTACTTCGATGTGTTCGTAGAGTACGGGAAGGCGTCGGCTGAAGATATACTGATCGAGATTACCATCCACAACCGCGGGCCGGAGGCGGCGGAACTGCACGTGCTGCCAACCCTTTGGTTCCGAAACATCTGGTCGTGGGGAGGCGAAGCTTCGCGACCAGAGCTCCACCAGATTGGCGACCGTACCAGTGCGGTGTCGATCTCGCATCCCGATCTCGGTGAGCGTTATCTTCATGTGGAAGGGACGAGCACGCTGTTGTTCACCGAGAACGACACGAACAACGCGCGCCTTTTTCAGGGGACCAACCAGAGCGCATACGTCAAGGACGGTATCAACGAGTACATCGTCCACGGGAACTCAGAGGCAGTGAACCCGGCCAAGCAGGGAACCAAGGCGTCGGTGCACTACCGCATGACGATTCCGGTGGCGGCATCGCACACGGTTCGTCTGAGGCTGAACGAAACGCCGCCTGCCATGGGATCGGCCAACAAGCGAAGCCGGGGACCGTTCGGGGCCGATTTCGCAGCGTTGATGAACGAGCGCCGTCGCGAGGCTGACGAGTTCTTTGCGACAGTGATCGCTGACGGCCTCGACGAGGATCAGGCACGCGTCACGCGGCAGGCGCTGGCCGGCATGCTCTGGACCAAGCAATTCTTTCACTACGACGTGAACAAGTGGCTAAAGGAGCACGGCTCCGATCCCTTCACGCCGTCACGACGCGCTTCGCGCAACGACCACTGGCACCACATGTACAATGCCGACATCATCTCGATGCCTGACAAATGGGAGTATCCGTGGTACGCCGCGTGGGATCTGGCCTTCCACGTCCTCGCCCTGACAATGGTGGACCCCGACTTCGGCAAACAGCAGCTCGACCTCATGCTGCGTGCACGGTACATGCACCCAAACGGCCAGATTCCCGCCTATGAGTGGAACTTCGGCGACGTCAACCCGCCTGTGCACGCCTGGGCCACGATCTTCACGTACCGCCTCGACAAGGCCGCCAAGGGCCAAGGAGATGAGGAGTGGCTGCAAAGCAGCTTCCAGAAGCTGCTCCTGAACTTCACCTGGTGGGTCAACCGCAAGGACCGGTCCGATCGAAATGCGTTCGAGGGTGGCTTCCTGGGCCTCGACAACATCGGCGTGTTCGACCGCAGCGCGCCGCTGCCCACTGGTGGTTATTTGGAACAGGCCGACGGCACCGCGTGGATGGTTCTTTTCTGCGAGAACATGTTCGAGATCGCGGTCGAACTGGCGCTGAGCAATCCACAATACGCGGATATGGCCCTCAAGTTCGTCGAGCACTTCTACTGGATCGCCACGGCCATGACACATGTGGGTGACGCGGGGATGTGGGACGAGGAGGACGGCTTCTTCTACGACGTGCTCCGGCTGCCCGACGGCAGGGCCCAGCGCTTGAAAGTCAGGTCCATGGTCGGCCTGCTGCCCCTGTGCGCTGCGACGATGTTCCAGGGGAAAATGAGCGCCAAGTACCCGGAGGTGCGAGACCGGATCAATTCGTTTTTCGAAAACCGCGCCGAGATTCGTACGGCCATCCACGACCCGCTCAAGCTGGGTGTGGCCGGCCGCCAACTGGCTTCCATTCTGGATGAGCGCAAGCTGCGGCGAGTGCTGGCGGTCATGCTCGACGAGGACGAGTTCCTGAGTCAGCACGGAATCCGATCGTTGTCTCGATATCATGCCGAGCATCCGTTTACGTTTCGAGTCGGCGACCGGGATTTCGGTGTTGGCTATCTTCCAGGTGAATCCGACAGCGGCATGTTCGGTGGCAACTCCAACTGGCGCGGTCCAATCTGGCTGCCGGTCAATGGTCTGATCATCCGGGCACTGCTCCAATACTACGCGTACTTCGGAGACGACTTCAAAGTCGAATGTCCCACCCGGTCGGGACGACATATGACCTTGTATCAGGTGGCAGAAGAGATCACCAACCGCCTTTCTCGCATCTTCCTTCGCGACACTGAAGGACGGCGGCCGTTGTACGGAGGCACCGAAAAGTTTCAGCAGGACCCTTATTGGCGGGATCTGATCCTGTTCTATGAGTATTTCCACGGTGACAACGGTGCGGGACTGGGTGCGAGTCATCAGACGGGATGGACCGGCATCATCGCGCGCATGATGGACCTGTTTGCCACTACATCGCCTCAGCAGGTGCTGGAAACCGGCAGGTTGGCGGCGACGGCAGATGTAGAGCCCGCGGTAAGCGCGTGACCGGCGGACAATTCGTGAGGTTCGGCCGATGGAGAAGCCACGCTATCCGTGCCTATATCAGATCAACACGCGCGTCTGGCTGACACAACTGTCGCAGACGCTCGGACGGACTGCGACGCTCGACGACATACCGGATGCCGAGCTCGATCGACTGGCCGCGATCGGGTTCGACTGGATTTGGCTGCTCAGTGTGTGGCGAACGGGATCAGCCGCCCAGCAGGTCTCGCGCTTGAATAGCGAGTGGCGACACGAGTTTCAGGAGACGCTCCCAGACCTGCGCGAGGAAGATGTCGCCGGCTCGGGTTTCGCGATCTCCGGCTACACCGTGCATCCAAGCCTTGGGGGCGATACAGCGCTGGCGCGAGTGCGACAGCGCCTACGGGATCGCGGTCTGCGGTTGATGCTCGACTTCGTGCCTAACCACACAGCTCCGGATCATCCCTGGGTGGAGGAACACCCTGAATATTATGTGGCAGGAACCGAGTCAGACCTTGAGCAAGCGCCGCAGAATTACACACGTATCCCCCAGAACGACCGGGTGGTGGCGTTTGGACGCGACCCGTACTTCGCGGGCTGGCCCGACACATTGCAGCTCGACTACAGCAATCCAGCAACGCAACAAGCGATGTGCAGTGAACTCCTCAGGATTGCAAGCCAATGCGACGGCGTCCGGTGTGACATGGCGATGCTGGTCCTGCCGGATGTATTCGAGCGCACCTGGGGCCGTCGCGCTCCGCTGTTCTGGCCGGATATGACGCGGCGAGTGCGCGAACGGGTCCCCGGATTTTGCTTCATGGCGGAAGTGTACTGGGATCTCGAATGGACGATGCAGCAGCAAGGCTTCGATTACGCCTACGACAAACGGCTATACGATCGCTTACGCGATGGCCACGCAAGGCCCGTGCGCGAGCACTTTCGCGCCGGCCTGGACTTCCAGGACAAGGTCGCGCGTTTCATGGAGAACCACGACGAGCCGCGCGCGGCCGCCATCTTCGCGCCGGCGATGCACCAGGCGGCAGCCGTTATCACATACCTGTCACCAGGTCTGCGGTTCTTTCATCAAGGTCAATTCGAAGGACGCAGGAAGCGCATTTCGCCGCACCTCGTGCGCGCGCCGATCGAACCCGTCGATGAAGCCGTCAAGCGGTTCTACGAACGGCTACTCTCAGTGATGCGCAATACAACTGTTCGCGATGGCGATTGGTGCAAGCTCGACTGCGAACCGGCGTGGGGCGGCAACTGGACCTCGGATGGGTTTCTGGCTTTTGGATGGCAGCGAGACACAGCGCGGCTGCTCGTCGTCGTGAACTATGCCAGCAACCAGGGCCAATGTTGCGTGCGACTGCCATACGCCGATCTGGGTGGTGGTACGATCCGCTTCACCGACCTCATGAGTGGCGCTCGTTACGAGCACGCCGGGCGCGACCTTTCGTCGACAGGGCTCTACATCGACTTGCCACCCTGGGGATATCACTTGTTCGAGATGGAAACAGCCTAACCGACGCTCCATTGGTGACGGGGCGATGTGAGAGATGCCGCGTTGCGCACACGACAGCTGCTGTATACTCTCGAGTACGTCGAAGGCAGCAGTTCGGAGCCCGTCGCGCCTGCGCGGGGCGGGTTCCGATCGGGAATAAACCTGGACCCGCCTATCTGCGTCGACCATCCTGAGCAGACGCTCTACTCACATCTGCGCGGCGCCTCAGTAGCTGGCGGGGCCGTCATTCTGTTCGGTCGCGATCCGCTGAGTTGAGCGCCTGCACGCTGACAGCGGCGACCAGTCCAGTCAGGACAATACCTGAAAGGCCAATTACCAAGGCCAATATCCGCGCCACGGCATGCTTGGGTGCAAGATCGCCATAGCCGATTGTAAGCCCCGTGACGAAGGTGAAGTACAGGGTTTCTCCTAGCCGCCAACTCTCGATCTGTCCGACGACAACGCCGGATCCCACCATGACAACAAGGATCCCGGAAAAGATCGGCCACAATATGCGGACCTGCTGGAATAGTGCAGCGAAGAACAGTCGTCTCATTCGCTGCGAATGAGACCTGGAGCTTTTGCTTCCCGCCATGGCCGTCTTCCTTCAATTCAAGCGATAATGCTGGCATGCCTGCAGTGTCTGTAGCTACCTTAGCGTAAGCTGAGTCAACGAAACGCCGCCAGCAATGCATCAGCCGCCATTATTGTCGAGTTCAGAAGGATCAACGACGGCAACCAAGAAGACGCGCCTGTTGTCACCATCAACATGGGCAGTGCGCTCCGGTTCGCCGTATCTCGACCTCCTTCGGTAAGGCTTCCCGCAGGCCGAGACAGACACTGCAGACAGCAATCATATAGTTTTCAAGGAAACGGGCTTCGTTGCCGCCGAGTCCTTCGCCATCCCGCGGGCAAACACGTCCGTCAGGATCGTGCTGAGAACCGATGTAACGACTAACAGCACCAGCACCGCATTAAAAATTTCTTCGGAGAGCAGCCTCTCCCCGGCGGCATTGAGAGTGTTGAAGCCCACCAAAGTGGCCGCGAGCGTGGCCGCGACTTGCGGCAGTGTAAGTGCCCACATCGTCAATCTCGCCGGACGCGAATAGCCAAAGGCGCGACCAGCGATCGCGGCTGCGGCTCCTTTTCCCACGGTCAGAGCTGCAATCATGCTCGCAACCAGCCAAAAGTGGTTGAATATAGTCTGCCCAACCGCATTGGGGACAATGAGGAAGCCCACAACAATGAAGAAGATCGGAATGAAAAAGGACTTACCGAAGAAATCCAATTTCTCCTTCGCCGGGTGTTCGCCGACAGCAGAGTTAACCGCCAATCCAGCCATAAACGCACCAACGATGTCTGGCAGATTGATGAAATTGGCGAGCTCGCCGGCCACCGCCATTATGCCAAGCATAGTGACGAAATAGGCCTCCTGATGATCGCGTAGCTTGTCCAAGATCCAAGCACCGACTCGGCTTACGCCTATCAGGACTAACGGCACAAAGATGGCAACCTCGATAAGCTGCAGCGCAAGTCCCGATACCGAAAAGCCGGTCGTGTAAACTGAAACGCAGATGCCGAAGACGACAAGCGACAGCGTATCCGCTACCAAAGTCGCGCCAATCACGACGACGACCGGCTCAAACCCGAGAACTCCAAGACGCGCAACGATTGGTAGCGCGAGCAAAGTGTGCGATGACAACAGCGAGCCGATGACGATAGCGGGGATCATCCCGTAGCCGAACGCGAGGCCATACGCAGTGCCGAGCAACTGGGGTATTATGGTTGTGACGACACCGAATATCACGCTTCGGGCCTGTGCCTTCCGAAAAAGGTCGATCTCAATCTCCAGCCCCGCCCCGAACATCAGCAGCAGCCTCCCGAGGTCACCGAGGAACTGAACGATCGGGTGGTTCATCGGGGCGACGTCCAGAACATACGGCCCGAGCAGGACTCCGAAGGCTAGCAGTCCCACGATTTCCGGAACTCTGAAGCGACGTGCAAGGGCCGGTGCAACTGCAATAATCGCCATGACGATCGCGAACTTTGTCAGGTTCGGTAGCGCCACGGCGTGGGCTCTAAGGACATCCAGCCATTCCATCGTCATATGCTCCACGACCGCCATGCAATGTTGGCATAGAAACCTGAAACGGCGCGCAGCCACCGCGCCGGATGCGATGACAACAACTGCCGGCCTAGGAAGACTTCGCGGCTAGCCTTACAGGCTTTTGCGCATCACGCCTTGAGCGCGACACGATCGCGCTCGGCCTGATCCACATAGAGCAGAGCAAGTATTGCCATAGTTGCATCGATCGCTCCATTTGAACTATGGAGCTACTCGCTGATCGTCGCGGAGAATTCAGTAGTCTTTGCACAAGCGCGGACGAACAACCGCCTCTCCTAACGCAGCTACTCATCATACTACATCAACCGGTCAGGAGGCTACGTTCGAGATCCGCGACACCCTCTGCTGAGGTTGAGCTATAATGCCATTCCGACGGTATCCTTGAGGGCGCCGTCTGGGCCCTCAGGTGTGGCGTCTGAAGCCAAGGAGGGTAAGCTCATGTTTCTCGATTATTTCGCGCTGGGCGTCCTGATCTTCGTGGTGATAACCCTTTTCTATGGGATCATCGCCATTCACGACATACCCCATCTCATCGCCGAGTCGCGCAATCACCCGCATCAGGATGCAATCCACATCGCAGGCTGGGTAAGCCTGTTCACGCTCCATGCCATCTGGCCGTTCCTCTTTATATGGGCAACGCTCTATCGTGAGGATCGCGGCTGGGGCATCCGCCAAGATGGGAAACTCCCAACTCAAGTCGAAGCCAGTGTCCAAATTGCCCGGCTGCATGCTCGCATCGCCGAGCTTGAAGGGCAAGTGTCAACGAGGGAGGCAGTCTGATGGAACTCCTGCTCATGATGATCTACGCAGCGATCTGCATTGTAATCTTCAAGCTGTTCAGAATTCCGGTCAATCAATGGTCTCTCTCCACAGCGGTGCTTGGCGGCATCTTCATCATTTCCGCCCTCATCCTGGGGATGAGCTACAACCACCCGTTCTCCAGCGACGGCCGCATCTACTTTACCTCATCGCCGGTCATCCCGGCGGTCGGAGGGTTGGTGGTCGACGTACCGGTCCAAGCGAACATGCCGTTGAAGAAGGGCGACGTACTGTTCCAGATTGATCGGCGCCCCTATGAGTTCGCGGTCGACCAGAAGAAGGCGCAACTCGCCGAGGCCAAGCAGACGGTGCTGCAATTGAAGGCCGCGCTGGATGCAGCCCAGTCGGGGGTGGAGGGCGCCATCGCCACGCGCGACCGGACGCAGCAAAGCTACGATCGCATAGTACAGTCGAACGAGAAGGCCAAGGAGGTGGGGCGTGCCGCTGTCTATTCGGAACTCGAAGTCGACAACCGGCGCGGCCAGTATCTGACGGCCGAGGCTGCTGTAGCCACGGCACAAGCGCAGGCCACGCAAGCGCGCCTTGCCTATGAATCGGAAGTCAACGGGGTAAACCCGACCGTTGCCCGTGTCACTGCCGAATTGAACAATGCTCAGTTCGAGCTCGACCAGACGACCGTGCGGGCGCCGAGCGATGGCTATGTCGCCCAGCTCTTTCTGCGTCCGGGCATGATGGCCAACCCGCTTCCCTTGAGGCCGGTCATGGTCTTCATCAACAGCGAAGACAGGCAACTTGCCGCGGCATTTATCCAGAATTCCCTCCAGCGCGTGCGGACGGATGATGAAGCGGAAGTCGCCTTCAAGGCAGTTCCCGGCAAGATCTTCAAGGCAAAGGTGGGGCAGATCATCGATGTCATGGCGCAGGGTCAACTTCAGCCAACTGGCGCCCTCATCGACCCGCAGTCGCCCGAGCGCCTGCAACCCGGCCTGACCTTGGCCCAGATCAACGTCACCGAGGATTTGACCCCGTACCAACTGCCGGGTGGTGTAGTAGCCGAAGTCGCCATCTACACCGAGCACGTGCATCACCTTGCTCTACTCCGTAAGGTCTTGCTGCGCATGAGTAGCTGGATGAACTTCGTGTTCCTCGAGCACTGATGCGGGCGGGCGGCACACCCGCTGGCTGGAAGGGCGATTTTCGCCGGTGTAGATGCGTGAGAGAGAGCGAGGTTTTCCGATCTCGTGGTTCGTCTACAATTGGTCCTTCGCTCTCCCATCGTGGGAGCAATCGAAGGCAGAGCAAGCCGCCTTGCCCTATTTGGTGGCGGCTTCCTTGCGCCGCTAGGTTGCTGTATATTAGGGAGAGCACCTGTGATATTGCGCGCACAACCCGTCAATAGGCAAAGCCGGAGGTCTACCGACCTTGGCCGCGCCGCTTGCGACAATCGCAATTCTTATGCAAGCCGTCCTTTTGAAGAGTTAAGGTTGAGCCGAGAGTCGCAACCGGGCCGTCCAAGCGAGAGCGGACCCAAGTGAGCGCTGTAGGGGCTATTCCATCCCGCGCCGTTGCTTAAACCACGCGGAGTGTCTTCTTACTGTGTCAGCGGAGGAAACACCCATGCGATATCGATCGGAATCCCCGTTTCAAAATGCCAGACTGCTTACCGTTACCTTGGCCCTCGCGGCGCTGGCCGGCGCGACGCCCGGCCACGCCGATGAAAAGCAGGCGAAGGACCTGCTGAAGGCCATGTCGGACTATATGGCGGCGCAAGAGGCAATCTCGTTCGAGTATGACACGAGCCTGGAGGTCGTTACCAAGAAGCACCAAAAGTTGGCACTTGCGAGCTCCGGCGCCGTGACGCTCAACAGGCCCGACAAGATACGCGTTACTCGTCAGGGCGGCTTCGCCAATGTCGAAATGGTATTTGACGGAAAAACGCTGTCGGTGCTCGGCAAGGACGCCAACCTCTTTGCTCAAACCGAAGTGCCGGGAACGATTGATCACCTCATCGACGCATTGCGGGACAAATTCCACAGGCCGTTGCCGGCCGGGGACATCTTGATGTCTCAACCCTACGACGAGCTCATGCCCCATGTCGTCGATGTGAAGGATCTCGGGAGCGGCGTCATTCGGGGTGAGGAATGCGACCACCTCGCCTTTCGCACCGATGATGGGGTGGACTGGCAAATCTGGATCGCCCAAGGTCAGAGCCCCTATCCATGCCGCTATGTCGTTACGAGTACGAAAGTGGCGGGCTTTCCGCAATACACGATCGACATAAGGTCCTGGAAGGCGGGAGCGGACGGGGCGGCAGGCGACTTCAGCTTCAAAGTTCCCGAGGGTGCTAAGGAGCGGAAGTTGAGTGAACTTCCCGACATCGACGAATTGCCAGAACTATTCTCTGTAAAACGATAGGACTCGAAAGGAGGGACGACATGCTCAACCGGATCGCTATCATATTGCTGGCTTTGGCCGCCGGCGTTTCATGCATCGAAATTGGCGGCGGCCTCCCGGTCGAATTCAACTTCGTGTCAAACGCCGAGGCCAGGGTCGGGCGTCCGCTGACACCTGTCAGCGTCGCCGGCGTTGCTCGCAGGAGCGCGCGCCGATGCGCGGCTGGGGTCTATTATTGTTAGCTAGGGTGGCAGCCGAAGGCGAACAGCATCCATCTCCTCCTTTTCGGCGCACAGGATCCCTGTGGTTGCTAGGGGGCCTCTCCGTGCTTACAGCGACACCGGCGTCGGCGCAAATGCCATCTACGCTAGGGACCCAGATCCCCGAAATGGGCGCGCGCAAGATATTTCTCATGCTATTCTTAATGCTTGGACCAATCAAGATTTTGGTCCCGTTCGTGGGCCTGACACGCAATTTCGAACCCCGCTTTCGCCGTGTTTTGGCGAGGAGATCGATTCTGTTTTCCACGGCAGCGCTTGCCCTTGCTGGGATTTTAGGACGAAGCATGCTGGAAAATTTTGAGATTTCCTTGCCGGTGCTAGCCCTCACTGGCGGCATAATACTGTTTCTTGTTGCCCTGCAAACCGTGTTGCAGCAATCCACAGATGCCGCAAATCTACCGAATGCAACCGAAAAATCGCCTGATCTAAATCTAGCCTTCACGCCCCTTGCATTCCCGATGATTGTCACCCCTTACGGAATCGCAGCGGTGATCGTATTCGCGACGCTGGCCGGGAATCGATATGATGCCGGACTGACCGTAGCGGGCATTGTGTTGTTCATCCTTGTATTGGATTGGATGGCGATGCTCTTTGCCGAGGCGATTTTGAAATCGGTTGGAACGGCCCTTCAGATATTTGCTGTTGTTCTTGGCGTTACCCAGGTCGCCCTGGGACTGCAAGTGATCCTGCATAGCCTGGCCATTATAGGCGTTTTCGCCGAGTATCCTAACCACTGAAAGGTGTCTGGCAAATCCAGACATGAGCTTTAGTCGGGGCTGCCCGATGCGGCCACGTCTCAAGCACCGGTACCGATCTGGTGCATTTTCATGTCCGCTGAGCTTTTCCGGGTATTTTTCTCCGGCCGAGGCTGGCGACCCCGAAGCTCGATGTCGAAATCAAATAGCGAATTGGCGCCCGATCTCAACGACGTTGTCCCTCGGCAGGCGAAAATACTCGATAGGCTCGCTGGAATTGCGCAACAGGAACGAGAAGACCCGCTCCATGAAGCGCGGCAGCCCCTTGCCATCCGTGCGCGGCACGACCGACTCGCGTCCGACAAAATAGGTGACGTTGGAGGGGTCTACCGGATAACCTCTGCCGTGGGCACGCTGTAACAGGGCGTGGAGATCCGGCTGCTCCATGAAGCCGCAATAGACCTGAGCCCGCCATATTCGCGGAGCGATCTCACGCACCTCTGTTCGGTTCTCGTCTGCCACATAAGGAATCAACTCGGTGACGACGTTAGCGATCACGATCGAAGCATGCAGCGATCGGATGTTTTGGAGATGCCAGACGACGAGCGGCGGAATCTCCCGCGTGAGGCGCGCCACGAATACAGCGGTGCCGGGCACGCGCGGGATGGCATTGGCGGTAATCTGCGCCGTGATATCACTGATCGGAAGCTGCATTTCGTCTACCTGCTTCTGAACAGCGGCAATACCTGTCTGCCAGACCAGCATCATGGCGCAGATCGACGCGCCAAGCAGCAACGGCAGCCAGCCGCCCTGGACGAACTTCATCAAATTGGCGGAGAGAAAAAGACCATCCACCGCGGCAAACCCGATAGAGGCCACGATCACCGCCGGCAAGGGCCAGCGCCAAATCTCGCGCATGGCGATAGACAAGAGAACGGTGGTCGCGAGCATCGTCGCGGATACCGCTATCCCATAAGCGGCCGCGATATTGCTTGAGCTTCCGAAGCCAATTGCGAGAAGGACAGTTGCGATTAGGAGCAGCCAGTTCACTGCGGGCAGATAAATCTGACCATGGCCCGCAGCCGAGGTCTGGATGACCTGTAGTCGCGGCAGCAAGCCTAGCTGAATTGCTGGCGCGTCATCGAGAAGGCACCGGTGATAACCGCCTGGCTGGCGATGACGGTAGCAACCGTGGCCAGTATCACGAGCGGCAGCAGCAGGGACGCGGGACAGAGGTGATAGAAGATGTTCCCGTTGATGGGAGCGCCGGCCAGCACGTGAGCTGCCTGGCCCGCATAGTTCAGGAACAGTGCCGGGAAGACCAGACAGAACCAGGCCAGTCGGATCGGCGCCCGCCCGAAGTGTCCGAGGTCTGCATACAACGCCTCTGCCCCGGTGACACAGAGGAACACTCCGCCAACCACCAGCAAGGTGATGACGCCGCCGCCCGTAAACAGAAACTGCAGGCCCATTGTCGCGTTCAGGGCCCACAGGACGTCTGGATGCTGTACGATCCCCCTCAGACCGAGCAGCGCGATGATTGCGAACCAGATCAACATGATCGGCCCGAGAAGGCGACCAATGCGCTCAGTACCTTGCCGCTGCGCTGCGAACAGCGCGGCCAGAATCGTTACGGCTACTGGCAGGACGTAGCGCTCGAGGTGAGGTGCTACGATGTTCATCCCCTCCAGTGCCGACATGACTGAAATTGCCGGCGTTATCGCAGCATCGCCATAAACCAGCGCCGCGCCGAACAGACCAACAAACATGATGAGGGATGGCCGCCCGCCCTCGCAGCCTCCGCAAAAGGGCCATCAGCGCGAGAATGCCCCCTTCCCCGCCATTATCGAAACGCAGGGCGATAGAGACATATTTCAACGAGGTTACGATGATCAGCGTCCACAGGATCAACGACAGCGAGCCGAGGATTGCCCCCGGCTTTGGTTGCGCGCCGCCCGTCACCTCAAGCACCGTTTTCAGCGTATAGAGCGGACTTGTGCCGATGTCGCCAAACACCACTCCAAGGGCGGCCAGGCTCAATGCCGGCACACTACTGGGGTGGTTTGGGACAGCTTCAGACGCCCCTACTACTGTTTGGATAGCCATTATGTCACTCCCCCCATGCCAATTCTCAATATAGCAAGCGCACCCAACGGCGAGGTGAGTATGAACATATAATGGGAACCGCAAACACAAGCGCCACGGCAGCCCGACATTACCGGTTGCAAAGCGGAGTATCTAAACAGCCTTCTGTTCGTATAGAAGCCGGTTATTGCTTATTATGAACCTCCGCGCAGGTTGCGTCACGCGCAAACTCGGTTCGACCCTGAGTCGGCGGAGAAGTAATCGCTGTGTAGCTTCCGGACTGTCGTAGACGACACCCGCTATCGCGAAGATCGAAGCCTTGCTGCTTGAGGCCATCCACGATTTGATCGCACAGCCGGTCAAGCGCGTGGCGTCGTCCCCTGAAGCACACGACTTTCTGGCAAAGATCGAGACCGGCGAGCTCGACACTACGCAGAAACGCAACAAGCTCCTGGACGCTTACGCGGAGGAGCTTCGGTGCAAATATCCGGAGTGGGAGACTTTACAAGTCCTGTTTTGTTGGTTGCGGGGGCAGGATTTGAACCTGCGGCCTTCAGGTTATGAGCCTGACGAGCTACCGGGCTGCTCCACCCCGCGCCAAGTGCAAAACCCTTTGGGTTTTGTCACGGTGCGTAAACTG
>Ga0209256_1002069_pt1 | contig 17685 bp, 16 predicted proteins | sample AraplaCol_mCL_r2_2_FD_184270 | JGI IMG/M metagenome (GOLD analysis project Ga0209256, IMG submission 184270) | Arabidopsis root microbial communities from North Carolina, USA - plate scrape MF_Col_mCL_r2 (SPAdes) (version 3) | ecosystem: Host-associated > Plants > Roots > Endosphere | place...
GGGGCCGACGACCAGGTGCCGACCTGGAACTACGTCTCGGCCGAGGCCGAGGGCCTGGTCGCGCCGCTGTCGGCCGACGAGACCCTGGTCCTGCTCGACGACCTGTCGGCCCAGGAGGAGGCGCGTCTCCTGCCCAAGAAGCCCTGGACGCGCGACAAGATGACCCCGGCCCGTTTCGAGGGGCTGATCCGCGGGATCGTCGGTTGCCGCCTGACCGTCGAGCGGCTGGAGGGGACCTTCAAGCTGGGCCAGAACAAGACCGCCGCCGAACGCGGCGGCGTGATCGCGGCGCTGGGCGATGATCCTCTGGCGGAGCGGATGCGTCAGTCCTGACGCGTCGCCAGCAGCGGCACGCTGCCCGACAGCGAGACGCTCTGGTTGATGTCGGTCAGGGCCAGCACGGCGCCCGGCCGGGCGAAGCTGACCCGCACGCCGTCGATGGCGCGGAACTTAGGCAGGGGGGTGAACGCCACCATCCGGCGGTCGCGCAGCTGGTAAAGGCCGTCGATCCCCACGGCCAGGACGGTGTCGCCGACCTGGCTCGCGCCGAAGAAGGCGACCTGGTCGAGCGGGGGCTTGCCCGGCCGGTCGAACGGGCCGGGCAGCGGCTTGGCGTAGATCGGCTCGATCCGGTCGCCGCAGATTTCCACCAGCCCGCCGCGCGACAACATGTGGACCATCCCGACGGCGGCCACCGCGCAGCCCGGCTTCCAGGGCGCGGGCGCCAGGGCGTTCACCGGCGTGCACCGGCGGTCGAGGACGGCGTCGCAGGGCTCGCCGGTGTCGTTGCGCTCCAGGTCGACGATCCGTCCCGTCCGTCGATCGATCCTTTGCAGGCCGCCGCCCCATTCGCCGGCGTTGGCGCCGACCAGCAACTGGTCGCCGACCATCAGCAGCGCGTGGGTCACCCCGCCGTGCGGCTCGCCCTGCAGCGCCACCGAACGCGGCGGGCGTTCGCCGGTCTCGACGAGGCGGCGGTCGGTCAGCAGGACGGCGCCCGCTCCGTCGCAGGCCAGGCCGATGACGTACTCGTCCGTCGCCGGCGAGATCCGAGCCGTGTCCGCCCAGCCTCCGGCCTGCCGGCGACGCAGCGTCCAGCGGCCGTCGGAGTCGATCGTCAGCGCCGACAACCGCCCAGACCGGGCGCAGATCGCGACCGCCTTGCCGTCGATCGGTTCGGCCACACGGGCCCCGCCGCGTTCGGTGACCGTGCTGAGCTTGCCGCCGGCCAGCAGCCACAGCCGGCCCTCGGCGAAGGCCGTGGCGCCGATCCGCGACAGGTCGGACGTCTCGCTCGGGCGGATGTTCTCGGTCGGATCGTCCACCGCGATCGCGGCCGTGCCGCCGAGCAGCAGGATCGGCATCAGGGCCACCAGGGCGAAGACGGCCCCGCGCGGAAGCGGCGTCAGGTTCGGCGCGCCTCGTATCGCCATGGACGGCTTCCCCTTTGTCTCCCGGCGATGATGGAACGGTCCAGCTTTGCCCGCAACCTTGGATCGGTGCGCCCGAAACTGGGCCGGCTCTCGCCGATCTTCGATTGACCCGCCGTCATCCAACCGTCAAACAGGCCCCGGACCAGACGGTCGGACGGCCGCGGCGCTCTCGCAGCGTCGAGGAAAGTCCGGGCTCCACGGTGACAAGGCGGCGGGTAACGCCCGCCGGGAGCGATCCCAGGGATAGCGCCACAGAAAGCAAACCTCCTCCCCTCGGGGCGGGAAGGGTGAAAGGGTGGGGTAAGAGCCCACCGCGGACCTGGCAACAGGGACGGCATGGCAAGCCCCGCCTGGAGCAAGACCGAATAGGGACCCCGCGCCGGCCTCGCGTCGGATAGGCCGTCACTGGCTGAGAGGGTCCGGGTAGGTCGCGAGAACCGTCCAGCAATGGGCGGTCCAGAGGAATGGCCGTCTCGCGTCTTCGGGCGTCAGACAGAACCCGGCTTACAGACCGTCTGGTCCATTCGCCCCGCCTGCGCGCGGGGCGCGCGGAAAATGGGATCGAGCCCCACTTTTCCCCGCATCGGCGTCGGCTGAGCCGTGCAACCCCATGCCCTTCAAGGCGCTGGACAGAGTCTAGCGGCCGTTAAGTCTTAACAAGTTCCATGTATGTTCTGTGGATAGATTTTGTGGGTCTGTGAAAGACTCCCACAACACCTTGGTTTTGACGGCTAAACAGCCGTTGGTGTCATTGTATCCCAATCAATCCCATGTTAACCCATCTTCTGCCGGGGCGATCGTGGCAGGGCGTCCGGCGGCGGGCTCAAACAGGGGTAGTGGGGTGTTCCTCTCGACGTTCGAGAAGCAGCTGGACAGCAAGCGGCGCATCGTCGTGCCGCAGGACTTCCGCGCTGCGCTCTCGGGCCCCTTCGACGGGATCTTCTGCTTCCCCTCCATCGAGGCCGACTGCCTGGAAGCTGGCGGAAAAAGCCTGTTCGACCGTTACCAGGGCGTGATCGACGAGCTGCCGTTCGGCGATCCCCTGCGCTCGGCCCTGGAGACCAGCGTGCTGGGCGGCGTGGCGCGGCTGTCGTTCGACACCGCCGGCCGCATCACCCTGCCCGACACCCTGTGCGAGATGTTCGGCCTGACCGACTGGGTGGCGGTGGTCGGCCTGGGCGAGCGGTTCCAGATCTGGTCGCGCGAGGCCTTCCAGGCCCACCGCTCGGCCCAGCGCGAACTGGCCCGCGAGGGGCTGGCGGCGATGCGCGCCCAACAGCGCACGGCCCGGATCGGGGGCGCGGCGTGAGCGACCTCGAAACCCCCTCCGTTTTTGGCCAAGTCGCCGCCGGCGCCCCGCATCTTTCGGTGCTGCTCGGCGAGGTCGTCGCCGCCCTGGCCTCGGGCCCGGGCGACACGGTCGTGGACGGCACGTTCGGGGCCGGCGGCTACACCCGCGCGATCCTCGCCACGGGCGCTTCGGTCGTCGCCTTCGACCGCGATCCCAGCGTCGCTCGCTTCGCGGCTGAATTTTCCGCGACGACCGATACTCCCGCGACTGAAAGTCGCTTTCGGCTGATTCAGGATCGTTTCTCGCAAATCACCGAGTATTTCGAGGATGCGTCGGTCGACGGCGTCACCCTGGATCTCGGCGTTTCCTCCATGCAGCTCGACGAGGCTGAGCGCGGCTTTTCGTTCATGCGCGACGGTCCCCTGGACATGCGCATGGGCGCGGACGGTCCGACGGCCGCCGACCTGGTCAACGAGCTGGACCAGGTCGAGCTGGCCCGCATCCTCTACGTCTACGGCGAGGAGCACGCCTCGCGCCGCATCGCCAGCTTCATCGTCAAGCGCCGGGCCGAGCAGCCGTTCACCCGCACCCTGGACCTGGCCGCCGTGATCGAGCGCGCCCTGGGCGGCCGCAAGGGCGCCAAGGTCCATCCCGCCACCCGCTCGTTCCAGGGGCTGCGCATCGCGGTCAACGCCGAGCTGGAGGAGCTGGAGGCCGGGCTGCTGGCCGCCGAGCGCGTGCTGAAGCCGGGCGGCCGCCTGGCGGTGGTCACCTTCCATTCGCTGGAAGACCGCATCGTGAAGAACTTCCTGGCCGAGCGCGCCGGCAAGACGCCGGGCGGGTCGCGCCACGCGCCGCCGGTCGAGAAGGGCGCTCCGGCCAGCTTCCAGCTGACCTCGTCCAAGGCGATCGCGCCGGGCGAGGCGGAACTGGCGGTCAATCCGCGCGCCCGTTCGTCCAAGCTGCGCGCCGCCGTGCGCACGACGGCTCCGGTCTGGAGCGCCGCATGAGCCTGTCGAGCATCTTCGACCGCCGCGTGCGGGGTTTCCGGGTGGTCGAACTCGTTTGTTTGACGGTCCTGCTGGTCCTGGTGCTGGGCGTCTACATGGCCAAGACCTTCGCCGGCCGCGAGCGCGCCCAGATCGCCGAGGTCGAGCAGCAGATCGACGACGAGAAGATCCGTGTCCGCCTGCTCAAGGCCGAGGTCGCCTATCTGGAGCAGCCGCGTCGTATCGAGATGCTGGCCCAGCAGCTGGGTCTGACCCCGATCAGCCCCGAGCACGAGACCACCGAGGACGCCCTGATCGACGTGGCGCGCCACGCGCCGGTCGCCCACGCCCCGGCCTCGCCGACGGCGGCCGCGAACGACGCCGCCGCCGCCGCCGAGGCGCCTGAGGCGACGCCGGACGACTATCCGTCGCCGGAACAGGCCGCCGGCCAGACCTCCGGGGAGGCGCCGCGATGAGCCTGGCCAATCTCGCCCCCGGCGGCGCGCCGCGCGCCTGGCGCTGGCTGATCGAACGGGTCTGGCGGCTGGAGCACGCCTTCGAGCGCTCGCGCGCCGCCGCGCGTCCGGAAGACGACACCCGCATCCGCATCTTCTTCGTCATGGCCATCTTCGGCCTGGCCTTCACCGTGCTGGCCCTGGGCGCGACCTGGGCGGCGGTGTTCTCCAAGGTGGGCGGCAACGGCTACCTGGCCTCGACCGACGGCGCTCGGGGCGACCTGGTCGACCGCAACGGCCAGCTGCTGGCCGTCGACCTGACCCACTACGCCCTCTACATCAATCCCAAGGACGTCTGGGACGCCAAGGCCACCCGCCAGGCGCTGCACAAGGCCCTGCCGCAGGTGCCGGTCGAGCGCCTGGACAAGGCCGTGTTCTCGGACCGTCGCGGCTTCGTGGTCGGCGGCATGACCCCGGCCGAGAAGGACGCGATCTTCGACCTGGGCCTGCCCGGCGTCGAGTTCGAGGAGCAGGCCGCCCGGGTCTATCCGCTGGGCTCCAGCGCCGCCCACTTCATCGGCTTCGTCGACAAGGGCGGCAAGGGCCTGTCGGGCGCCGAGAAGGCCCTGGACAAGGACGTCCGCGAGGCCGCCGCCAAGGGGCCGGACGGCGCGATCCCGCTGTCGATCGACCTGCGCGTCCAGGCGGCGCTCGAGGACGAGGTCCGCAAGGCCGCGATCGAGTTCCAGGCCAAGGACGCCGTCGGCATCGTCACCAACGTCCATACCGGGGAGATCCTCGGCATGACCAGCTTCCCGGACTACGACCCCAACCAGCTGAACCAGGCGTCCAGCGAGCAGATGACCAACCACGCCGCGGCGACGGTCTACGAGATGGGCTCGACCTTCAAGGCGTTCACCGTGGCCATCGGCCTGGACACCGGCGCGGCCACCCCGGCCTCGACCTTCGACGCCCGCGAGCCGTTCAAGCTGGGCTACCGGACGATCCACGACTTCCACGCCGCCAAGAAGATCCTGACCCTGGTCGAGGTGTTCCAGCACTCGTCCAACATCGGCACCGCCATCCTGGCCGAGCGGATCGGCGGCGAGCGCCTGTCCCGCTACTTCACGGCCCTGGGCCTGACCAAGCCGGCCAAGATCGAGCTCTTGGAGTCGGCCCGTCCGCTGACCCCGAAGAAGTGGGACGACGACGCGGTGGCCTCCACCTCGTTCGGCCACGGCATCAACGTCTCGCCGCTGGCCCTGGCCCAGGCCATGGGCGCGCTGCTGAACGGCGGCACGCTGCAGCCCCTGACCATCCACAAGATGGCCCAGGGCGTGCGGCCGGAAGGCCCGCGCGCGGTGTCGGAAGAGACCTCCCAGCAGATGCTGCGGATCATGCGCGCCAACGTCACCGGCGGCAGCGGCAAGTCGGCCAACATCCCGGGGCTGTCGGTGGGCGGCAAGACCGGCACCGGCGAGAAGTACGATCCGGCCATTCGGGGCTATAACCACCAACGCCAGGTCTCATCGTTCGCGGCCGTCTTCCCGACGGAAGGCCCGATCGAGGCCGATCGCTACTTCGTGCTGGTGCTGCTGGACGAACCCAAGGGCAACGCTAAAACGCACGGCTTCTCGACCGGCGGCTGGGTGTCGGCGCCGGCCGCGGGCCGCGTGATCGATCGCATCGCGCCGTTCCTGGGCGTCAAGCGCCAGAGCGACATCTTCACCGTGGCCCAGCAGCCGCAAGCCGCTTCGGAGGCGGGACTTTGAGCAAGACCCTTTCGCAGATCCTGAACCGGCCGTGCGAGGTCGATCCCGTGATCACCGGGGTCACCGCCGACAGCCGCAAGGTGCGTGAAGGGTTCCTGTTCGCGGCCCTGCCGGGCAGCAAGGTGGACGGCCGCGACTTCGTTCCCGGCGCGATCGCCTCGGGCGCCGCCGCCGTGCTGGCGCCGGACGACGTGACGGGCCTGTCGGTCCCCGTGGTCCACGCCGGCGACTTGCGCCGCGCCTACGCCCTCGCCGCCAGGCAGTTCTGGGCCGTGCAGCCGGAGACCTGCGTGGCGGTGACGGGCACCAACGGCAAGACCTCGGTCGCCGGCTTCGCCCGCCAGATCTACGCCCGCCTGGGCCGCAAGGCCGCCAGCATGGGCACCCTGGGCGTGGTGGTCAGCGAGGCCGGCAAGCCGGACGTCCAGCTGACCCCGCCGGGCTTGACCACGCCCGACGCCGCCGACGTCGCCGAGATGATGGCCAAGCTTGCGCAGATGGGCGTCACCCATCTGGCGGTCGAGGCCTCGTCGCATGGCATCGACCAGCGCCGCCTGGACGGCGTGCGCCTGGCCGCCGCCGGCTTCACCAACTTCACCCAGGACCACCTGGACTATCACGGCACCATGGGCTGCTACCGCGCGGCCAAGCTGCGGCTGTTCGAGACCCTGCTGCCGCGCGGCCGCACCGCCGTGCTGAACGCCGACAGCGACGCCTTCCCGGCCTTCGCCTCGGCCGCCGTCACCTCGGGCCAGACCATCCTGTCGGTCGGCCATGACGGGCAGGGGCTGAAGCTGGTCGAGCGCACGCCGGTGCCGCAGGGCCAGCGCCTGAAGATCGCGGCGGGCGAACGGGTGTTCGACATCCTGCTGCCCCTGGCCGGCGACTTCCAGGCCTCGAACGTGCTGGTCGCGGCGGGTCTGGTCCTGGCCACGGGCGAGGACCTGGACGCCACCATCGCGGCCCTGGAGCACCTGGAAGGCGCGGCCGGCCGGCTGCAGCGCGTCGGGACCGGCGCGCGCGGCGGCGAGGCCTATGTCGACTACGCCCACACGCCGGACGGCCTGGAGACGGTGCTGGCGGCCCTGCGCCCCCATACGCGCGGCAAGCTGATCGTGGTGTTCGGGGCCGGCGGCGACCGCGACCGCGGCAAGCGCCCGTTGATGGGCGAGATCGCCGCCCGCCTGGCCGACGTGGCCATCGTCACCGACGACAACCCCCGCTCCGAGGAACCCGCCTCGATCCGCGCCGCCATCCTGGCCGCCGCGCCGGGCGCCAAGGAATACGGCGACCGCCGCGAGGCCATCCGGGCCGGCGCGGCCCTGCTGGCCGACGGCGACGTGCTGGTGGTGGCCGGCAAGGGCCACGAGCAGGGCCAGCTGGTGGCCGGCGTGAACCATCCGTTCGACGACGTGACCGAGACCGCCCAGGCGCTGGAGCCGGCTCATGTCTAGCGTGCTCTGGACCGCCGACGAGATCGCCGCCGCCACCGGCGGCCAGGTGCTGGGCGAGTTCGAGGCCACCGGCGTGTCGATCGACAGCCGCAGCATCGAGCCCGGCGACCTGTTCGTAGCCCTGACCGGCGCGCGGGACGGGCACGAGTTCGTCGTCCAGACCGCCGACAAGGGCGCGGCCGGGGCGCTGATCTCCAAGCCGGTCGCGGTTCCGGCCGTGCTGGTCGAGGACACTTTCCGGGGCCTGGAGCGCCTGGGCGTCGCCGCCCGTGAGCGCGCGCCCCAGGTCCGCCGCGGGGCGGTGACCGGCTCGGTCGGCAAGACCAGCGTCACCCGCGCCGTCGAGGCGGGCCTCCGCCGGGCGGGCAAGGCCCACGCCTCGGTCAAGTCGTACAACAACCACATCGGCGTGCCCCTGACGCTGGCGCGGATGCCGCGCGACACCCAGCGGGCGGTGTTCGAGGTCGGCATGAACCACGCCGACGAGATCGTGCCGCTGTCGAACTTCATCCGGCCGCACGCCGTGGCCATCACCACCGTCGGTCCGGTCCACCTGGAGAACTTCGCCGACGGCGAGGAGGGCGTCGCCCGGGCCAAGGCCGAGATCTTCGCCGGGCTGGAGCCCAACGGCGTGGCGGTGCTGAACGCCGACAATCCTTGGTTCGCCCTGCTGAAGGCCGAGGCCGAGAAGGCCGGCGCCCAGGTCTGGAGCTTCGGCACCGGCGAGGGCGTCACCGCCCAGCTGACCGTGTTCGCCGCCGGCGTGCACGGGGCCCAGATCACCGCCATCGTGCGCGGCGAGACCATCCACTTCCCGATCCTGCAGACCGGCGTGCACTGGGGCCTCAACAGCCTGTGCGTCCTGCTGATGCTGGAGGCCCTGGACGTCGACCGCGACACCGCCCTGGCGGCCCTGGCCGAATTCGAGCCGATCGAGGGGCGCGGCGCCGAGCGCACCGTCCACGTGCCCGGCGGGACCTTCACCCTGGTGGACGAGAGCTACAACGCCAACCCGGTCTCGATGCAGGCGGCCCTGGCCACGCTGGGCGCGCGCAAGGTCGCCGGCCGGCGCATCGTCGTGCTGACCGACATGCTGGAGCTGGGCCCGCAGGCCGCCCGCTTCCACGGCGACCTGGCCACCCCGATCGCCGCCGCCGACATCGACCTGGTGTTCTGCGCCGGTCCGTTAATGAAATCTTTATGGGAAGCGCTTCCGCCGACTCGGCGGGGCGGCTACGCCGAGAACGCTGCGGAGCTCGCGCCTCAGGTCGCCTCGGCGATGCGGGCGGGGGACGTGGTGATGGTGAAGGGATCGAATGGGTCCAAAGCGGGGGTCGTAGCCTCCGCCTTGGGCGCGCTCGACCTCCAAGGACAGGGCTGATGCTGTTTTTCCTCTACGATTGGCTCTCGCGCGGCGGGCATGAGCACATCCCGGTGCTCAACCTGCTGAAATACCTGACCTTCCGCACCGGCATGTCGATGCTGGTGGGCTATCTCGTGGCCGTGGCCATGGGCTCGCGCTTCATCCGCTGGATGAAGGCCAAGCAGGGCAAGGGTCAGCCGATCCGCACCGACGGCATCGCCCGCCACGTCACCGAGAAGGCCGGCACGCCCACCATGGGCGGCTTCATGATCCTGGCGGGCCTGTTCGTCGGCTCGCTGCTGTTCGCCGACCTGCGCAACGTCCACGTCTGGATGGTGCTGGGCATCACCGCCGCCTTCGGCGTGCTGGGCTTCATGGACGACTACGCCAAGGTCACCAAGCAGACGACCGCCGGCCTCTCCAGCGGCCAGAAGCTGATCGCCCAGTTCGTGGTCTCGATCCTGGCGGCCGTGGCGCTGATCCTGTTCGCGCCCAAGTCGCAGATGACCCCGGGGCTGGAGACCTCGCTGGTCTTCCCGATCCTGAAGAACCTGGTGATCAATCTGGGATGGTTCTACGTGGCCTTCGCCGCGGTCACGATCGCCGGCTTCTCCAACGCCGTGAACCTGACCGACGGCCTGGACGGCCTGGCCATCGTGCCGGTGATGTTCGCCGCCTCGACCTTCGGCCTGATCGCCTACCTGGTGGGCAACTACAAGTTCGCCGACTATCTGAACCTGCACTTCGTGCCCAGCGTCGGCGAGCTGGCCGTGGTGTGCGGCGCGATCATCGGCGGGGGCATGGGCTTCCTCTGGTACAACGCCCCGCCGGCCAAGATCTTCATGGGCGACACCGGTTCCCTGGCCCTGGGCGGGGCCCTGGGCGCGATCGCGGTCTGCGCCAAGCACGAGCTGGTGCTGGGCATCGTCGGCGGCCTGTTCGTGGCCGAGGCGCTGTCGGTGATGATCCAGGTCGCCTACTTCAAGCGGACCGGCAAGCGCGTCTTCCTGATGGCGCCGATCCACCACCATTTCGAGAAGCTCGGCTGGGCCGAGAGCACCGTCGTGGTCCGGTTCTGGATCGTGTCGATGATGCTCAGCTTCGTCGGCCTCGCCACCCTGAAGCTGAGATAGGAGAGGGCGCGCCATGATCCCGGTCCGCGGTTTCGAGGGCAAGACCGTCGCCGTGTTCGGCCTAGGCCGGACGGGGCTGACGGCCGCGCGCGCGCTGATCGCCGGCGGGGCCAAGGTGGCGCTGTGGGACGAGAAGCAGGCCAGCCGCGAGGCCGCCGTGGCCGAGGGCCTCAGCGTCGTCGACCTGAACACGGCCGACTGGAGCCAGTTCGCCGCCCTGATGCTGTCGCCGGGCGTGCCCCTGACCCATCCCAAGCCGCACTGGACGGTGACCAAGGCCAAGGCCGCCGGGGTCGAGGTGCTGGGCGACATCGAGCTGTTCGCCCGCACGGTGAACGCCGCGCCCGATCACAAGAAGCCCAAGATCGTCGCCATCACCGGCACCAACGGCAAGTCGACCACCACGGCCCTGATCGGCCACGTCTGCCGCCAGGCCGGCCGCGACACGCGGGTGGGCGGCAATATCGGCGAGGGCGTGCTGGGCTTGGAAGATATGCACGGCGGAGCCGTGTATGTGCTTGAACTGTCGTCCTACCAGCTGGACCTGACCTCCAGCCTCAAGCCCGACGCCGTCGTGCTGCTGAACATCTCGCCCGACCACCTGGACCGTCACGGCGGCATGGACGGCTACATCGCCGCCAAGCGCCGGATCTTCCTGAACCAGGGCAAGGGCGACACCGCGATCATCGGGGTGGACGATCCCTGGTGCCAGCAGATCTGCACCGAGATCACCGCCGCCAACCGCCGCACCATCTGGCCGATCAGCGCCGGCAAGGCCATGGGCCGGGGCGTCTACGCCCTGCAGGGCGTGCTGTACGACGCTACCGGCGAGCGGGTGACCGAGATGGTCGACCTGCTGCGGGCCCGCAGCCTGCCGGGCCGCCACAACTGGCAGAACGCCGCGGCCGCCTACGCCGCCGCCCGCGCCCTGGGCATCTCGCCCCAGCAGGCGGTCGACGGCTTGATGAGCTTCCCGGGCCTGGCCCACCGGATGGAGACGGTCGGCAAGATCGGCAAGGTCCGCTTCGTCAACGACAGCAAGGCCACCAACGCCGACGCCGCCCGCCAGGCGATGTCCAGCTATCCGAAGTTCTACTGGATCGCCGGCGGCGTGCCCAAGGCGGGCGGCATCGACGATCTGGTCGACCTGTTCCCGCGCGTGGCCGGCGCCTACCTGATCGGCCAGGCGGCCGAGGACTTCGGCAAGACGCTGGAGGGCAAGGCCCCGGTGCGCCAGTGCGGCGACATCGAGACCGCCGTCGCCGCCGCCTACGCCGACGCCGCGGCCTCGGGCGAAGAGGCCATAGTGCTGCTGTCGCCCGCCTGCGCCTCGTTCGACCAGTTCGCCGACTTCGAGCAGCGGGGCGACGCCTTCCGCGCGGCGGTCAACGGCCTGGGCAGGGCGCCGGCTTCGGCGAAGAGGGCCTAAGGCGCGCCATCGCCTTCGGGTGAAAGGTTCGGCATGCATCCCTACTGGTTCACCTTCGAGCCGATCGATCACCCCACGCCTCTGAACCTGGGCGCGGGTGTCACGGCGCGCGACGACGGCGACGCCCGGCGTCTGATTGGAGAGGCCTTTGGCGACTTGGCCGTCGCGGATATGGCGGTCCTGAAGAACCTCGACGGGCTGGACCAGGGCCATGTGATCCCGAACATGGGCGACATCCTGGTTCGTGGGATCTGGTTTCCGCTCGGCTACGAAAACACCGGTTCGGACTGATCAGAGTCCTTTCGCCACACCTCTTCCAACCTCCACAACAACACTCGCTTAACCCTAAACTCCGACCCTCCGGCCATGACGTTCCAGACCACCCACGCCTTCGCCCGCACCGACCGTTCGCGGCTCGGCGTCTGGTGGTGGACGACCGATCGCTGGCTGCTGGGCGCCACCGCGATCCTCGTCACCGTGGGCGTGCTGCTGTCGTTCGCCTCGAGCCCGGCGGCCGCCGCCCGGATCGGCATCGACGACCAGTTCCACTTCGCCGTCCGCCAGTGCGTGTTCGGCCTGGGCGCCGCCCTGATCGTGCTGTCGGTGTCGATGCTCAGCCCCAGGGGCATCCGCCGCTCGGCCTTCTTCATCTACCTGGTGGCCATCGGGGTCATGGCGGCCCTGCCGTTCATCGGCCACAGCGCCAAGGGCGCGGCCCGCTGGCTGCTGATCGGCGGCTTCACCTTCCAGCCCTCGGAATTCATGAAGCCGGCCCTGATCGTGCTGGTTTCGTGGATGTTCGCCGAGGGCCAGAAGGGCGAGGGGGTGCCGGGCGTCTCGATCGCCTTCGCCCTCTATTTCATCGCCGTGGCCCTGCTGCTGGTCCAGCCGGACGTCGGCCAGACCGTGCTGATCACCATCGCCTTCGGGGCCGCCTTCTGGATGGCCGGGGTGCCGATCTCGTGGATCATGGGCCTGGGCGCGGTCGCCGTCGGCGGGCTGATGTCGACCTATTTCCTGTTCGACCACGTCCACGCCCGGGTGCAGAAGTTCCTCAGCCCCGACCAGGCCGACACCCACCAGATCACCCGCGCCGCCGAGGCCATCCACGCCGGCGGCCTGTTCGGGCGCGGCCCGGGCGAGGGCGTGATGAAGCGCCACGTGCCCGACCTGCACACCGACTTCATCTATTCGGTCGCGGCCGAGGAATACGGCCTGGTGTTCTCCCTGGCCCTGATCACCCTGTTCGCCTTCATCGTGGTGCGCGGGCTGTACCGGGCGATGAAGCTGTCGGACACCTTCGAGCAGGTGGCCGCTTCGGGCCTGTTCGTGCTGGTGGGCCAGCAGGCCTTCATCAACGTGGCCGTGAACCTGAACATGATCCCCACCAAGGGCATGACCTTGCCCTTCATCAGCTACGGCGGCTCGTCGATGCTGGCCATGGGCCTGACCCTGGGCATGGCCCTGGCGTTGACGCGCAAGCGTCCGGGGGCCTATGGCGGGGCGGGAGAGTTCGATCAGGCTGGGGCCCTGGGCTGAGTCTCTCGGGAGACCCGTCTTGTCGCTGCCTGTCTTGTTTGAGGCCGTCTCGCCCATGATCCGCTCGCGTATTGGAGCCTTCGTCTGATGAGCAAGCTGGCTGTCGTCGCCGCCGGGGGCACCGGCGGGCACCTGTTCCCCGCCCAGGCCCTGGCCGAGACCCTGGCCGTGCGCGGCTGGCGCATCGTGCTGGCCACCGACGAGCGCGGCGCGCTGTACGCCGACAAGTTCCCCGCCGAGGAGCGCCTGGCGCTGTCGGCCGCCACCGCCAAGTCCGGCGACCCGATCGGCATGGCCAAGGCCGGCTTGGTGGTCTGGCAGGGCATGAACCAGGCCAAGGCCGCCTTCAAGCGCCTGGATCCGGCCGTGGTCGTAGGCTTCGGCGGCTATCCCGCCCTGCCGGCCCTGCTGGGCGCCCTGGGCCAGAAGCGGCCCACGGTGATCCACGAGCAGAACGCGGTGCTGGGCCGCGTGAACCGCTTCCTGGCCCCCAAGGTGAACGCGGTGGCCTGCGCCTTCCCGACCCTGGAGATGGCCAAGCCCGCCGTGAAGGCCCGCGCCCAGGTGGTGGGCAATCCCGTGCGCCCGCCGATCCGCGCGCTCTACGACGTGCCCTATCTGCCGCCCGAGGTGCAGCTGCGCATCCTGGTCACCGGCGGCAGCCAGGGCGCGCGCCTGCTGTCTGAACTGATCCCCGAGGCGGTCGCCAAGCTGCCCGAGGACCTGCGCTCGCGCCTGAAGGTCTTCCAGCAGGCCCGCGCCGAGAGCATGGAAGGCGCCCGCAAGACCTATCGCAACGCCATGGTCGACTGCGAGGTCGCGCCGTTCTTCCGCGACATGGCCGGCTATCTGCGCCAGGCCCACCTGGTGATCGGCCGCTCGGGCGCCTCGACATGCACCGAGCTGGCCGTGGCCGGCCGCCCGTCGATCCTGGTGCCGCTGAAGATCGCCGCCGACGACCACCAGCGCTTCAACGCCAAGCAACTGGAGGAGGCCGGCGCGGCCGCCGTCTGCCTGGAGGACGAGCTGACCGTCGACGCCATGGCCGGCGCCCTGAACGCCCTGCTCAAGGACCCCGAGCGCCTGGGCCGCATGGCCGCGGGCGCGCGCAAGGTGGCCGTGCCGGACGCGGCCGAGAAGCTGGCCGACCTGGTGGAGCAGATGGCCCGCTAGGCCCTATCGGTGCTCCGCGCCCAGTTGGCGCAGGAAGCTGCGATAGTCGGTGCGCACGAACTCTTCGACCAGCCGGCCGCGATCGTCGAACCGGAAGATGTTGATCAGGTCCCACGTGACGCGCGCCCCGTTGGGTGGCAGCGGGCCGGCGGGCGACATCGTGAACTCGCGCACGAACGTGCCCTCGATCCAGGTCTGGCAGGCCGCGAGGTCGCCCTCGACGACGACGATCCCGCGCCGGATCGTCCGGTCGTCGAACGCCGCGCGGATCGCGGCGAAATAGGCGTTGAGGCCCTCGTAGTCGGACTCGAAGCCGTCCGGTCCGTGGAAGCGGAACGCCTCGGTGTCGAAATAGCCGGCGATCTCGTCCGGCGGCGCTCCGGCGACCTCGGCCTCACCGGCCTTGACCAGGCGCTCCACCAGCTCGTCGCGTGAGAGTTTCGTCGCCATGGCGGGCCGCTCCGGATCGATGCCGCCTTAAGCGCGCCAGCCGCCGCCGAGTTGCGCGGGCCTCACCCCTTCGCCCGGGTGAACTCCATCCGCCAGTTGGTCTCCCAGGTCTTGCCGCCGTCGGTGGAGAAGGCCTGGTCCCACTTGGCCGTGTCGCCGGTCAGCTCCGACCAGCGGAAGCGCACCGTGACGGGCGTTCCCTTGTGGGTGTCGCTGCCGATGAACACCCCGGTCCCGTCCTTGAAACCGCCGCGCACCGGCGGGTCGATGTTGGCGATGCGGGAGTCGATCCACCAGATCGACCACTGGCGGGTCTCGGCGTCGAACGCCCGGACGCCGACGCCGCGATAGGTCCCGGCCGGCAGCTCCAGCAGGTTGTCGTCGACATTGCCCAGCCCGCCCATCAGGGGCCAGTTCTCGCAGGTCCCGTTGAAGTCCTGCCATTCGGTGCTGCCGACCAGCCGCTCCTTCAGCCGGTGGTGGCGGACGTTCCAGCGCCCCACCAGGAAGGCCCAATCGTCCGGGCCGCCGGTGATCCCCCGGCTGGGGTCGTCGCCCGCGGGGCGGGCTTCGGCCCCGCCCGCGACCAGCAAGCTGGTGATCAGGCCTCCGGCGATCGTGGCGCGGCGGGTCTGGGACGGGGAGCTGGCTGTCATGACGACCTCTTGGGCGGTGAAGGTGCGTCATCGAGGATAGCGGCCGTCCCGCGCCGCACTTGGGGGCGATTGCGAAAAACGCAGCGCCCCCGCGGCCCCGGCCGCGCCTAGGTCTTGCCCTGGGCCGGCGTGGTGTAGATGGGGCTGAGATCGTTCCAGACCTTGTCGGCGTCGAAGACCAGGCTGTCGGCGGCGCCGGCGGGCGGGGCGTCGACGAACTCGATCTCGGCCGTGGTCTTGAAGCCGTTGGGCGAGCGCGAGATCTCCGAGCCGTACATCGTCTGGACCATGTACTGCTTGTAGTCGGCCCGCTTGCGGATCACGAAGCCGGTCCGGCCCGCCTCGCGCGTCAGCTGGGCGGCGCGCAGCAGCATCATCTCCTCGACCGCCGCGTGGGTCGAGAACGCGCCCGAGAACTCGATCGAGGCGCCCTTGCCGTCGGCGGTCTTCTTGTCCTTGAAGCCGTTCGGCTTGAACCAAGCGCTCTGCTTGGAATAGGAGCGGTCGGCGCGCTCCAGCGGCGGCAGGGCCTTGGCGAAGCTCTTCGGATCCAGGCGCCGGGCCGCGTCGGCGCGGTCGGCGTTCATCAGCGCCTCCATCTGGGCCGAGGCGGACGGGGCCAGGGACACCATGCCCGCCGGCGTGGGTCGCTTCACCTTCTCGATCAGGTCGAGGGTGGCGGGCGTGGCGGGCAAACGGTCGCCCAGCGTCTCCAGCGTGGCCCGCGCCTGGTCGATCTTCCCGTCGTTCACCTGGGTCCAGGCCTCGGCCACGGTGATGAAGCCCTGCGCGTTCTTGGCCTGCTCGGCGCGCAGCCGCGCCACCATGTTGGCCATCACGTCGTCGCCCGCCGGAGTCGCGGGGGGCGGGGCGGCGAAATCGGTCTTGTAGCGCGCGATGAGGGGCGCGGCGGCCGCGTTGTCGCCGGCCCGGGCATAGGCCAGGGCGGCGCGGGCCATGAACACCGGATCGCCGGTGATGGTGGGCAGGGTCATGCCGCGCGGCAGCCGCACGCCGGCCAGCGGCGACGTCGGGGAATCGGCCATCGCCGCCCAGTCGGCGGCCGCGCGGGCGTGCTGGCCGCCCCATTCGCGGGACTTGGCGCGGGCCACGCGCAGGTCGGGCTCCAGCGCCGCCACGCGGGTCAGGACACGGTCCTCGTCGGGCGACCAGCGCGGATCGGCGTCGAGGATGCGCACGGCGGCCATCCCCACCTCCAGCGAGTAGGGGCGGGCGTCGGCGGCCTTGATCGCCAGGGCGGCGGCCTCGTCGAACCGATCCTTCTTCAGCTGGGTCGCGGCCTCGAACAGCTGGGTCGAGGCGCCCAGGGACCGCGCATAGGTGGCGTCGTCGACATTGCCGGCGGCGGCGGCGTGGGTGGCCGCCAGGTCGGCCAGGCCCGCGTCCAGGTCGCCGGCCTCGATGTGGTGCAGGGCGCGGGCCTTCAGCAGGCTGACCTTGCGGGCCCAGTAGCGGTCGAGCATCGGGTCGGCCAGCACGGTGTCGCAGGCCTTGACGCCGGCGGCGCCCTGTTCGGCCGGTTCCTCGCGGCTGGCTTCGGGAAGGCCCATCAGACCGGCCGTCATGATCGCGGGCACCAGTCGGCTGAGCGTGACGCCGACGTTCTCGGGCTTGGCCAGGCCGTCGCAGCGCACCCAATCGCTGGGCTCGCCCGCCATGACCGGTCCCGCGCCGAGCGTCAGGACGCCGGCCAGCAAGAAGGATTTCAGACGCATGTACGCTTCCCCCGAAAGCGATTTGGAACTTGGCCATGGGTAGCCGGATTTTTCGGGGAGCGGAACGAGGATTCAGCTGGAGATTGCGAGGCCGCCCGTAACGCTTCGCGCGGGCGATCAGGGCTCCGCGCCCGTGGCGATCAGCGGGCGGCCGATCCTAACGGCTTCCTCGACGCTGGCGGCCGGCGCCACGCCCGCATAGGGCCGCCACCCATCACAGACGAGCTTGGCCACCGCGTCGTCGGCGCTTCCGGAGGGGATCGCCGCGGCTGGGCGCAGATCGCCGCTGACCGGGCCCTCGCGACCGCCGACCCGGACGCTGGAGAAACCGGCGTGGGCGATCGTGCGGGCGTCGCAGTCGATCAGTTCATGGCGCCAACCGCCCCAGAAGGCTTCGCTCCCCGCGGTGAAGCCGTCCTCGGTCACCTGCAGCACGCGAAGCCTGGCCGTCCGCCCCGTCCAGGCGATCCCGCCCATGTCCACGAAGCTGGCGAAGCGGCCCACATCGGCCAGGCGCAGTTCGAGCGGGACCTGGGCGAACGCGGGCGGGGCGAGGGCGACCAGGCCGCAGACCGCACCGGCCACGCTTGCCCGAAGGCCAAAATCCACGCGATCTGCACCAAACATCCCGTTTCACCCCGTCGCCAAATCGTCTAATCGAGCCGGATGATCCAGCGTCGACGACCCGTCCCCTTCGAACTCGGCCCCGTGCACTTCATCGGCATCGGCGGCATCGGCATGTCCGGCATCGCCGAGATCATGATCCGCATCGGCTACACCGTGCAGGGCAGCGACGCCAAGGCCAGCGCCAA
>Ga0209256_1002070_pt1 | contig 17678 bp, 18 predicted proteins | sample AraplaCol_mCL_r2_2_FD_184270 | JGI IMG/M metagenome (GOLD analysis project Ga0209256, IMG submission 184270) | Arabidopsis root microbial communities from North Carolina, USA - plate scrape MF_Col_mCL_r2 (SPAdes) (version 3) | ecosystem: Host-associated > Plants > Roots > Endosphere | place...
CCGCGGTCTTGGCCTTCTTGGTCGGCACGCGCAGGGTCATCTTTTCGTGGTCGAAGGTGATGATGTAGACCTCGAGCGACATCCCGGCCACTTCCTGGGTCTCGACGCCCTGGATGCTGCCCACGCCATGCGCGGGATAAACGACGTGATCGCCGACCGAGAATTCCAGACCGCTCTTGCTCATTCGTTCGTCCTCATAAGTTCGGGCGAAAGCCCAAAACACCGCGTCTCGAAAGCATCCAAAGGGCCTTCCCAAACGGCGACAGCGACCCGTCCGCGAAACGCTTGCGGGGCCAAGGCCTGTCAGGATTGGGATAGTTCTTTAAGTCACCCTTCGCCTTCGATCGGGCGCGCCGGTTTCCCGGCTGACATAGTCCATGTGACGGGCAGGCGCGACTGATCGCGACCGTTACGTCGGAAGCGACAATATCATAAAATTCAGCTTGATGAAAGGCTTGCGACCTGTTTAGCCGCCTGATCCGGCGGGTTCGGGCGCGCTTTCCAAGGTTTTTTCGGAGAATTTTCGCGGAAACCGTCCGTTTGGGCGTTCGCGCGCGAAGCGGGGCCGGAGCCTCTCACCGGCGACTCGCGCCGACCGGCTCAGCTGCCCTTGCCGGGCTTTTCGCTGAAGTACTTCTCGAACTTGCCGGTCTCGCGCTCGAACGCTTCACGGTCGGCCGGCGGGGTGCCCTTCACGGTGATGTTCGGCCAGATCTTCGAGTACTCGGCGTTGATCCGCAGCCACTTGCCGTCCGGAGCGTCCTCGGTGTCGGGCGTGATGGCGTCGATCGGGCATTCCGGCTCGCAGACGCCGCAGTCGATGCATTCGTCCGGATTGATGACCAGGAAGTTCTCGCCCTCATAGAAGCAGTCGACCGGGCACACCTCGACGCAGTCCATGAACTTACATTTGATGCAGGCGTCTTGAACGATGTAGGTCATCGAGGGCTCGGCGAAATCCGGACTAGGCTAAGAGGGCCGCGTTTTCGAAGCCATGGAGCCGCTTGTCAATGGCGGCTGGCCTGGGCGCGGGGCCAGGAATTCTGACATCGCGCCGCCCCCGGGCGTCGGGCGCCACCTTAAATAGGCGCGGATCTCCATATACCGTCGTTACGTTACGCTTTCTTATCGAAGCTCGGTCACAACCAAGTCCAAGAAAACAAACGAGAAGTCGACTACCCGACCCATGACGAGAACCTCCGTGCGCAACCAGGTCTCGATGCCGACCGACGAAGCCAAGACGCCGGGCGCCCAGATGGAGGCGTTCGAAACCTTCGTGCGCCATGCGCCGTTCGCCGCGGCCCTCGTCGACAACGCCTTTCGCCTGACCGCCGTCAGCCCGGACTGGGAAGCCCAGGGCCTGAGCCCCGACCTGCTGATCGGCGACGACTTCCGCCGCGCCCTGGTCAGCCCCGAGGACATCGACAGCCTGGAGCGCTGCGTGGCGTTCGGCGAGCCGTTCTCGCGCTATCGGGCGATTTCGCTCAACGGAGCCGAACCCCGCATCTGGCGCACCGAATTCGCGGCCACCCTCGCCGATAGCGGCCGCACCCTGGCGGTGATCGTCACCGCCCGCGACGTCAGCGGCTACGCCGAGACCGCCCTGAAGGCCGAGCGCGACCAGCAGCGCCTGAGGATGGCGCTGGAGCTCGACGACCTGATGGTCCGCGAATACGACCTGCGGACCGGCGAGATCTACTGCTCGGGCACCTCTCCGGAGCTGGAGAAGTGGTGCCTGTTCAAGCACGACCCGCTGGAGATCGTTCACCCCGACGACCGCGAGCGGATGGCCGAGCTGGTCCGCAACCGCAAGGACGGCGAGGCCCAGGTCTTCGAGTTCCGCCTCAACCGCGACGACGGCGTCGAGACCTGGGTGCGCTCGGTCGGGAAGAAGTTCCTGGGGGCCGACGGCAAGCCGGAGCGGCTGGTGAACCTCTTCAAGGATATCACCGACCGCCGCCGCCAGACCGAGGCCGTCGAGAACCTGGCCTTCCGCGACAGCCTGACCGGCCTGCCCAACCGCGCCTATTTCAATCGCAAGTTCCAGGAGGCCGTCGACGCCTCGGAGATGATGGGCGAGCTGTTCGGCCTGATCATGATCGATGTCGACCACTTCAAGGACATCAACGACACCCTGGGCCACGACGCCGGCGACGCCCTGCTGAAACGCCTGGCCGAGATGCTGCACGCGGCCTTCCGCTCGGGCGACACCGTGGCGCGCCTGGGCGGCGACGAGTTCGCGGTGATCCTGCGCGGCCTGCATTCCGAGGCCGACATGATGCGGCCGGTCAATGCGCTGCAGGACCTTCTGCGCCGCCCCATCGAGCACGGCGGCCGCAGCTTCTCGGTCAGCGCCAGCATCGGGGCGGCCCTGCACGGCGACCCCGACGCCGACCCCAGCCACATGATCAAGAACGCCGACATCGCGCTCTATCGGGCCAAGGACGAGGGCCGCAATCGCAGCGTCGTCTTCGATCCTTCGATGCGCTCGGCCCTGGAGCAGCGGGTCGAGCTGCTGCGCGACGTGCGCGCGGCGATCGCGGCCAACGAGTTCGTGCTCTACTACCAGCCGATCGTCGAGATCGCCCGGAATGGGGCCTCCCACAGCGTCAGCGGCTTCGAGGCCCTGATGCGCTGGGACCATCCCGAACAGGGCGTGCTGACGCCCGACCGCTTCCTGGCCGCCTTCGAGGACCAGGACCTGTCGCTGAAGCTGGGCGACATGGCCTTCGAGACGGCCCTGAAGCAGATGCGCGACTGGCTGGACGCCGGCGTCGAGTTCGGCCGCGTGGCGGTCAACATCTCGGCCGCCCAGTTCCGCAGCGGGCGCCTGGCGCAGGAGGTCCAGGAGCGCCTCAAGCGCTGGAACGTGCCGTGCGAGCGCCTGACCATCGAGGTCACCGAGAACGTCTATATGGGCTGGGGCTCGGAGATGGTCAGCGACACCGTCCGCCAGTTGCACCAGGCCGGGGTGATGATCGCGCTCGACGATTTCGGCACGGGCTACGCTAGCCTCGCCAACCTGCGCCAGTTCCCGATCGACCGGCTGAAAATCGACAAGTCCTTCGTCCAAAACGCCGAGGACGCCGCCATCGTGAAGGCGGTGATCACCCTGGGCTCGTCCATGGGCATGAAGGTGGTGGCCGAGGGGGTCGAGGACCAGCTTCAGCTCGACGCCCTGGCCGACTACGGCTGCGACCAGATCCAGGGCTATCACTTCAGCCGGCCGATGCCGGCCGGCATGGTGCCCGGCTTCCTGGCCGGCTTCGGAAAGTAGGCCCGACGCGACCATGGGTCGCAGCCATGGACCGCTCAATGGTCAAGGTTGTTTAGATGACCTTCACCGTCTCCGCCGACTCTGGCCGCGATGAAGATTGACCAGATCTCGGCGACGACGGGCAAAGCGGGGCCCCTGCCCTTCCCGGGCGGGGTCAAGGCCGCGACGGCAGCCGTCAACGACGCCAGCGGCGCGACGGATCTCGGCCAGCGCCTGAACGCCTACCACGCCCTGTCGGGCCGCTGGGCCGGCGCCGGCCCGGGCGAGCGCATGGCCCTGACCCACGCCCTGACCGAATCTCCGCTGGCCAAGACCATCCAGACCGCGGTCAACACCTTCACCCGCGCCGCCTGGCCGGGCGCCGACGCCGTGCCCCCCGTGCCTCAGCAGCGGATGAAGGACGCCTTCGAAGGGCTGTCGAGCGACCACCAGCAGATCATCGCCTCGCTCCAGGTCGGCGTCCCCGGCTCGCCGCCGCCGGCTTCGGTCGAGGACTATCGCGCGCGGCTACAGTCGGATCTGGACGCTGTGCAGCCGCCGGCGGCGCCGGTCGACACGGTGACCCTGTCGGCCGAGGCCCAGGCGCGCCTGGCGGGCGCGGCTCCGGCGGAGGAAGCGCCGCAGGTGGCCCCGACCCCGGAGATGGCGCCGGCGATCACGGCGTATACCCGGGGCGCTTCGCGGTAGGTCAGCGGCGCACCCACTTGCCCCCACCTGACCGCTTCGCGGTCTGTCCGCCCCCATAGGGGGCGGATGACGCGCGTCGACGCCCACGGCGTACATCTTCCCCCTATGGGGGAAGACGATCGCGAAGCGATCCGTAGGGGGCAAGGGGGTGAGCCTACCCCTCAACCGCCTCGTACAACTCCCGAGCCTCGGTCGCCGGCCCGCGCCGCTCCCCGAACCCCAGCACCCGCACGGACACCACCCGTCCGCCGATGGCGAACACTAGGCCGTCCCCGATCCGCAAGCCCCGCGAAGGCTTGTCGACCCGGCTCTCGGCCCCCGACCGCGTCAGCCGGATCCGTCCCTCCTCGACGAACCGCCCGGCCAGCGACCGGGTCTTGAAGAACCGCGCGCGCCACAGCCAGACGTCGGCGCGACAATGGCCGGGATCGACCTCGCTCATGACGCCGCCTTGGTCGCGGCCGCCCGCTTGCGGCGGCGCGGCTTCTTCCGCCTAGGCGGCGGCTCGGTCAGCTTGGCCAGGGCCGCGAACGGCGAGTCCGGACGGGCCACGACCTTGGGCTCGGGCCGCTGAGCACCGCGTCGCTTCCAGACGATGGGGTCGCCTTCCTTGGGCCGGATGGCCGGGGTGTAGTCCAGCGCGCGCAGCACGGCGGCGGCCTCGGCCGGGGTCCAGCCCAGGGCGTCGCGCGCCGCGTCGGTCAGCACCACCCCGCCGGGCCGCTGGCCCTCGCGCAGCAGGGCGTCCAGCCGCTCCAGCATCTCGACCGGGACCAGGTGTTTGCCCACGTGCCGCAGACCGTTGGCCGACAGGGCGCGGGCGTCCGGAACGGGGCTGGGGGCCAGGGCCAGGCGCTCGCTTTCGCCACGCCAGCCGCCGGGCGTCAGGGCGCGGGCCGTGGCCAGGGCCTCGGGCCGCAGCACCGAGGGCGCGAAAAGGCTGAACGCCCCGATCCTCACGCCCAGGCTCTTCAAGGTTCGCCGCTCGGCCTGGCTCATGGCCTTCAGCTCGGGATCGACCGCGCGCTTGTCCAGCACGCCGCCGGCCTCCAGCAGGCGGTGGGCCAGGCCGCGCGGCAGGCCCTTCAGATCGCCGCCGGCCAGGGCGCGTTCCAGCTTGCGCAGCCCATGCAGCTTGCGGTCGACCTCGCCGGCCAGGAAGGCGTCCAGCCGCCGTTCGGCGCGCTCCCGCACCGAGGCCTCGCCCAGTTCGCTCAGCAGCCGGGCGCGAGGCTGCAGAACGTCGCCGCCGCTTCGGACCGCTCCCGCCGCCTCGCCGTTCCAAAGCACCGCGCCGTCGGGCGTCAGGGTGAAGGCGGTGTCCGGCTCGGCCGCCAGCTTGCCGAGGCGTCTGGCCACTTCAGGTGTGACCGCTCGCTGGGCGGCGTTGCGCAGGGCCTTTTCCTCCAGCGCCGTGCCGCCCTTCTCCTGGACGAAGGTGACGCCGGTCAGCCGGCCGACGATGTGTCCCTCGACCGTCACCGCCCCGTCGGCGCCGACGCCGGCCAGCATCACCTCGCGGTCGCCCAGCTGGCGCATCAGCACGCTGGTGCGCCGGTCGATGAACCGAGCCATCAGCTTCTCGTGCAGGGTGTCGGACAGCCGGTCCTCCAGCTGCCGCGTCATGCCCTGCCATTGGACGGGGTTGTGCAGCCAGTCGCCGCGGTTGGCGATGTAGCTGAGCGTGCGCACGCCCGACAGGCGCGCGGCCAGGCTGTCGATCTCGCCGTCGGTGCGGTCCAGCGCCTTGAACTGGCCGGCGATCCAGTCCTCGGGCAGGCGCCGGCGCCCCGAGGTCAGGTCGTCGAACAGGGTGCGGACCATGCGCTGGTGGTCGTCGTCGGTGGTCTTGCGGAAGTCGGGCGTCTGGCACACGTCCCACAGCCGGATCAGGGCCGAGCGGTCGGCCTTGCAGCGGGCGATCACGTCGTCCTGCTGGGCGAGCTTCCGCAGGGTGCGCTCGTCCAGCGCCTCCTCGGCCAGCTTCAGCCCCCCGCGCTGGGGCGGCTCGGCCAGCGAGCGCAGCAGGCCCTGCAGGGACCCGAAGTCCAGGCGCGCGTTGCGCCATTCCGCGCCCATCACCGGTTCGAACTGGTGGCCCTCCACGCTTTCAACCAGGTCCTCGTCCATCTCCTCGCAGTCGCCGGTGACGCCGAAGGTGCCGTCGCGCGTGAAGCGGCCGGCCCGGCCGGCGATCTGGCCCACCTCCTGCGGGTGCAGCCAGCGGGTGCGCTTGCCGTCGAACTTGCGCAGGCCCGCGAAGGCCACGTGGTCGACGTCCATGTTCAGGCCCATGCCGATGGCGTCGGTGGCCACCAGGAAGTCGACCTCGCCGGACTGGTAGAGGGCGACTTGGGCGTTGCGGGTGCGGGGGCTCAAGGACCCCATGACCACCGCCGCGCCACCTCTTTGACGACGGATCAGCTCGGCGATGGCGTAGACGGCGTCGGTCGAGAAGGCGACCACCGCCGTGCGGCGTGGCAGGCGGGTCAGCTTCTTGGAACCGGAATAGGTCAGGGTCGAGAACCGCTCGCGGCTGACGATCTCGGCGTCGGGCAAGAGGCGCCGCACCAGCGGGGCCATGGTCCCAGCCCCCAGCAGCATGGTCTCGAACTTGCCCCGCGAGTGGAGCAGGCGGTGGGTGAAGATGTGGCCGCGCTCGGGATCGGCGCACAGCTGGATTTCGTCGATGGCCACGAACTCGACCTCGCGACCCAGCGGCATGGCTTCCACCGTGCAGACGAAATAGGCCGCGCGCGGCGGGACGATCTTCTCCTCGCCGGTGATCAGGGCGACGGACGCCTTGCCGCGCAGCTTGACGATGCGGTCGTAGATCTCACGGGCCAGCAGCCGCAGCGGCAGGCCGATCATCCCCGAGGCGTGCCCCAGCATCCGCTCGACGGCCAGGTGTGTCTTGCCGGTATTGGTGGGGCCGAGCACCGCCGTCAGCTTGGAAGGGGCCAGGCCTGTCGAACGGTCACTCATGTTCCAAAGGTGGGATGGGAATCGCGGCGGGGCAAGCGGGGGCGTGGGCGCCTGAGGTCGCACCCTTCCGGCTTTCATTGAAAACGGCCGGCCGATCGTATATACACGTATCTACGGAGTACGCCCATGAGCACGACTACGAGCCGAACCTTCAAGAGTGGTAACAGCGAGGCCGTCAGGCTGCCGCGCGACATGGCCTTCGGCGCCGACGTCGAACTCACCCTGGTGCGGTCCGGCGACGTTCTGACGATCTATCCGGCGAGAACCTCTCCGGCGGCGTTGGTGGCGAAACTGGCCGCCTTACCCCGCCCGGCTAGCGTCGAGGTACGCGACGAGGAACCGCTGGACGAGCGTCCGGGCCTGTGACCCACATCCTCGACACCAACATCGCCATCCACCTGCGCGACGGCGACCCGCTGGTGACCGCCAAGATCGCGGCCCTGGAGGGCGCGGTGCTGTTGTCGATCATCTCACGGGTCGAACTCGAGGGCGGGGTCTATCGCGAACCGTCGGAAGTCGGCGTACGACGCGCCCGCCTGGACGTCATGTTGGACGCCCTGCCCGTCCTGGACTTCGACCGAGAGGCCGCCAACGCCTATCGCACGATCGTCGAAGCGGCCGGCTATTCGCGCCGCAAGATCCTGGACCGCATGATCGCCGCCCAGGCTTTGGTGCACCGCGCCGCGCTGGTCACGCGCAACGCGGCCGATTTTCAGGACATTCCCGGGCTCGTCCTGGTCGAGTGGTAGGAAGCCCTGCCGACCGCAACGCCGTCGTGGCCCCAGGCGTTCTCTTAGCGTCCGAGGGATGGAGGCCACGCTCGTGCAGAACTCCCGTTGGAAAGCCGCCGGCGCCGACGTCCACGAGGCCCTGCGCGACGCCAGGATCGCCGCCGTCATGCACGCCGTCGAGAAGGTGGACGCCGCCCTCGTCGCGGATGAATACGTGGTGTTCGCCGCCGCCCTGGCGCCGGAGCTGGTGGTCAACAATCCCGGCAACATCGTCGCCGCCAGCGCCGTGGTCCGCCAGCTGAACGCCGACGGCAAGATCGCCTACAGCCAGTACGAGCGCCTGCTGGAGCACGCCTCGTTGCGCGGCGAAATGGTGTTGCTGATGGGCGGGGAGACCGTCGTGCCCAGGCCGCCTAATCCCTTGGCCGGCCAGACCGTCCATCGCCGCTTCACCGAGCTGTGGCGGCCCGAGGGCGAGACGTGGCTGCTGACGGCGCGGCAGGCGACGGTGGTGCGCTGAAGAGACCCTCCCCCTGTGGGGGAGGCGGCCGAAGGCCGGTGGGGGGATACGGCGGCCGCCGCCCGATTACTCCCCCCTCCGTCGGCTTCGCCGACACCTCCCCCACAGGGGGAGGATCTTACTTCTCGAACACCACCTTGCCGTCCACGATCGTCAGCACCGCGTCGACCTTCAGGATCTCCGGTGGCGCGATTGTCATCAGGTCCTTCGAGAACACCGTCACGTCGGCCTTTTTCCCCGCCTCCAGCGTGCCGCGATCCTGCTCGGCGAAGGCGGCGTAGGCCGGGGCCCAGGTCAGCATGCGCAGGGCCTGGTCGCGGCTGACGGCCTCTTCCGGGCTCCAGTCGGCGTTGGCGAAGCCGGTCAGGCTGTGGCGGTAGACGGCGGCGTAGAACTCGATGCGCGGGTCGCCCACCTCGACCGGGGCGTCCGAGCCGGCGGCGATCACCGCGCCGCTGTCCAGGAAGTCCTTCCAGCGATAGCCCTCGTGCAGGCGCGCCTTGCCCAGGCGCGCGGGGGCGAAATAGAGGTCGCCGATGGCGTGGCTGGGTTGCATAGAGGCGATCACGCCCAGCTTGGCGAAGCGCGGCACGTCGGTGTCGGTGACGATCTGCGCGTGCTCGATGCGCCAGCGGGCGGCCGTGTCGCCGCCGAGGCTCTGCTCGAACCAGTCCAGGGTCATGCGGTTGCCCCGGTCGCCGATGGCGTGCATGGCCACCTGGGCGCCGACCGCCTTGGCCCGCTTCATCAGGTCCAGCCCCTCGTCGCGCGGAGTCAGCTGCAGGCCCAGCCCCTCGGCGTCGCTGTAGGGCTCGAGCAGCGCCGCGCCGCGCGAGCCCAGGGCGCCGTCCATGTAGAGCTTGATCCCCTGCACGCGGATCAGGCCGGTCCCGTCCTGGGAGGGCCCCACCGGCAGGACCACGTAGGCGCTGGCCGGATCCATGTAGTTGTCGACGCGCAGGCTGAACTTCTTCTCCCGCGCCAGCGACTGGAGGATGACCACGTCGCCGGCCTCGACGCTCATGTTGCCCAGGCCCGTCCAGCCGCGCGAGGCGTAGAGCGCGCCGGCCTTCTCCAACGCTTGCCGCTTGAGCGCGTCGGAGGGCGGCGGGATCACGGCGGCCACCAGGCTCTGGGCGTGGTCGATCAGCATGCCGTCGGGCGCGCCGTCCGCGCCTTTCAGTATCTGGCCGCCGGCCGGGGCGACGGTGTCCCTGGTCACGCCCGCAGCCGCCAGGGCGGCCGTGGAGGCGACCATGGCGTGGCCGTCGGCGCGTTCCAGCACGACGACGCGGCCGGGCGCGGCGCGGTCCAGGTCGGCGCGGTTGGGGAAGCGCTTCTCGGGCCAGTGGGTCTCGATCCAGCCGCGACCGAAGATCGGACCGTCGGGATGAGACGCGGCATAGGCCTTCACGGCCGCGACCAGGCCCTCGACCGAGGTGGTCTGGTCCAGGTTCAGGGTCAGCTCGCGCAGGCCGATGCCGGTCAGGTGGGCGTGGGCGTCGACGAAGCCCGGGAAGGCCGCCGCGCCCTTCAGGTCGATGTCGCGAACGTCCTTGGCGGCCTTGGCCTTGGCGGCGGCCAGATCGCCGACGAAGGCGATGCGGTCGTCGCGGATCAGCACGGCCTCCGCCGTCGGAGCGGCGGCGACGCCGGTGTGGATCGGACCGCCGTGGATCAGGATGTCGCCGGCGAGCGCCCTCTCAGCCAAGAAGGGGCCCACGCTGATCGAGGCCAGCAGGGCGGCGAAGGTGAGGATGCGGCGCACGTCTGATCTCCCGACAGCAAGAACCGGGAAATCTAGGTCAGCAAGGCGCAGGTTGGAACTCTCTCCCTCCGTCATCCTCGGACTTGTTCGATGGAAGGGACGCGCTAGCGGATATCGGACTCCAACACCGTCTGCCCTCGGCAACCGTCGCATCGCGCTGTTATATTGCGGCCATGTCCACCCCCTCCCCGACCCAGGGCTTCGCGCTCTTCGAAACGCCGATCGGGCTTTGCGGCCTGGCCTGGGGCGAGCGGGGGCTGACGGGCGCCCAACTTCCGGACCCGACGCCGGGGGCCTCGTGGGACCGCCTGCGCCGCCGCCATCCGGACGCCATCGAGGCCACGCCGCCGGCCGAGGTCCAGCAGATCATCGACCGGATCAACGATCTGCTGTCCGGCGGACGCGACGACCTGACCGACATCGCGCTGGACTATGAGGTTGTCGCCCCCTTCAACCGCCGGGTCTACGAGATCGCCCGCGCGGTGCCGCCGGGCGAGACCATCACCTACGGCCAGATCGCCAAGGCCATCGGCGAGCCCGGCGCGGCTCGCGTCATCGGAAAGGCGATGGGCGACAATCCCTGGCCGATCATCGTGCCCTGCCACCGCGTGCTGGGCGCCGACGGCAAGCCGGGCGGGTTCTCCTCGCCCGGCGGCCTGCAGACCAAGGCGCGGATGCTGACCATCGAGCGGGCCAGGACCGACGACGTGCCGACCCTGTTCGACCTGGAATTCTCGGTGGCGCCCAAGCGCGGTCGCTAGGCTGGAAGCCCGGGAAGCTTGACCGGTTAACGCCGGTTCACCGTTCGCCGAACACGAGCGAAACGAATCATGACCGAATCAGCGACTTCGCCCGATTCAGTTTTTGTTCCCTACAAGCTATTGTAGCTTAATTCGCATTAACCACAAACAGACGTCGGAGCCCGCCTTCGCCTGGACCTGGGCGCTAGCTGGCCGGGCAGGTGGCGCTGACGCGCTTGGCGTTCAGGGTCACGGCCATGGGGATCCCGTCGACCGTCTTGCCGTTGGCCGCGATCGTGAAGCTTTCCGGCGTATAGGACCCGTTGGCGGTGATCGGGGCCACGCGGCCCTTCTTGTCGGTCCAGGTGCCCTTCAGGGCGATCTTGCCGTCGCGCACCTCGCTGGTCTGGTAGTCGCAGGTGTAGCGCTTGAGGCAGATGCCGCGGTTGAAGTTCTCGACATCCTTCTCGGTCAGGCAATGCAGGTCGCTGCCGAGGGGAATCGGTCCGAAGCGGCTGCTGTATTCCCATTGGCCGGTCAGGATCGTTGTGGCCGCCTTGCCGGCGGCGTTCGGCTGTCCGGCCAGGGCGAGCGCGGCGCCGGCGGTCAGCAGGCCGCAGGCGGTGACGGCCGAAGCCACGACGGAAGCGAACAGACGCATGGGATTCCTTCTCTCAAGCCCGTCTCTATATAGGGCAGGATATAACGCGCTCAGATGAACCTGGTCTGATGGCCTTGTTTGGGCGCGAGCCATTTGGCGCGTCGGGCGCGGCGCGGCTTGACTCGGCAAGGCCCCTTCGCCTATATCGCCCGCTCTCGCGCGGCGGTCCGTCCATCGCGCGCCGAAATTCATGTTGCGGAGCCTCTGGTTCCGCCCAAGCCCAAGGTATCCACCATGTCGCGCCGTTGCGAACTCACCGGGATCGGTCCGATGGTCGGCCACAATGTGAGCCACTCGAACATCAAGACCAAGCGCCGCTTCCTGCCGGCCCTGGCCCCCGCTTCGCTGCAGTCGGACTCGCTGGGTCAGACCTTCAAGCTGCGCATCAGCAACGCCGCTCGCCGCACCCTGGACTTCAAGGGCGGCCTGGACGTGTTCCTGCTGGGCGCCAAGGACGAGCAGCTGTCGCCGCGCGCCCTGAAGATCAAGGCCCAGGTGAAGGCCAAGGCCAAGGCCGCCGCGGTCGCCGCCTAAGACTTTCTCGGTCACGGCCGAACGAAAGGCCCGCGAGGTTCGCCTCGCGGGCCTTTTCGCGTCTGGACCGCCCCCTCCTGACGTCGCCCCCCAGGCAAAACCCTGGGAGGGTGGCCGGGGTTAGGCCTGATTGCGACGCCCTCGCCCCTTGAAGATGCTGCCCCGCGGCCACGCTCCGTCCTCGAGCGCGCCCAACAGGAGCACATCGATGAACCTCAAAATCCTCGCCGTCACGCTGCTGTTGGGCGCGGGCCTGGCCCAGGTCCCGGCCCTGGCCCACGCCCAGTCCCAGCCGGCGCCCGCCCAGGCCCTGCCCACGCCGGACAAGCCGCTGACCGCCGCCGACCTGGAAGGCCTGCGCGAGGAACTTCGCTCGTCCCGCAAGCAGATCATGGCCGCCACCCTGATCCTGACCGACGCCGAGGCCACCCGCTTCTGGCCGGTCTATGACCGCTACGCCGCCGAACGGACGGTCATCAAGAACAGCCAGTACGAACTGCTCGCCGAGTACGCCAACACGTACGGCAAGTACGACGACAAGGCCGCCCTGGACTTCATCACCCGTTGGCTGGACCAGGACGTCCGGCTGGACACCCTGCGCGCCAAGTACGTGCCGGCCGTCGGCAAGGTGTTGCCTGGGGTCAAGGCGGCCACCTTCTTCCAGATCGACCGGCGCCTGAGCATGGCCATCGACCTGAAGATCGCCTCGATGCTGCCGATCCTGGAGACCCAGGCGTCGGTGAAGTAGGCCAGTCCGTTCTCTCGGCGGCTCCATTCCGTTGTCATCCCGGAAAGCGCGCAGCGCTTGTCCGGGACCCAGGTGAGCCGCACAGCGCCAGCCCAGTCCCCTGGGTCCCGGACAGCCCCTGCGGGGCTTCCGGGATGACAACCTGCAATTCAAAGCTCCAACCGCGCGCGGAGCCAACGCCCACGAAAAAACCCTCCCCGTTTCCGGGGAGGGCTCTTCCAACGCTACTGGTGAGCGGGCCGATACGCCGCCCGCTCGGTACTGAAGGCTTCCGGTCTTAGCGAGCGCGGATCGCCGGGTTGGCTTCGTTGTACGAGGCCAGTTCGGCGTTGTTCAGCTTGCTGACGGCGGCGTTCACCGAGGCGCGCACGCACGAGGGGTACAGATAGGTGGCCAGGCTCTCGCCGCGGACGTCCTGCCAGCAGACGGCCGAGGCGGCCTTGACGATTTCGGCGCGCAGTTCGGCCGGGGCCTTGCCGGCGGTCTTGATGCGGACTTCGGCGGCGCCGGCGGGCGCGGCGGCGAACAGGGCGACGGCCGAGGCGGCCAGAACGATGGAGCGGATCATGGGACGGATTCCAGGACAGCGTTGAATTCGGCCCGTCTGGAATGCGTTTCCCCTGGCGGCTGGTCCGGGTTCCCGCCCGCTCTGCCGCCCTTGCTCAAGCTGTAACTTGCCGCGCGTCACTTATCAACGGTTATATTGCGCTGCGAACGCAATTTCCGTTGACACCGAATGTCGCGGAAAAGCGGGGCCGAAACCCGGCCCCACGCCGCCGAAGCCGCGCGGGACCGGGCCGGAACGCGGAAACTAGTAGCTGATCTTGGTCAGGCCGTTGGCGCGGAACGCCTGGCGGTCATAGGCCTTCAGGGTGTGAGAACCGACCTTCAGGACGGCGTCGCGGGTCACTTCGCGCACGCAGTAGGCGTAGAGGTTCTCGTTGCTGCTGCCCAGGTCTTGGCGGCAGATCGACGAAGCGGCGGCGACGATGTCGGCGTGGATGGCGGCGTCGGTGCGGCCGCGAACCTTGACCGCGGTGTCGGCGAAGGCCGACGAAGCGGTGGCCAGGGGAGCGGCGAGGGCGATGGCCGAAGCGGCCAGAACAAACAGAGTCTTCATTGTGATACTTCCGAAAGGGGGTTGGAGTTCAACCACCTCCCGGTGCGTTCCTCTGATGGCCGTTGGGATCTCGCCCGCTCAATCCATCAAAGGTAGCGGTAACATGACAACGCTATCAGGTGAAGCAAAATACTGAGTTTCAAGGGAAACTAGTTTATTTGCCTAATTTCTGAGCTCTTCCCTCCCCTTTATGGGGAGGGACGTAGAGATGGCTCACCAATACCGCGCCGCGCCCCAAGGGGCGTAGTAGCCGTACAGCGCTTCGCGATAGCTCTGGTCCCCGGCCCCGAATGCTTCCAGTTCGTCCTTGGTGTAGGACGGGGCGGCCTTCAACGCTTCCTTTTCCAGGGGTACGACATAGCCGCCCTTGCCGACGTCGTAGGTCAGCACCTGCCACGGCAGGGGATGGAATTTCTCGCCGATACCCAGGAAACCGCCGAACGACAGCAGGGCGTGGCGCACCTGGCCCGACACCTTGTCGATCGACAGGGTGTCGATCTGGCCGATCCGGTCACCGTCGCTGTTGAACACCGGGGTCCCGTTGACCCGGTCGCTGGTGATGAGGTCGTGGACGGACTCGGTGGTCATGACGGGCTCCTGGAGGACTCGGGTTCGACCACAAGGAACGTCCCGGAGGCCCGGGGGCTCCCCTCGCCTAGGGCAAACCCGGGTCGTGACGGCGGGCATCGCTGGATTTTGGGCCTCCACGCCCCGCCCTAGGCTGCCAGCCTTCCAGGGAGAGCCGCCATGCCCGCCAACGCCGTCCCCTATGTCGCGCGCCAGCTCAACGCTGCCCATCCCGACCTCGCCAATTCCGGGGGCGTGGCCGCCAAGCTCGCCAACCAAGCCTATGTCGAGGCCCTGGCCAAGGTCGTCTTCTACTGGGGCTATCCGGCCGTCGACACCTTCGGGCGGACCGACGCGTGGGAGGTGATGAAGGCCGGCCCGGGCGCCACCATGGGCCTGTTCCCCGGCGCGCCCAAGAACACGCTGGGCTATTTGGACGACTATATGTCGCCGGCCCAGCGCAAGGTGGTCACCCCCAACGCCGACACCATCTACGGCGCCGGCTTCGCCGACCTGGCGGCCGACGCCGTGGTGCTGCAGACGCCGAGGGAGGTTCCCGACGGCCACTACTGGACGATCCAGATCGTCGATCTCTTCACCACGGTGACCCACCAACTGGGCTCGGCGTCCAAGACCCCGGGCGGCAAGTTCCTGCTGGTCGGCCCCGACTGGCGCGGCGACAAGCCCGAGGGCTTCATCGAGGTGCTGCGCTCACCCACCAACGTGGCCGGCCTCTTCGGCCGCAGCTTCACGGCCCATTCGCCGGAGGCCAAGGCCCAGGCGCGCAAAGTGCTGGGCCAGATCGGCGCCTACCCCCTCGCCGAGGACAAGCCGGGGGCGCGGACCTTCGACGTCACGGCCATAGCCCATAACAAGGTCTATCCGCCGCCGCTGACGCCCGAGATCATCGCGGCCGATCCCGACATCCTGCGCATCCGTCCCGTCCACGCCGCCACTTTCTGGGACGATCTGAAGAAGGCGCTGGACGCCAATCCCCAGGTCTCGCCGCAAGACGCGCCCCTGGCCGACCAGGCCCGCACCCTGCTGGCCCTGCGCGACAGCGACCCGGCCTGGAAGGCCCTGATCGACCGCGTCGCCCTGGTCGGCGAGACCGAGATCTTCGAGGCGGCCAAGTACCATCAGGTCGGGGTCGACGCGGGCGGCGGCTGGCAGCGGCAGGAAAACGGCGGCGTCTGGGGAACCGACTGGTTCGGCCGCGCCCTGGCGTCCGTGATCTACATCTATGTCAACGACTTCCGCGAGGCGGTGTACTTCGTGCGCGGCACGGACGCGAAGGGCGCCCTGCTGCAGGGCCGCTACAGCTACACCGTCACCTTCCCGAAGGGCGGCCAGCCCCCGGTGGATCGGGCGCGCGGCGGCTTCTGGTCGCTGTCGATGTACGACGCCGACTACTACTTCGTGACGGGCAGCCCCAACGGGCGCAACAACCTGGGCACGGTCAATCTCGAGGCAGACGAACTGGTCTTCGACGCCGACGGCTCGCTGACCCTGACCCTGTCGCACCGCGAACCGGCCGACGCCACGGCCCGCGCCAACTGGCTGCCGGCGCCGGAGGGCCAGTTCGCCCTGCTTGTCCGCACCTATGTGCCGACGGAAGAGATCCTGAGCGGGGATTATGTGCTGCCCGAGGTGACGCGAGCAGGGTGAGCGCCTTTCCTCAGACCCCCTGTGGGGGAGGACTAGGTCGGGGCAAGGCGCCGGACGCCGGCCCCTACCGCCGCCGCTTCATCGGCTTCGGCGGCGCGGGCGGAGGCGGCGGGGGCGCGGTCCAGTCGAAGGCCATCAGCAGGGTGCGTTCCTGCGGGGCGTCGTTGTCGTCCGACAGGATGTAGATCCGCGTCGCGCCGGTGGGGGACTTGCTGAGCGCGATCCCCTCGAAATTGTCTCGGGTGATCGCCCCGTCCAGCGTCAGGGTGGCGGCCAGGAACTGCTTGGCGGCCGGGGCGCGGGGGTCGATCACGAACCGCACCTGGGCGCGCCAGCCGCGGATGGGGTCGTAGGCGCGGAACAGGCTGGCCACCGACTGGCCTTCGAAGGCGGCGAAGCTGGTCAGGCCCCAGGTGAAGTCCGGCGGCGACTGCGGGGCCAGGGCCACGCACGGGGCCGACAGCTTGCACAGCCACACCTCGCCCTCCTCGCCGCCCACCAGGTAGGCGTCGGGGCCGGCGATCGGATAGGCGGTCAGGGCCTCCATGCCCTCGTTGTCGGGGAAGGTGGTGGCCGGCTTGTTGACCGCGCGCGGCAGGCCGTACGAGCCGTCCGGCTGGCGCGGATAGAGCCAGATGCGGTGATCGCGCTCGAAGCTGACCAGGCGGTCGCCATTGGGCAGGATCGCCAGGCCCTCGGCGTCGCCCTTCTCCTTGCCCTGCAGCGGCTGGCCGTCCAGGCCCTTCAGTGGCGAAAGCTTGCCGTCGGTCAGCCCGACCAGGCGGCCGGTCTCGTCCAGCTTAAGCCGGGCCTCGAACAGGTCGCCGTCGTCGCTGACCGCCACCAGCCCGCCGTCGGGGCCGAACTTCAGGTCCGACAGGCCGTGCAGGCGCTGGGTGTCGGGGCTGCTGATCGCGACGCTCCCGGCGTAGACGAAGCGGCCGATGGCGCCGCCGGCCAGGTGGGCGGGCGGCGGGTTGACCGCGCTCAGGGGCACGGGCGTGGTCGTCAGGCTGATCTCGGGCCCGGCCTTGACCGGGGCGATCGGCAGGACCGGCGTCGGCGGGGCCTTGGCGCACTGGCTCAGCGTCGCCGAGACCAGGCCCAGGACGAGAAGACCGCGCAGTCCGATCACGCGGGAACCTTGCGGGCGGACTTGGGAGCCGAGGGCACGACGGTGGGCGGGGCGGCCAGCAGGCCCTTGGCCCGCCGCATCGCCTTGGGTTCCTCGTCGAACAGCCCGGCCAGCTGGTCGACCAGGGCGCCGCCCAGCTGCTCGACATCGACGATGGTGACGGCGCGGCGGTAGTAGCGCGTCACGTCGTGGCCGATGCCCACGGCGATCAGCTCGACGGGGCTCTTGGTCTCGATCTCGGCGATCACCTGCCGCAAGTGGCGCTCCAGATAGTGGCCCGAATTGACGCTGAGTGTGGAGTCGTCCACCGGCGCGCCATCGGAGATCACCATCAGAATGCGGCGGGCTTCGGGCCGCCCGACCAGACGCTGGTGGGCCCACATCAGGGCCTCGCCGTCGATGTTTTCCTTCAGCAGCCCCTCGCGCATCATCAGGCCCAGGTTCTTGCGGGCCCGGCGCCAGGGCGCGTCGGCGCTCTTGTAGATGATGTGGCGCAGGTCGTTCAGGCGGCCGGGCGCGGGCGGCTTGCCGGCCTTG
>Ga0209256_1002082_pt1 | contig 17579 bp, 20 predicted proteins | sample AraplaCol_mCL_r2_2_FD_184270 | JGI IMG/M metagenome (GOLD analysis project Ga0209256, IMG submission 184270) | Arabidopsis root microbial communities from North Carolina, USA - plate scrape MF_Col_mCL_r2 (SPAdes) (version 3) | ecosystem: Host-associated > Plants > Roots > Endosphere | place...
CGCGACTGCACCGAGCCCTGCGCAGGACGCGCCTCGGCCCGCGTGAACAGTAGGCATACATGGCAACCATTCTTGTTGTTGACGACGAATTGGGCATCCGCGCCCTCCTGTCGGAAATCCTCTCGGACGAGGGGCACACGATCGAACTCGCGGAGAACGCCCAGCAGGCGCGGGCGGCGCGAGAGCGCTCGCGGCCCGATCTGGTGCTGCTGGACATCTGGATGCCCGACGTCGACGGCGTGACGCTCCTCAAGGAGTGGGGCAGTTCCGGCCAATTGACGATGCCGGTGATCATGATGAGTGGCCACGGCACGATCGACACGGCGGTCGAGGCGACGAAGTTCGGCGCGATGGCCTTCCTGGAAAAGCCCATCACGCTGCAGAAGCTGCTGCGCGCGGTGGAGCAGGCGCTGGTGAAGACGACGCCGCGTCCCGCGCCGCCGGCGGCGCCGGTGATCGGCACGGTGGGCATCCCCGCCAGCTATCCGCGCCCTGAAGCGCTGCCGCCGATCTCACAGGGCGTGATGGCGATGCCGTCGGCTGGCCTGGCGCCGGTGACGCCGCTGCCGCACCAGGGCCTGGCGTCGGAGCAGGTGTTCGAGCTGGACCGCCCGCTGCGCGAGGCGCGCGACGCGTTCGAGAAGAGCTACTTCGAGTTCCACCTGGCCAAGGAGAACGGCTCGATGACGCGGGTGGCGGAGAAGACGGGGCTGGAACGCACCCATCTGTACCGCAAGCTGAAGCAGCTCGGCGTCGATCTTTCAAGAAACAAGCGCGGCAGCGGAATTTAGTGTTATAGTCGCGGTCTTCGTTGTTCAGCACGAGTCGCAAGACCCGGAACAGCGGAGACAGAGACCCAGTCTCACGGCCAAGTAGCTCAGTTGGTAGAGCAGCGGATTGAAAATCCGCGTGTCGGTGGTTCGATTCCGCCCTTGGCCACCAGAATTCATGAGTGCAATCAAGCACTTGCAGAAAGCCCCGCGTAGTTCGTCTACCCGGGGCTTTTCTACTATTTGATCCGCTTGTCTACAAATCGGAGCAGCCATGAGCAACCGCGTGAGGCGCACTCCTGCTGAGCTACGTGAAGCGCTCCATGAGCAGGTTTTAATGTTGCAGCTGGCAGTCGAGAATTTCGACGGGGGGGCGATAGTTGCCGGAAAGCAGATCGCGGCGGTTTTGAGAACGCTCCTCTATGCGCCGAACACCAACCGAAAGGGCAACAGGACTAGCCCACTTCTGCACCAATTGAACTTGGTACGGCATCGGTTCTTGAATACCGCAACATCCATTCGTGCTGAGCATCTGAGCGTCATTGGAAATCAGCGTCCGAAAGGGCCGATTCCAGCGTGCGGCTTGGTCAACCTGGTCTTCTGGCCGGGAGGAGCCGCCTTCTATGCGCCGCTTGACAATCGGGAGCCGGCAAGGTTTCCGAATGCCCCTTACTCCGATTGGTGGACCAGTCCCGTATTGCGTGACACGGCCGGCAACTTGGCCAGCCGCCTAGATCTCGTTTCGCATGTCGCCTCGACGGACGGAGGCGCTCACGTTGACGCAGAGCTCGATAAGCACTTTGTCGGCTGGAAGTCTGGGGTTTCGCTCGGCTGGAATGTGAGCAAGAACGGCATGCCAGCAACCCCGATCAAAAACATCGAATTGCATTGCATGCGGCAGATCGCGCACGACGTACTGAGGACGTTGAGCGGCGTGGCACCATGGGCTTTTGACAAGGCGTACGCCTATCCACAACGCCCAAGCCACCCAGAGGGCAGCTCCTGGTTTGACGACGGCGTAGTCTTGGTCGGCGGTGCAACCTTCGGGCTGGAAGGCACGTCAGTGGTGCTCAGCTCCGATGCATAGCGACAGGCCGACCTCGCCCTATCGGAGCGGAAGAACGCGCTCGCCCATTCGAGCCCGCACATAGTGTTCAGTCATGTCGCGATTTCGATGACCGAGCAATTTTTGCGAGTGCGCAAGGTCCCCGGTGTCAGTCGTGGCCTTGGCACGGATGTCCCGAAACTGGAAATCCACACCGGCCGCACGCCGCGCTTTGTCGAAGCGTGAGCGTAGAGCAAATGTGCCCAGCGGCTTCCCGTCATCCTGAATCAGCCAGGCACTTACGCGCTCGCGCGGTCTGGCGTCGATGCGTTCGATCAACGCCGCCAGCTCGCCCGTCACCTCAATGGCACGCTTGGCCTTCGTCTTGTTCTGCACGATCCACAACGCCCCGTCCCGCAGGTCCTCGCGCTTGATCTTCAGCACGTTCGCCGGCCGCTGACCGCTGAGAAGCGCCAGGTCCATCGCATCGCGCAGCGTTTGGTCTGCCTGCTCCCACACGGCCCGGAACTCATCGTCGCTGACATAGCGGTCGCCCCCTACGATTTCCCCATCGTCGTTGAACTTCAACTTCGTGCCGATGTTCGCTGATACCTCGCGGGACAGCCGTTGTGCCAACTCAGCCAATGGGACTGCCGCGAACTCCTCGTCCGAGAGATCCGGGAAGCTTGACCTGATCTTGTCCTGCACATCTTGAGTGAGCAGGAGGCCCATCATCTTGAGGCCGGCGAGACGCTCGTCCCCAAGCGTGTGCCCCCCCAACGAATTCGCAAGGCTCAGCAGGGCGTCGCGCTCGTGATCCCGTAGAGCCATGACGAGAAACGCAACTTGGATGGCCGCCTTGATAGCTCGGCGCTTGGTCCGCAGCCCTTCAAGGGCAGCGTGGGAAGTCTGGAATGGGTGTTCGGACCCGTAGATCAGATGGTTCGGCGTGACATGCAACGCCTCGCAAAGGATCCGCAGCTCACGCGTGCCTGGACGAGAAGATCCACTTTCGTAGCCCACGATGGCGGTCCGCGACACGCCCTTTTCGTCAGGATCGGACCACTTGGAACGGACGCTCACCTGCTGCTGGGTCATTCCCTTCGCTTCGCGCGCCTCGCGAAGGCGGCGGCCAATCGCGGCATCACTCGTGTCTGCGGCCGGGGCTTCGCGCTGATCGTCCTTCGGGGTGTTCTCCATCGGTCCTTCCCTTGACGCGGCACGCGTCGGGACGGCCATTGTCGCAGCACCCGCCACTCGGGCTGCGCACATCAGAGGCATCTACAAGACCGCCGCGCCTGTACTGATCTGCGCCGCTCGCGGGGACGAATGCAGATCCGATAAGAGCGCGCAACCTCGCCTAAGTGCCTGTCACGACTCGACTTCCGCCGAGATTGAAAATCCGCGTGTCGGTGGTTCGATTCCGCCCTTGGCCACCAAAGATTCGAAGCCCCTGATTCCGAACGGAGTCAGGGGCTTTTTGCTTTGTGAACATTCGTCCGGCGCAGACGGCTTGAAGCCCCAACTTGCTTCGGCTCCTTCTCTTAGGCTAGCTAGGCTACTTATACCAAGGGGTTCGTGCTCCAGAACGAGTGATTGACGATCGCCCGCAGATTCGCGAACGTATATCCCCCACGTCGACTAAAGAAGGGCGCAAGATGACCCATCGTCGAGCCATCGATGTCCTGGCCGCCTTTTGGGACGGCAAGCTGCCAGTGGATGTGGTGGCGATTGCTCAGAAAATGGGCGCGCATGTGTTCTCCTCACCAGACCTCGGCCCCCTCAGCGGAAAGATCGAATTAGTGGCCGGTCTTCCACACATTTATTGCAATAGTTCTGAGTCGACCATTCGCCAGCGATTCACCATCGCCCACGAGATCGGCCATCTGGCGTTGGGACATGTATCCCCCGAATGTGCTCAGCATCGCGAGGATCCAGCTTCCAATTTCTCCGGTGTGCTCTCTCCGATTGAGCGTGAGGCGAATGCATTCGCTGCGCAATTACTGATGCCAGAGAACGTTCTCGAATATGCCGTCAATGACGAACGCATCAGTGACGTCGCCCGCTTGGCGAGAATGTTCGACGTCTCCCAGATCGCAATGAAGTACCGGCTTCAGAACATGTGGCTGCCGGGTAAAATCTGAAAACGCCAGTACTTCTCGCCCTCAGATTTCCGGCACGACATCGTTCGCAGCTCATTCATCTGTATGGAGCGATATGGTCGATTTACCGGGTTTCAAGAAGTGCTGCTAAGAGAGGAGGTTCGTGACGTCAACCTCGATCGGCAACCCAGCCCCAATGGTGTGCTGATGCTTATCCACCGGCCCCGCGCTGTGATCCAGCTCCGCCTGTGAAGCCGGCAGCTTGGCGGAAGGCCCGCTTGAGAGCGCCGGATCCGTCGCATTGGCCGCCACGGCATCCTGATAACGCAAGGCCACGCGATGCCCCGCGACGTACCAGGCATGGGAAGGAAACTTCGATCCCTGCGCCAGGAGCCGTATCCGGTTGCCCGACGCCACCAGCGCGTACTCGCACCAGACCCACGGAACGCGATACGGCGACTTCGCCTCTTCGATGCCGACCTTGTCGGTATGGGCGCCCGCGCGGAACTTAATCAACGCGCTGACGATCACTCGATCAGCGGCTGCCACCGTCAACGTGGAACACGGATGGAGCTTGCCCGCGACGATGGCGGACTGGCCGCTGCGCTCCCCCGGATGAAAGCGTGGGTCATCGGCAATCGGCGCCAATTCGACTAGGCGGGTATCGACTTTGGACTTGTCGAACGGCGGGGTATAGCCCGGGTCCAGCACCTGATCGGTCAACGCGATGGCGGCTCCCGGTCGGATGCAGCAACTGGTCAGCGCCCTGTATTGCTGTCGCCCCCGAAAGCCACTGACATTGAGGAGATGCTGGGGCGGCTCGGGATTGGCCGTGGCCGCGAGCCCCATGACCACGCGATTCGACCAACTGACCGCAGCGCCGGCAACCATCCAGAACCCCACCTTTGGCAATGGCTTGGCGTCGATCCAGCTCACGCTGCACAACGAAATGAGGTCGTTCGGCATGGCTACCTCCTCGCATATAGATCGACGCAGTCTAGGAAGGGCTAGGCCGCTCGAACACCCCCAGTTCGTCCACCTCGGGCACTCGCCACGTCGCGGCGCAACCCGCGCTCATTTCCCGCGCTTCTTCTTCCCCCCTTGGGCGTTTCCGCCGCCGCGATTGGGATTGCCGTCTTTCCAGAGGCGCGCCTGCTCGGCGATACGGCTCAGCGATTTCGAGGTCGCCGCGTTCTGCCCATCCCCGTGACCGCCGGAGCCATGGCCGTCGACCTGACTGGCGAGTTCGCGCGTCTTCTTCACGCCGACAGACTTCTCCATCCCCTTCATGGCGTCCGGCGAGTATTTGGCCGCCTTGTTGACGCCGCGATCCTTCTTGCTCTGCGCCTTGGACGCGAGTTCCTGCTTCGTGGGGCCATTCTTCTTCCTGCCCAACTGCGCCGGCATCTCCGCGGACGGCGCTTGCAGCCGGCTGATCGCCTGCCGCTGCGCGGCCTGCCGGGGACTGTCCGCGAAAGGTTGAGCCGCGACCGCTTGCACGGCCCCGTGAGCGGCAGCGGGACGGCGAGTCGGTGCCGTCTCCGCGGCGGCGTGGCGCTGGGTGGTCTTCATCGGCCTAGGCTCCTGCACAGAATCTGCACGGCCACCTTACTGACCCACCTGCTCCAGCCCCATCAGCACGACGCTGATTTCAAGCCGGCGATCTGCTGATCCCGAGCCGCAGACGCCCCCTCCTGCCGCGTCGCGGACCGGACCATCCCCCACATGCTGCTCGAGGACAGCTGGATGCCAGCGGACAGACGCTCCCCGGCGTCACGCCCGCGAAAGAGCTTCAAGGACGGCGGCGTGGTCGCGGGCATGCTATGGGTCACCGCCAGCAGTTCACCCTGAGCGTCTCTCGCCACCATGGCCACATCTGAATGGGGTAGCAGCAGCACCATGCATTCGCCAGTCCGCAGCTGTTCAATGGACTGGCTGAACACTGAACTCTTCAGCATCGCCAGGTACCTGTTCCGATCAACCCCAGGCGGCGGCGGGGACAGCCCTTTGCGGCCGGACTCCAGCCGATCCCAGCCCCGCCCAAAGAGCCCCGAGATCTCCAGCACGTCCGGTTCGCCGCCGAACACGTACCGGAACGGCGCGCCGCGTTCGACCGCGTCTTGCACCAACTCCGGCACTGACCGACTGTTCTTGTCGAAGGACGTGACCTGCTGCCCCGTCCCGCGTTTCAGCGCCTGTTCCATCGCCTGCGTGTCGCCGCAGTAAAGCAACTCCATGGCAGCCATGGCCGCTTCAGTGATGGGGACAGCCCTTTCATTGAGCCGAGGCAGGTAGCCGCTCAGAAGCCGGATGGCCGCTGCATCGATCGCCGGGGTCGGCGTTGCGGCCGCAGCGTGAGTGCCGCCTTCCAGTTCGTCGCAAGGACCAGAGGAAGGGACGGAATAGACATTGGAGGGAATCACGACAACTCCTTCGCCTGACGGCGGTTGTTGCGCCGCCGACGCGGCGCCGCACGCCGTCCAGTCGCCGGTTCGCCCGCCGGAGTTCCCGCCCCTATCGCGTGATGATGTCTCGATGCATCGGCGCCAGCAGCGCCAGCAAGCGGTTCTGCACCGTGAACGGCACCTTCTGCTCATCCATCGCAAGCTGCAGGTCCTCGACCAACGCGTTGAAGTCGGCCTTGTCCACGGCCAAGTGAGCGTGCGACTTCTTCATCGTCTCGCCCTCGTACGCGCAGTTCCCGCCGCTCAGCGCGCAGAACTGGCGGCGCAGCGATTCCTTCAGCGCCTTCGGATTGACGCCGTCGAACTTCTTCTGAATCCGCGGATCGGCGTACGCGCGATCGACCATGCCCTCGACGATGCGGGCGATGCCCTCTTCGCCGCCGAGGTCGCGGTACAGCGCGTCGTCCTCCGCCCAGGCCGCCAGGCCGGTCAGCAGCGCCATCGCCACGAGCACGCGCCGCGCAAGCGCCGCCGGCCACCAGGAGTCTCGAGAAGATCGCCTCATCCGTGCCTCCGCAGATGGCCGCGCCGTGCGCCTCAATACGCGAACTGGATCGACCCGTACACGCCGCGCTGCCGTCTGGGCTGGAGGCCCGGCACGACGCGCCCCAGGTCCACATAGGCCGCCGTCAGCGAGACATGCTTGTTCGGCGCCCAGGCGACGAACACATCCTTCCAGTCATCCTCGCGCAACGCGTCGCCGAGGACCGACGGATTCAACTTGTCCGGCTTCATCCGGTACTCGACGCCCACCGCCCATTGCCGGCTCAACAGATAGGCCACCGACACCTCCGGCGCCAGCGAGTAGCTCCGGCTCGCGCTCCCGCCGAAGCCCAGCAGCCCGTTCTGATTGGCGCGCGTCGCGCGCAGCGTGACGTTCACCAGCGTGCTTTGCGCAAGGAACAGCTTGCTCGCGCTCAGATAGACATCGATGCCGCTGCGCCTGGCGCCGAGCGCATCCAGCGTCGGCGCGAGACCGCCCGAGTCCAGGTGCTTGTATTCAACGCCCAGCGCGACCTGCGGCATCCAGGTGTCGGCATCCAGCACCGCGTCGCCGGCGAGGCGGATCTTGGCGCCAAGAATCGTCTGCTTGAGCCTGAGCCCCGGCAGGCCGAGCGCCGCGCCAGTGGCCGAGGCATTGAAGTCCTGCCGCGCGAGCGAGACCTCGGCGCGCTCGCCAAAGGCCACGGACGCGCCGTAGCCGGACAGGCTGTAGTCCTGCACCGGCAGCCGCGTGAAGTAGGCAGTGGCGCCGGTCTGGCCGCTGGTCGCGTAGCTGCCGGTCAGCGCCCACGGCGACAGACCGCCTCCGGCCGAGCCATCGATGCTGCTGATGCCACCGGTGAGCAGCAGCTTGCCCTGCGCCTGCGCAGCGCAGGCCAGCGGCACGGCCAGCAGCAGGGGAACGATTGCTCGGAGCAGGCGCGGTGTCATGGTGGACAGGGGCGTCGACAAGGCAAGACGGGGGGCTTCAGCGCAAGGCCCGCCCCCCGCCGGATCTCACCAGGCGCCGGTGTTGGGCATCGAGATCCAGGGCTCGGCCGGCGGCAGCGCCGGTCCATCCTGCAGCAGCTCGATCGAGATGTTGTCGGGCGAGCGCACGAACGCCATGCGGCCGTCTCGCGGCGGGCGGTTGATCGTCACGCCGGCGTCCTTCAGGCGCTGGCAGGCCGCGTAGATGTCCGGCACCGCATAAGCGACATGGCCGAAATTGCGGCCGCCGGTGTAAGTCTCGGGATCCCAGTTGTAGGTCAGCTCGATCTGGGCGTCCTCGTCGCCGGGCGCGGCCAGATAGATCAGCGTGAAGCGGCCGGCCTCGTGCTCGCTGCGGCGCACTTCCCGCAGGCCGAGCGCGTCGCGGTAGAACTTCAAGGAGGCGTCGATGTCGGTCACGCGGACCATGGTGTGCAGATACTTCATGAGCGATCGGAGGATGGCGTTGAGGGTGGGGGAAAGGGAGAGAACGAATGCCGCATTGTGGCCGCGCCCGGCGAAATGCGAAGGGCCGGGATCGCTCCCGGCCCTGGTTCACTGGCGCATGACCCTCATCGCGGGCTCAGCTCAACCGCACTTCGATCCTGCGCGGCTGCGCGTGGGCGGCCTTGGGGATGCGCACCCGCAGCACGCCATGCGTCAGCTCCGCGGCGATCTGGTCGGCGTCGAGCTCCTTGCCCAGCGCGAACGCACGGCGATAGAACTGGCGCGAGACCTCGACATGACCGGCCTTCAGGCCGTCGGGCAGGTCGAGCTGGATGTCGCCTTCGATGATCAGGCGGTCGTTGTCGACGCGCAGCTGGAGCTGTTCGCGCGGCACGCCGGGGAGGTCGGCGTAGAGCGTGATGCCTTGCGCGTCCTCGATCACGTCGACGGCGGGCTGGATGGCGTAGTCGTCACGGCGGCGGGCGGCCTGCGCGGACGCGCTGGCCGAGGCGGACACCGCGTCGTCGGCGGCGGGAGTGTGAACGGCGGTCGTGCTCATGATGGGCTTTCGTCTCGAGGGGCGGATCAGTGGATGTCGATGCGGCGCGGCTGCGGCGCGGGACGGCGCTTGACGGTGACGCGCAGCACGCCGTCCTTGTAGGAGGCCGAGACCTGCTCCGGATCGATGTCGTCCGGGAGGCTGACCACGCGGCGGAACCTGCCGGCGAAGCGCTCGCGCTGATGCACCAGTGTCTTGTCGGCGGGGGTGGCCTGTGCGGCGGCATCGGCTTGCGGCGCGGCAGCCTCGGAAGGCTTGGCGATCAGCGGCGACACGCGCTCGCCGGACAGGCTCAGCACGCCACGGTCCAGATCGACGCCGACAGTGGCGGGATCCAGGCCGGGGGCGAAGGCGTAGACCTCCACCGCTTCGGGCGACAGGCCGACGTTCAGGGCCGGATAGCCGCCGCGAGCAGTGGCGCGGCCAGCGGAGAACTCGAACAGGCTGCTCATCTCGCGCTGGAAGCGGTCGAGGTCGTTGAACAGCTCACGGGCGAACAGGGGACGGGACATGCGGGGCTCCTTGGCTTCCTGCGGTGGGATCGCGGCGGGTCTGTCCGCCATGACTCCCCAGCTAGGAGCGCGAAGCCGTGCTTCAAGATCTTGAAATCAGGGGGACCGCGTCCCCATATGCCGCGCCCGCGCCCTGCGGCGGGACCGTCTCACTTCAAGCGCAGAACATCCTGCTCGGTCACCGGCGAGGCCTGGTTGCCCCAGCTCTGCCGGATCATGCTGGCCACGGCCGCCATCTCGGCCTCCGACAGCACCTGCCGCAGCGGCGGCATGCCGAAGGGCCGCGGGTGGGCCTTCGTGGCCGGCGCATAGCCGCCGCCGGCCAGCATCTGCAGCACGTTCTGCGGCGCCTCCAGCGTCACCGCGCGGTTGCCCGCCAGCGGCGGATAGGCGGGCTGTCCGCCGATGCGGCGCCCCTGCCCTTGATCGCCATGGCAATCGGCGCAGTACTTCGCATAGACCAGCCGGCCCAGGCCGAGCTGCCCCGGCGGCGCCGGCTTGAACGCCGCCTTCTGCGCTTCCTCGCGCGGCAGACCGCGCAGGTAGGCGGCCATCGCGCGGGCGTCGCCGTCGCTCAGGTGCTGCAGGCTCTCGGCGACGACGTCGGCCATCGGCCCCAGCGCCGCCGCTCGCGGCGACCAGCCGGATTGCAGCCATTGCCGGATCTCGTCCTCGGTCCAGTCCTGCACGCCCGCAGCATGCGGGTCGGCGAGCGACGGCGCGATCCAGCCCTGCACGCCCACCCAGCCGCCGCGCAGTCCGGCCGCGTCCTCGAGCGCGCCGAGCCGGTTGCGCGGCGCATGACACTCGGCGCAATGGCCGACGGCCCGCACCAGATAGCGGCCTCGCCGCGCCAGCGCCAGGCCGTCCGCCTCGGCGCCGCCGGTCGTGACGCTGGCGCCGGGCTGGTCCTGCGACGGCACGCCGCCCGGCGTGAAGTACATCAGCCGCCACACCGCGAGCGCCGTCTGCCAGCGATAGGGCCAGCCGAGCTGATGCGCCGGCGCAGTCTGCCGCACCGGCGGCAACTGCCGCAGCCACGCGAAGATCGCGTCGGCGTCCTCGCGCGACATCTCGGTGTAGCTCGTGTACGGGAAGGCCGGATAGAGCAGGCGCCCATCGCGGCTGCGGCCGTGGTGCATCGCGCGCCAGAATTCGTCGGCGCTCCAGCGTCCCAGGCCGGTCTCGGGGTCGGGCGTCAGGTTGCTGCTGAACAGGGTGCCGAACGGCGTGCCCAGCGGCAGTCCGCCCGCCATCGGCGCGCCGCCCTTGACGCTGTGGCAACCGGCGCAGTTGGCCACGCGCGCCAGATAGGCGCCGCGCTCGATCGACGCGGGCGTGGCGGCCTGCGCTTCGGACGGGATGGGGCGTGCGCCCAGCCAGGCCTCGCGCGCCCAGGCACCGGCGATGAGCAGCAGCGCCATCAACGGCAGCGCGATCAGCAGGCCGATCAGCCCGCGGACGAAGATCCGCATCGGCGCGGCGGCCGCCTGCCGCGCCTCGGTCATGGCGACAGCCCCCCGCAGGCGAGCGGCAGCCGCTCGGCCGAGGCGGGCTCCGGATGGGCGCCGGCCGGCCGCGCGGCGAGCCAGCTCGCGACCAGGGCGACGTCATCGGTGGACAGCGCCTTGGCCACGCCGGCCATGCAGTCAGGCGCATGGGCGCGCCGCATCCCGTTGCGCCACGCGCCGAGCTGACCGACGAGGTAATCACGCGGCAGCCCCAGCAAGCCGGGGATCGCGGGCTGCCGGCCCGCCATCGACGGGCCATGGCAGGCGGTGCAGGCGGGCACGCGGCGCGAGGGATCGCCCTGCAGGACGAGGCGCTCCGCGCGCGCCTGCTGCTCCGCGCTCAGCCCGGAGGGCGCGGGCGCCGGATAGGGAACATCGAGCGCGGCGAAGTAGCCGGCGATCTCGCGCAGGTAGTCGTCGCTCATGTTGCGCAGCAGCCCGGCCATCAGCGCGTGGTGGCGGCGGCCGTCGCGAAAGCTCTGCAGCTGGTTGAAGAGGTAGCCCGCCGGCTTGCCCGCCAGCCGCGGGAAGTAGCCCTGCGGCGTCGCGCGGCCCTGCGGGCCGTGGCACAAGGTGCAGGCCTGGATGCGCTCGGCGATGTCGTCCGTGAGCGGACGCAGCGGGCGCGGCCCGCCCTCGGCGGAGGACGCCATGGCAGAAGCCGAAGCCGAAACGGTAGGCGGCGCTTCGCCGGCCTGCGCGCGGGCCGGCGAAGCGGCGGACAGTCCCAGGCCCAGCGCGGCGGCGATGAGAAGGCCCGGCATCGAACGCGGGATCATCATCCGGCCATCATCGCCGATCGCCGGCACTCAACGGCGCTGGTCCGGGCCCGGCCATTGCAAGGCCGCCCAGCCGTCGCGGCCCTGATGCTTGGCCTGGTACAGCGCGCGATCGGCCAGCGCGATCAGGTCCATCGCCGGCGCCTCGCCGTCGGCCACCGTCGCCACGCCGATGCTGGTCGAGATCGCCAGCTCCGCCGGCCGCGCGGCCCGCACCGCCTCGACGATCTTGGCTGCGACCTGCTCGGCCTCCTCGGGACGGTTCAGCCCCTCGAGCACCGCGACGAACTCGTCGCCGGCGATGCGCGCCACATGGTCGCTGCCGCGCACCGCGCGCCGCAGCACCTGCGCGAATTCACGCAGCACCGTGTCGCCGACGCCGTGACCATGCGTGTCGTTGATCGACTTGAAGCGATCGATGTCCAGGAACAGCAGCGCCATCACCCGCCCTTCGCGCGCCAGGCGGCGCTGACGCGTCAGCGCGCCGCCCAGGGCCTGGTCGAACTCGCGCCGGTTCGGCAGCCCCGTCAGCGCGTCGGAACTGGCCAGCCGCGCCAGCTGCGCCTCGGCCTGCTTCATGACGGTGATGTCGATGGACAGCGTGAAGATGCCCTGTACGCGGCCGTCGGCGCCAACGTCCGGCACGTAGACCGAGCGCAGGTGGCGCTGCTTGCCGAGCATGGTCGAGGTGACCTCGAACTCCACACGCTCACCGCCCAGCGACAGCGCCAGCTGCGCGCTGCGCTCGCCGGTGCTGGCCACGCCGAAGACCTCGTCGATGTGCAGCCCGATCGCGGCCTGCGGGTCCAGGCCGTACCAGGTGCGCAGCGTCTCGTTGGCGTAGCGCAGGCAGCGCCTGGCGTCGATGTAGGCGATGAACACCGGCAGGTTGTCGGTGACGGCCTTCATGCGGCGCTCGCTGGCGGCGACGCGCTCCTCGGCGCGCTTGCGCTCGGTGATGTCCATGGAGCAGGCATAGAAGCCCTCGAACCGGCCGCCGGAGAGCTCCGGCACGAAGCGCTGATGGAAGTGCAGCGTCTCGCCGTCGATGACCTGCTCCGCGTCGAACTCCACCGCCTCGCCGCGCAGCGCGCGCTCGAAGTAGGGCCGCATGCGCTCGGCGTTCTCGATGCCGCGCACCTTGTCCAGCGAGTGGCCGTCCAGCGTCGCCGGATCGACATGGAAGACGCGGCCGACCTCCGCGTTGGCGAAGCGCACCAGTCCCTTCGCGTCGTAGTGGCAGATCAGCGCGGGCACGTTGTCGGCGATGCCCTTGAGCCGGCGCTGTGTCCGCACCAGGTCGCGCGAACGCAGCACGAGCTGCGTCGTCGCCAGCAGGGTGAACAGTCCCAGCATCGCCAGGCCGGCGAGCATGAGCAGCTCGGTGTGGCTGGCCTCGACGCCCAGCCTTGCGCTGATGGCCGCGCGCTCGGCGCGCATGGACGAGGTCAACTCGCCCAGCACGTCGCGCAGCTCGTCCATGTGGTGCTGGCCCTGGTCGCCCAGGATCATTTCCATCGCCTGTTCCTCGCGGCCGGAGTCGTGCAGCCGCAAGGTCTGGCTGAGCTCGCCCATCTTGAGCTGGACCAGCTCGCGCACACGCGCCAGCTTGGCGGCATGGGCGGGATCCTGGTCGCGCTCGCGCAGTTCCTCGACGCGGCGGTCGAGGTTGCGCATCGCGTCGCGGTAGGGCTGCAGGTAGCTGGTGCGCTGCGTCAGCAGGTAGCCGCGCTGGCCGGTCTCGGCGTTGAGCAGGTCCTCCATCAGCGTGGTCATCGCCGGCAGCACGTTGTTGATGTAGTCGGCGCGGCGCAGATCTTCCAGCGTCGCGCGGGCGCGCCAGGCCAGCATGGTGACGATCACCGCCATCGCCGCCAGCGCCACCATCAACAGTCCCACGCCGCGACCCAGGCTGCTGCGATGGATCTGCTCGGCGGAGGCGCGCATGCGACGTCTTTGTCGGATCGTTCCCGGCCGCGGGCGCGGCGGGTGCTGCGGGCGATTATGGGCGCCAGCGTGCGCGCTGCGTCAAGCTGGCATCGGCCCCGGTAGAGCGCTCACGCGGGCGTGCGACAGTCCGGGGATGTCTTCGTCCCCGCTTTCCCCGCCGGCGCCCGGCCGGCTCCCGCTGCTGCGCCCGCCCGATCCGCACGGCCACGCCAAGGTCAGCTTCGTCGAGCTGTTCTTCGACCTCGTCTTCGTCTTCGCCGTCACGCAGCTGTCGCACACGCTGATCGGGCACTTCTCGCTGGCCGGGGTGCTGCAGACCGGCTTCCTGATGCTGGCGGTGTGGTGGGTCTGGATCTTCACGTCCTGGGTGACCAACTGGCTCGACCCGGAGCGCCTTCCGGTGCGGCTGTGCCTGTTCGCGATCATGCTGGCCGGGCTGCTGATGTCGGCGGCGCTGCCGCAGGCCTTCGGCGAACGGGCCCTGATGTTCGCCGGCTCCTTCGCGGCGATCCAGGTTGGCCGCACGCTGTTCTTCCTCTGGGCGGTGCGCGGGGCCGAGCGCCCGATGGTGCGCAACTTCCAGCGCATCGGCGCGTGGCTGTCGGCGACGGCGGTGCTGTGGATCGCCGGCGCGCTGCATGAACCGCTGCGCGTGCCGCTGTGGCTGGCGGCGCTCGCGATCGAGTACGTCGGCCCATCGGCCGGCTTCTTCGTGCCGGGGCTGGGGCGCTCGACGACCTCGGACTGGAACGTCTCCGGCGGCCACCTGGCCGAGCGCTGCGCGCTGTTCGTGATCATCGCGCTGGGCGAGTCGCTGCTGGTGACCGGCGCGACCTTCGCGGCCGAGCCGCTGACGCCGATCGGCGTGCTGGCCTTCCTGGTGTCCTTCGCCGGCAGCCTGGTGATGTGGTGGCTGTACTTCGACACCACCAACGACTTCGCCTCCGGCCGCATCACCCGCAGCGACGACCCGGGCCGGCTGGCGCGGCTGGCCTACACCTACCTGCACCTGCCGATCGTGGCCGGGATCATCGTCAACGCGGCGGCGGACGAATTCGTGCTCGCCCACCCGTCCGGCCACACCGACCTGCGCACGGCGGTCTGCCTGCTCGGCGGCGTGGGGCTGTACGCGATCGGCGTGGGGCTGTTCAAGCGTGCGGTGGTCGGGCGCTGGCCGTGGTCGCACGGGCTGGCGGCGCTGCTGCTGGCGGCGGCCGGCCCCTTCGTGCACGACTGGCCGCCCGTGGCCACCAGCGCCTTCGCCTGCGCCGTGCTGGCCGCGCTGGCAGCCTGGGAGCGGGCGTCGCGGGCGGCGTGTCTCGTGCCCGACAGCGCGGCCGGGGAGACCGAACCTAGCATCGGACCATGAGCGCTTCCTCTTCCACCGCCAAGTTCATCGCCAGGTTCATCGCCGAACCGCACCCGGCCGATGCCTTGTTCCCGCCGGCCGCGCGGCGTCTGAGCGTCGAGGTCGAGCCCGGCGTGCGCATCCACGCGCGCGTCTGCGGCGAGGGGCCGCCGCTGCTGCTGATCCACGGCCATCCGCAGACGCTGGCGATCTGGCACCGCGTGCTGCCGGCGCTGGCGGCGCGGTTCAACGTCGTGATGCCGGATCTGCGCGGTTATGGCGATTCGTCCAAGCCCGCGGGCGCGGCGGACCACGCGAACTACAGCAAACGGCGCATGGCGCTGGACCTGATCGGCGTGATGGCGGCGCTGGGGCACACGCGTTTCCGCGTGCTCGCGCACGACCGCGGCGCGCGGGTAGCGCACCGGATGGCGGCGGACCATCCGGCGGCGGTCGAGCGGCTGGCGCTGCTGGACATCGCGCCGACGCTGGCGATGTACGAGCAGACGACCGAGGCCTTCGCGCGGGCGTATTGGCATTGGTTCTTCCTGATCCAGCCGGCGCCCATGCCGGAGCGGCTGATCGAGGCCGACCCTGCCGCCTATGCGCGGGACACGATGGGGCGGCGGCATGCGGGCCAGGCCGCCTTCGACCCGCGCGCGTTCGTGGAGTACCAGCGGGCGTTGTCGCTGCCCGGGACCGCGCACGGCATGTGCGAGGACTATCGCGCCGCGGCGGGCATCGATCTCGAGCATGACCGGGCGGATCGCGACGCCGGCTTCAAGCTGGCGATGCCGCTGCGGGTCTACTGGGGCGCGCAGGGCGTGGTGGCCAAGTGCTTCGATCCGCTGGGGGAATGGCGGCGCGTCGCTTCGGACGTCGACGGCGAGGCCCTGCCCTGCGGCCACTACATCCCCGAGGAGGCGCCCGACGCGCTGCTGGCGGCGGTGATGCCGTTCCTGCGCGAAGGGCTTTGACGCGGCCGGCGCCGCGCCCGTTACGCTGCGTCCTTTGACGACATCCGGAGTGAAGGCATGGACAAGCTGGTCGCCCTTGGGCAGTTGGCGGGCGGCGCGGTGCTGTGGATCGCGGCGGTGGTCGCCGGTTTCAATGCGCTGAAGCCCTTGATCGGCGCGGCGGAGAACGCCTCCGCGCCGGCCGGGGCCGGCGGCGCCCTCGTGATCGTGCTGCTGCTCGCTGGCGTGGGCACGTGGTTGATGCGCGCCGGATGGGGCCGGGTCCGCGCTCGGGCCCGCGGGCATTGCTGAACGGCGCTCCTCACGCCGCCAGGGCCAGCGGACGGATCTCGCGTTTGATGAGTCGGCCCGCGGTCTTCTCGGCCCGCCGCAGGTCGTAGGCCGATTGCAGATTGAGCCACCCCTGCGCGTCGCTGCCGAAGTAGCGCTCCAGCCGCAGGGCGGTGTCTGGCGACACGCTGCGCTGGCCATCGACGATCTCGCGCAATCGCGAATAAGGCACGTGCAGCGCCTTGGACAACGCATGAACACTGATGCCCATCGGCTTGATGTAATCCTCGAAGAGGATCTCTCCCGGATGGATCGGGCGCATTCCGTTCCTGAACATTGCTTACCTCGTTCGTCCTAGCTCGTATGCGATCACTGTCGGCCGTATCTGAGGACCGGTTCCCTATCGCTCAATGTGGATCCTCGATCCTCACGTCGTAAGGGCCTTCTTCTCCCCACTTGAACGTCAGCCGCCATTGATCGTTGATTCTGACGTGCCAAGCGCCGCCGTACCACTTCATGTCGTTTCCCGGCGGCGTTCGCATGAACTCGACCGCCGGCGCCGCGTCGAGCTGCGCCAACTTGCGCTCTGCCGGGCCCTTCACGTTCACGAAGCGCGACGTGCGCCCGGACGTGAAAAGGCGTTCGGTCTCCCGGCACGCGAAGGATTGGATCGACATCCAACCAAGTTATCGATCGAGCCCCTCCTCCTCAACGAAGGGAGTTTGCGTAAATGCGCTCTGCGCTACCTGCTGCAAGTGGTGGCGACAGCAGGAACCTCTGCTGCCAAACTCGCTTGACTGGTCTGCTCCCGCATCAAGTGATTCATGCCTCAAACGAAAAAAGGGCGTGCATCCCTGCACGCCCAAAGGGGCACCGGTCATGGACCGATCGCGAATGAACGGGGCCGGGTCTTGCCCGGCCGCGGCTCAGGCTGGCGTGTTCTGCCAGCCGCCGCCCAGCGCGCGGACCAGTCCGACCGTCGCCTGGTACTGAGCCGCCTGCACCTGCAGCGCCGCGCGGCGGTTGCGCAGCTCGCTGCGGCGCGCGTCGAGCAGGTCGAGCTGGCTCACCAGCCCGTTGCGATAGCGCGAGTCCGACAGCGCCGTCGCCCGCGCCGACGACTGCACCGCCTGCCCTTGCACCTGCGCCTGCTGCGACAAGGTCTGCAGCCCCACCAGCGAGTCCTCGACCTCCCGCAGCGCCTGCAGCAGCTGCTGGCGGTAGCTCGACATCGCCAGGTCCAGGCCCGCCGTCGCCGACTCCACGCCCGCCTTGCGGCGGCCGCCGTCGAAGATCGGCAGCGACAGCAGCGCATCCACCGACCACGCCCGCGCCGACCACTTGAAGACATCGCTCAGCTCGGGCGAGGCA
>Ga0209256_1002087_pt1 | contig 17543 bp, 15 predicted proteins | sample AraplaCol_mCL_r2_2_FD_184270 | JGI IMG/M metagenome (GOLD analysis project Ga0209256, IMG submission 184270) | Arabidopsis root microbial communities from North Carolina, USA - plate scrape MF_Col_mCL_r2 (SPAdes) (version 3) | ecosystem: Host-associated > Plants > Roots > Endosphere | place...
CGGCCGAGCGGATCGGCATCCCGCACTACGTCCTGGACTACGAAAGCCGCTTCAAGGAGCAGGTGATCGAGGACTTCGCCGACGCCTATCTGCGCGGCGAGACGCCGATCCCGTGCGTGCGCTGCAACCAGACGGTCAAGTTCCGCGACCTGCTGGACGTGGCGCGCGACCTGGGCGCCGAGGCCATGGCCACCGGCCACTACGTGCAACGGGCCATGCCGGCCGCGGGCGGCAACCGCCCGCAGCTGCGCCGCGCCGCCGACCCAGCCAAGGACCAGAGCTATTTCCTGTTCGCCACCACGGCCGAACAGCTGGACTTCCTGCGCTTCCCGCTGGGCGGCATGGACAAGCCGACCGTGCGCCAGGTGGCCGCCGAGCTGGGCCTGGCCATCGCCGACAAGCCCGACAGCCAGGACATCTGCTTCGTGCCCGAGGGCAAGTACACCACGGTGATCGACCGGATCCGCCCGCAAGGCGCCCTGCCCGGCGACATGGTGCACATGGACGGCCGCGTGCTGGGCAAGCACGAGGGCGTCACCCGCTACACGATCGGCCAGCGCCGGGGCCTGAACATCGCCGTGGGCGACCCGCTGTTCGTCGTAAAGATCGACGCCGACAAGCGCCAGGTGATCGTCGGTCCGCGCGAAGCCCTGCTGACCCAGTCGCTGTCGCTGAAGGAAGGCAACTGGCTGGGCGCCGAGGACAGCCTTGAGGGCGCCGCCGCCGCAGGTGCGCCGGTGCTGGCCCGCGTGCGCTCGACCCGCGAACCCGTCCCGGGCCGGCTGGCCCTGGTCGATGGCGAACCGCGCCTGGTGTTCGACGTGCTGGAAGAAGGCGTCGCCCCGGGCCAGGCCTGCGTGCTGTACGACCCCGCCGATCCTGAGCGCGTGCTGGGCGGCGGTTTCATCGTGGCCACCGAGCGGGCGGCGATCTGAGCAACCGCCGCCGCGCTAAGGCCAAGGTTTCGCGTGCCTGTAAAAGCAGCAAAAGGCGCGCCCTCCCAGCGGATTATTGACGAGTTTGCCAAAACGGCGTTGCCCGACCAATAGTCACGCTTAAATTATTTCCCTTTGCACTGAAAATTCACGTCCAGCGTGAGTGACATGCGAAACTTTTGTGGCATCTAAACGTATGTACTATGTGCTGTGGTCAATATTTTTGACACAGATGTAGAATTCGGAGTTAGAAGCCCATGGCTATCGCCGCTTACAGTGGCAAACGTCACCAGGACCGGCACGTCTCGCTGACCCGCTTGACGGTGGTTCTGGCCAACCTCGCCCTGTGGGCGAGCCTGATCACCGGAGCGGTCCTGATCGCGGGCTGATCTAGTCGACGCCCTGCTCCTCGCGGAACAGCCCCTGCGTCGCGTACAGACCCGCGACCTTCAGGTCCTCGAGGACCGACCATCGCACGACATAATCCAGTTCAGCGCTCCATGAGGGCTCGCCCTCGTCGGCGCGAGGCCAGATCATCCCGGGCCGTGCCTCCAGTCGCCGGCCATAGCCATGCAGTCCCTGGCTGAGGCTCACATAGCGCGCCGGCGACAGCGGCCGGGGCCCGATCAGCGACATGTGGCCCTCGATGACATTGACCGCGGCGGGGAGGTCGGTGAGGCCCGCCTGCCAGACCATCCGATCGAACACCGTCTCGCCGTCCACCGGACGGTGCATCCGCCAACGATCGAAGACCACGCCGTTCAGACCGACGGTCTGCTCGCGCACGAAAAGCGGCCCGCGTCGGGCGCAACGGATCGCGACCAAGGTCAGCAAACCGATCGGCAGGAAGAATACGAGGATGGAGACCGCGCCCAGCAGGTCCAGCGTTCGCTTCCACACGCTTTGGGCCGGGCCAATGACGCCGACACGCCCCGTCACTTTACTCACGCCAAACCCCACTGCACCCAGGACGCCCCCGCCCAAGCGCCCATGGTCTGGCGGACCTGGGATGCTCGAGGGTTTGGAACGCGCCTCTTGAGTCGAGGTTCCGACGGAACTGCAATCTATCCCCAGATCAGATGATTTCGTGCAGGCCCAGCCCAATCTTGAACAGGCAATAGCCGGTCTCGTCGACCAGCCGGGCCACGTCGGGATTGGTGTCGGCGGGCTCGCGCACGCGGGTGAAACGCCAGTCGTCGGGATGGGCGCCTTCGGGAAATCCCGCCCCCTCCGCCGTCACCAGCCGGTAGGCCGGCTTGGTGCGATGGATGTGGAAGCGGTAGCTCACTCCGCGGCGATCTTGGCGGAAGCTTCCAGGGCCTCGCCCACCGTCAGGGATTGCTTCTCGTGGATCACGCGGGACAGGTCGCGGCCGTCGACGACCTCGCCGCAGGCTTCGCAGGCCAGCTTGGGGTGGAAGTCGCAGCCGCATTTTTTATGGACGAAGTGGACCGGTCCCTTGCCCACGCCGTAGACGTGCTGGTCGCCCCACTCGGCCATGGTCAGCAACACCGGCGACAGGGCCCGCCCCTTGGGCGTCAGGACATATTCCTGGCGTGGCGGACGTTCCGAATACCGGCGCGGCTCGAGTACGCCGTGGGCCACCAGGCTCTTGAGGCGGGCGGCCAGGACGTTGCGGGCCACGCCCAGGCGCTCCTGCCACTGCTCGAACCGCTTCACGCCCTGGAAGGCGTCGCGGAGGATCAGCAGGGTCCACGGATCGCCCACGACCTCAAGGGTGGCGGCGATGGCGCAGCGTTCGTTGGTGTAGTCGGCGGTGCGGCCCATCACGCGAAGGTGAGGCCTTCCGCATGGGAATGCAAGGGTTGCTTTTGCAGACCCACGGCAGTAGGTTTTTTATCGCAATTGACTCTCTCGGTTGCATACCTGCGGCTTGCGACGGAAAATCCGCATTCGTCGCAAGCCGCTCTTTGCGGAAGACCCTTGCGCCGAAGACGGCTGACGGGGTTTATTCCACCGAAAAATTTCCAGGGTGGAGCTCAACTGTGTCCAACGCCGATCCGGTCGTCATCGTCTCGTTCGCCCGCACGCCGATGGGCGGCTTTCAGGGCGCGCTGTCGGGCGCCAAGGCCACCGAGCTGGGCGCGACGGCGGTGAAGGCGGCGATCGAGCGGGCCGGGGTCGCGGGCGACCAAGTCGAGCAGATCTTCATGGGCTGCGTGCTGCCGGCCGGCCTGGGCCAGGCCCCCGCCCGCCAGGCGGCGGTCGGGGCGGGCCTGCCCCTGTCGGTCGAGGCCACGACGGTGAACAAGATGTGCGGCAGCGGCATGCAGGCCGCGATCATGGCCCACGACGCCCTGGCGGCCGGCAGCGCCGAGATCATCGTCGCCGGCGGCATGGAGAGCATGACCAACGCCCCTTACCTGCTGACCAAGCATCGCTCGGGTGCCCGTATCGGCCACGATACGATGATGGACTCCATGTACCTGGACGGGCTGGAGGACGCCTACACGCCTGGCAAGCTGATGGGCGCGTTCGCCGAGGACAGCGCCGCCACCTACCAGTTCGGCCGCGAGGCCATGGACGACTATGCGGTCAAAGGCCTGGCCAAGGCCCAGAAGGCGGTGACCTCGGGCGCCTTCGACGCCGAGATCGTCCCAGTCGAGATCACCACCCGCAAGGGCGTCGAGACGGTCACCCAGGACGAGCAGCCGCTGAAGGCCGACCCGGCCAAGATCCCCACCCTCCGCCCGGCCTTCAGCCGCGACGGCGGGATCACCGCCGCCAATTCGTCGTCGATCAGCGACGGCGCCGCGGCCCTGGTCATGACGCGCGAGAGCGTGGCCAAGCGCCTGGGCCTGCCGATCCTCGCCCGCGTCGCCGCCCACGCCGCCCACGCCCACGAGCCGGGCCTCTTCACCACCGCCCCCGTGCCGGCCATGAAGAAGGCGCTGAAGAAGGCCGGTTGGGATGTCGCCGACGTCGACCTGTTCGAAGTGAACGAGGCTTTCGCCGTGGTCGCGATGATCGCCCAGCAGGAGTTGGGCATTCCCGACGACAAGCTGAACGTCAACGGCGGCGCCTGCGCCCTGGGCCACCCGATCGGCGCTTCGGGCGCACGCATCCTGTGCACCCTGATCTCGGCCCTACAGGCGCGCGGCGGCAAGAAGGGCCTGGCGTCGCTGTGCATCGGCGGCGGAGAGGCGACGGCGATGGCGGTGGAGCTGGTATAAGGCCTGACCCGGCTACCGGGCCGAAACCGTTCTCGTCAGCAGGTTTATCCGCCGCCCGCCCGGCATCTCGACGTCGCCGCCGCTCCAGCCGGCGGGACAGGCTCCCGACCATTCGGCGGTCATGCTCATCTTGTGTACGCCGTTCATCGCCGGCTGGGGCGCGCCCGTCGTGGTGCTGGTGATGTCCATCAGGTAGCGGCTCTCGAAGTCGCCAGAGACATGAACGGTGCTGTCGCTCTTGCCGCCCGCGCCCATGTCGCAGGCCGAGACGATCGTCCAGCTGCCGTCCGCGTTCCGCGTCATCGATTTTTGCTCGCAACGGGTGTCCGAGGTCTGGGAATTGAGCCCCATCCTCCGGTCGCTCGACGCATCGACACAGAACCGAAAACTCTGGCTGAACCCCGGGGTCTCAAGGTTCATGGTCTGAACCCACAGGCCCGGCTTGCGCTTAGGCCATGGCGCGGCCGCAGGGGCGGACGCGGTCGGGGCCGGAGCCGCGGCCGCCGCCTTGGGCGCCTCGGCCGTCTTCCCGGTCCCGGATTCTGACCGCACGCGGCCATGGTCGCCAAGGCGCCGCACGCCACGAACACCACGAAAGCCCGCATCGCCCACCTCTTTCGCGCGTTAGCCCAGAGCCATAACGCCCCTGGCGCCCCAATCCGTCCAACCCATATGCGAGCCATGACCGACGCCTTCAGCCACAACCCCGCCAAGAGCCGCTACGAACTGGAAGTGGACGGCCTGATCGCCTTCGCCGACTACCAGCGCAGCGGCCACCGCCTGGTCATCCCCCATGTAGAAGCCGACCCCGCCCTGCGCGGCACCGGCGCCGCCGGCCGCCTGATGCAGCAGGTCGCCCAGACCGCGCGCGGCGAGGGCATGAAGATCGTGCCCCTCTGCAGCTACGCGGCGGCTTGGCTGAGGCGGAACGATCCGGAGATTATCGCCTAGAGCTGTTCGGCCAGCCAGTCCCGGAACGCCGCCAGGGCCGGCGTCACGGCCCGCGACTTCAGCCAGGTCAGCCAGTAGCGCCCCGCCGACACCTCCTGCGAGAAGGGCCGCACCAAGCGCCCCTGCTCCAGGTCGCGGGCGAACATCATCGACGGCGCCAGGGCCACACCCGCCCCCTGCATGGCCGCCTCGACCATCACCCACGAGCTGTCGAACACCGGCCCCCGGATCGGCGGCGGGGTCACGCCGGCGGCGGCGAACCAGTCGGGCCAGTCGTCGGCCCGGTAGCTGCGCAGCAGCACCTCCGACTTCAGCGCCTCGGGTGTCCGCAAGCGCTCGGCCACGGCTGGCGCGCACAGCGGCGTCATCGGCGCGGCGAACAGCGGCGCCGCCTCGGTGCCGTGCCAAGCCCCATCCCCGAACCGCACGGCGCAATCCAGCCCCTCGCCGGCGATGTCGATGCGGTTGTTGTTGGTGAACAGGCGCAGGTCCACGAACGGATGCGCCTCGTGGAAGGCCGGCAGGCGCGGCAGCAGCCAGCCCACCGCGAAGGTGCCTACCACCCCGACGCTGAGCACCTCCATCACCCGACCGGCCGAGAACCGCTCCAGCACGTCGCCCATGCGGTCGAAGCTGTCGCGGACCACGGGGAGCAGGGCCAGGCCCTCGTCGGTCAGGGCCAGGCCGCGCGGCAGACGGCGGAACAGGCTCGCGCCCAGCCGTTGCTCCAGCCCCTTCACCTGGTGGCTGACGGCCGCCTGGGTCACGCACAGCTCGATGGCGGCGCGGGTGAAGCTTAGATGCCGGGCCGAGGCTTCGAAGGCGCGCAGGGCGTTGAGCGGAAGCTGAGCGCGGCTCATTTCAATACCCAAAATTTTCTAGGGTTTCGCGCGAAGTATCATCATTTGATCCGGGGGTCACTCGTCGACCATCCTGCGGGCCATGGAGGACCTGATGATCGACCGACGCCAAGTGTTAACGGCCCTTGCGGCCCTACCCGCAGTTTCCGTGGCCGTGCCGGCCGCCTCAGCCACGACCACACGGCTGACCAGCGCCATTAGTCGAGGTATCAACGCCTTGGAGGTCCGCAGCGGCGGCCGGCTGGGCGTGGCCGTGCTGGACACCGCATCAGGCAAGACCTTCCGCCACCGCGCCGACGAGCGCTTCGCCATGTGCAGCACCTTCAAGACCCTTGTCGCCGGGCTGGTGCTCAAACGGGTCGACCAGGGCCAGGAGCGGTTGGACCGGCGGATCGCCTACGGCAAGGAGGTGCTGGTCACCCATTCGCCGGTCACCGAGAAGCACGTCGGGGAAGGCATGACGGTCGGCGCCCTGTGCGAGGCGACAATGACGATCAGCGACAACGCCGCCGCCAACCTGCTGCTCGACACGTTCGGCGGACCGAAGGCCCTGACCGCCTTCCTGCGCGGCCTGGGCGACACGGTCACCCGCTGCGACGGCTACGAACCGGGCGTGAACGTCGTCAAACCCGGCGAGGTCCATGACACCACCTCGCCCACCGCCATGCTTTCGACCTTGCGGGCCCTGACGCTGGGCCAGGTCCTGTCGCCCGCCTCGCGCCAGCAACTGATCGCCTGGCTGGTCGCCAACCAGACCGGCGACAAGCGCCTGCGGGCGGGCCTGCCCGCCGGCTGGAAGGTCGGCGACAAGACCGGCAGCTGGGCCGACGGCAAGACCGCGACCACTAACGACATCGCGGTGATCTGGCCGTCCGGCTCTTTGAAGGCGGGCCGTCCGCCGCTGCTGATCACCACCTATCTGACCCAGTCGACCCTGGACAACGACGGCCGCAACGCGGTGATCGCCGAGGTCGCGCGACTGGTCGTGGCCGCTGGATTCGGCGGAGGCGTCGGGTCTTAGCCTGACAAATACGACCTCAGGGGCGCGGCGATGAGCCGCGCCGCAAGCCACTGTTCTTTAAGGCCTTCAATCTATTCATGCCCAGCGGATCGTCTTAGCTTGAACAAATAGCTGGCCGACCCGCGAAAGCAGGGTGATGACAGAGACCTCTTCGGCCCCCGCCGGACCAATCCTTGGTTGGACTGGGGGCGACATTTTGAAGACCGTGGGCCTCGCCGCGATCGCGGCCGCCGGCTACGCCCTGTTGGCCTATCTCTGCGTCGAACTTCCCAAGGACTACGGTCAGGTCGCGCCGATCTGGCTGTCCAACGGCTTCGGCGTGGCGTGCCTGCTGTCATGCCGCGATCGCCATTGGCCGGCCGTGCTGCTGGGATGCCTGGCCGGCGGCCTGGCGGCGGGGGCTCATGTCGGCGACCTGGCGATCGTCAATATCGTGCTGGTCAGCTGCAACATCGCCCAGATCTTCGTCTGCGCCTGGTGCATGCGCCGCATCTGCGGACCGGTGATCGACCTGGGCCGCGCGCGAGACATGATCGCCTTCGCCCTGATCTGCGGCCTGGCCGCCCCGATCGCGACGGGCGTGGTCGCCGCCACGATCCACACCGCCATGCGCGGCGGCGTGCTGTGGACCAATATCGGCATCTGGTCGCTGGGCGACATCCTGGGCCTGATGACGATTACCCCCTGCCTGCTCGCCCTGGTGCGCATCCGCCATTATCTGCGCGAGCGCCCCCTGTCGGCGTCCGGCGTCATCTGCCTGCTTCTGCTCCTCGTCGTGACCGTCGCCGTCTTCGCCCAGCCGCGTCCCGTGCTGTTCATCGTGCCGCCGATGATGCTGCTGGTCGCTTGGCGCCTGGAGGTGCTGGGCGCGGCGCTCAGCGCCAGCCTGGTGGCCATTGTTGCGGTGATCTTCACCATCGCCGGCCTGGGCCCGCTCACCACGTTCGCCGGTGATTCACACGACCAGGCCATAGTGCTGCAGCTGTTCCTGGCCGTTGCCATCTTCATCAGCCTGCCCGTGGCGTCGATCCAGCGGCACCGCCGCCAGATGCTGCAGCACATGACCGAGGCCAACGCCGCGGCGGCCCGCAGCGAGGCGCGCTTCCGCCAACTGGCCGAGAACGCGCAGGACATGATCGTCCACAGCAACCTGCGCGGCCTGATCCAGTACGTTTCCCCCGCCTCCGTCACCATGCTGGGCTACGCGCCTGAAGAGCTGGTCGGCCGCGAGGGCATGATGATCGTGCATGGGGACGACCGCGAGGCCATCCGCGCCATCGTGATCGAGCAGATCGCCCAGATGACCGCCCATGGCGACAACGGGCCCACCCGCGTCGAATACCGCGCGATGCGGAAGGATGGCCGGGTGATCTGGCTGGAATCGCGCCCTGGCCTCCAGCGCGATCCGATGACCGGCGAGGTTATCGGCATCACCGACATCGTCCGTGACGTCACCGAGCAGAAGGCCATGGAACGCCAGTTGCGCGAGGCCCGCAACGCCGCCGAGGCCGCCGCCGCGGTGAAGGGCGAGTTCCTGGCCAATATGAGCCACGAGCTGCGCACGCCCCTGACCTCGGTGCTCGGCTTCGCCCGCCTGGTCGACGACGAGCCCGAACTGTCGCCTGACGCCCGGCGCTTCATCGGCCGCGTGCTGAGCGGCGGCAAGGCGCTGCTGAGCACCATCAACGACATCCTGGACTTCTCGAAACTGGAAGCCGATCAGCTGGAGCTGAAGCCCGAGCCCGTCGCGCCCGCCCAGCTGATCGAGGAGGCCCTGGACCTGTTCTCGCTGGAAACCGAGGCCCGGGGCGTGGCGCTGCGCACCGAGGGCTTGGAAGACCTGCCCGCCGACCTGCTGATCGACGGCGGCCGCTTGCGCCAGGTGCTGCTGAACCTGATCGGCAACGCGGTGAAGTTCACCGAGGCCGGGGCGATCACCGTCAGCGCCGCCTATGACGACGCCCACGAGCGCCTGAGCATCTCGGTGCGGGACACCGGCCCGGGCATCGCCGCCGAGGACGTGGACCTGCTGTTCCGCCGCTTCTCGCAGGTCGACGCCGGCCTGACGCGCAAGCACGGCGGCACGGGCCTGGGCCTGGCGATCTGCAAGGGCCTGGTCGAGGCCATGGGCGGCCAGATCGGCGTGGTCAGCGTTCCGGGGCGCGGAGCCTGCTTCAGCTTCGACGTGGTCGCGCCGTCGATCGACGCCCAGGCGCCGTCCGACCAGGAAATCGCCGCCGCGCCGCTGCCGCCCGCCTGCCGGGTGCTGGTCGTCGACGACAATCCGGCCAACCGCGAGTTGGTCAACGCCATCCTGACCGCCATGGGCGCCAAGGTGGCCGAGGCCGTGGATGGCGAGGAGGGCGTCGCCGCCGCCGCCGCCCGCCCGTTCGACGCCATCCTGATGGACCTGCGCATGCCGCGGCTGGACGGCGCCCAGGCCGCCTCGCGCATCCGGGGCGAGGGCGGCTTGAACGCCGGCACGCCGATCATCGCCTTCTCGGCCGACGCCAGACCTGAGGGCCTGAGCGGAGTGTTCGACGGCGCGGTGTCCAAGCCGATGACCGCCGCCAGCCTGGTCGGCGCGCTGAACGCCGCCATGGCCTCCTCCCCGGCGAAAGGGCTGGCGACCTCGGCCTGACCCGAAGGTTGAAAGAACATCGATTGCCGAGATTGCGCGCCGAACCGCGCACGCTAGGATCGCGCCACCTTTCCCCCGGAGGCCTTTCCATGAGCGACGAACTCGTCTTCTACACCAACCCGATGTCGCGCGGCCGGATCGTCCGCTGGATGCTTGAAGAGGTGGGCGCGCCCTACCGCACGGTGGTGCTCGACTACGCCGCGTCGATGAAGGCCCCCGAGTACCTTGCGGTCAATCCGATGGGCAAGGTGCCGGCCATCACCCATCGCGGCGTGACCGTCACCGAGGGCGCGGCGATCTGCGCCTACCTGGCCGACGCCTTCCCCGAGGCGGGCCTGGCGCCGCCGGTCGGCTCGCCCGAGCGCGGGACCTATTATCGCTGGCTGATGTTCGCCGCCGGTCCCGTAGAGGCCGCCGTGACCAACAAGTCGCTGGGAGTCGAGGTTCCTCCGGAACGCCGCATGTCGGCGGGTTACGGCTGCCTGGAAGACACCCTCAACGCCTTGGAAAGCGCCGTGGCCGGCCGTCAGTACATCGCCGGCGACAGGTTCTCGGCGGCCGACGTCTATGTGGGCTCGCAGATCGGCTGGGGCATGATGTTCGGCTCGATCGAGAAACGCCCGGCCTTCGAGGCCTACTGGGCAGGTATCAGCCAGCGCCCGGCGGCCAAGCGGGCGGCTGAGATCGACGACGCCCTGGTCGCCAAGGCCAAGGAGGCGGCCGAGGCCTGAACGAAAAAAAGCCCACCCCGGCGAAGATCGGGGCCGAGCCGGCTATCTGTCCCCGCCTCCACGACAGGGACAGATCGCCGGTCCGAGTCCTGGTCCTCATCGGAGCGGGCGGGAGCAAGTTGGATCATCGCCCAGCCGGACGCAGGGCGATGACCGAGGTACAGGACTTGGCCTAGGCCAGGACCTGGATCACCACGCGGCGGTTCTGGGCGCGGCCGTCGGGGGTGTCGTTCGGGGCGACCGGATCATCCTCGCCGTACGAGATCGTCGCCATGCGGTTCAGCGGCACGCCCTGCTTGCTGAGGAACTTGCGCACGGTCTCGGCACGCTCGCTGGCCAGGGTTTCGTTGTACTTCGTGTCACCGGTCGCGTCGGTGAAGCCCTGAATTTCCAGGTAGACGTTCTTGTTGTCGCCCTTCAGCTTGCCGGCGAAGTCGGCCAGACGCTGTTCGGCTTCCGGCGACAGTTCGGCGCGGTTGAGCGGGAACTTGACCGAGTCGTCGCTCAGAACCACCGAGTACAGGAACTTGCCCTCCGCCAGTTTGCCCGCGTCGATCGCTCGCTTCAGCGCTTCCTGGCTGGTGCGGTCGACCTCGGCCACCTTGGCGTCGGTGCTGTCGACCCGCGTGTTCACCGCGCCGACCTGCTTGTTGACGAAACCCTTGGTCGCACAGCCGCTGACCGACAGCCCGCCGGCCACCAGAGCGCTGACCATAATCATCTTGTAATTCACGCTAAGCATGGGACACCCTTCCACCATTGTTTCAATGCCGAGCACCAAGCTGAACCGTTCGACAGTCCAGCAGCGGCGCTTCGTCAGTTAAAAACCGACATTCGAAAGAGGCGAATTCTGGGCCTGTTCTAGACAGACTTAGCCATTCCACCGGACATCTCTACGCCGCTCTTAAGTAACGCGCGCGTACGCACAACCCGGCCAAAGGTTCCCATTAAATATTTGCGATATTTGGGGAGTGAGAGGCCATCGTGGACCTCTTTTCCGGTCTCCGCCAGATACAAAAAACGGGCGCGCCCATAGGACGCGCCCGCTTGGGAATCGTGGAAAGGCGCGCCTTACTGCAGCGTCGCCTTGCCGATGGTCAGGCCGTCGGAACCGGCCCCGACCGAGATGACCCCGCCGTCTTCCAGGTCGCCGGCCAGCAGCTTCCTGGCGATCGGGTCGATCAGGTCCTTCTGGATCACGCGCTTGAGCGGGCGCGCGCCATAGACCGGGTCGTAGCCCTTGTCGGCCAGCCACTGCAGGGCCTCGGCGTCCAGCGCCAGGGTCATGCGGCGCTCGGCCAGCATCTTGTCCACCCGCTGCAGCTGGATGCGGACGATGTCGCCCATGTTCGCGCGCGAGAGGCGCTTGAACAGGATGATCTCGTCGATCCGGTTGAGGAACTCGGGGCGGAAGTGGCCGCGCACCGTGTTCATCACCAGCGGACGAACCTCTTCCACGTCAGACCCGTCCTCCTGATTGGCCAGGAACTCGGCGCCCAGGTTCGAGGTCATGATGATCAGGGTGTTGCGGAAGTCGACCGTGCGGCCCTGGCCGTCCGTCAGGCGACCGTCGTCCAACACCTGGAGCAGCACGTTGAAGACGTCCGGGTGGGCCTTCTCGATCTCGTCGAACAGCACCACCTGGTACGGACGCCGGCGCACGGCCTCGGTCAGCGCCCCGCCCTCGTCGTAGCCGACATAGCCAGGAGGCGCGCCGATCAGACGGCTGACCGAGTGCTTCTCCATGTATTCCGACATGTCCATGCGGGTGATCGCATGCTCATCGGCGAACATGAATTCGGCCAGGGCCTTGGTCAGCTCGGTCTTGCCCACGCCCGTCGGGCCCAGGAACAGGAAGCTGCCGATCGGCTTGGACGGGTCGTGCAGGCCAGCCCGGGCGCGGCGAACGGCGTCCGACACGGCTTCCAGCGCCTCGTCCTGACCCACCACGCGACCGCGCAGCTGGTCTTCCATCTTCAGCAGCTTCTCGCGCTCGCCTTCCAGCATCTTCTCGACCGGCACCCCGGTCCAGCGGCTGACCACGGCGGCGATCTGCTCGGCGTCGACGACTTCCGGCGTCAGGGCCTTGTCGGCTCCGCCGCCTGTCTCGCCGGCCTCGGCCTCGGCCAAGCGGCGCTCCAGGGCCGGGATCTCCCCGTACTGGATCTGACCGGCGCGGGCGAAGTCGCCGGCGCGCTGGGCGGCGGCGAGGTCGGCACGCAGACGGTCCAGGGCCTCGCGGGCCTGGGCGGCGCCGCCGACCTTGTCCTTCTCGGCCTTCCAGCGGGCGGTCATCTCGTCCGAACGGAACTGCAGGTCGTCGATCTCGACCTCCAGGTTCTCCAGGCGCTGCTTGGACGCGGCGTCGGTTTCCTTCGACAGGGCCTCGCGCTCGATCTTCAGCTGCACCAGACGGCGGTCGATCTCGTCCAGCTCCTCGGGCTTGGAGTCGATAGCCATGCGTACGCGGCTGGCGGCCTCGTCGACCAGGTCGATGGCCTTGTCGGGCAGGAAGCGGTCGGCGATGTAGCGGTTGCTGAGCGTGGCGGCGGCGACGATGGCGGAGTCGCTGATGCGCACGCCGTGGTGCACCTCGTACTTCTCCTTCAGACCGCGCAGGATCGAGACGGTGTCCTCCACCGTCGGCTCCTGCACGAACACCGGCTGGAAGCGACGGGCCAGGGCCGCGTCCTTCTCGACGTGCTTGCGGTACTCGTCCAGCGTGGTGGCGCCCACGCAGTGCAGCTCGCCGCGCGCCAGCGCGGGCTTGAGCAGGTTGGAGGCGTCCATCGCCCCGTCGGACTTACCGGCCCCGACCAGGGTGTGCATCTCGTCGATGAACAGGATGATCGAGCCCTCGGCGGCCGTGACCTCGCCGAGCACGGCCTTCAGCCGCTCCTCGAACTCGCCGCGATACTTCGCGCCGGCGATCAGGCTGCCCATGTCCAGCGACAGCAGCTTCTTGTCCTTCAGGCTTTCGGGCACGTCGCCATTGACGATGCGCTGGGCCAGGCCTTCGACGATGGCGGTCTTGCCGACGCCGGGCTCGCCGATCAGGACGGGGTTGTTCTTGGTGCGGCGCGACAGGACCTGGATCGTGCGACGGATTTCCTCGTCGCGGCCGATGACCGGGTCGATCTTGCCGTCGCGGGCGGCGGCGGTCAGGTCGCGGGCGTAGCGCTTGAGCGCGTCATAGCCGTCCTCGGACGAAGCGCTGTCGGCCGTGCGACCCTTGCGGATGGCGGCGGCGGCCGTCTCCAGGCCCTGGGCGGTGACCCCGGCGTCCTTCAGGATCTTGGCCGCGTCGCCGCCTTCCTTGGCGATGGCGATCAGCAGCCGCTCAGTGGTGACGAAGGCGTCGCCGGCCTTCTTGGCGCCGTCCTCGGCCGCGCTGAACACGCGGGCGGTGTCAGGCTTCATGTAGAGCTGGCCGCCGGCGCCGTCGACGCGCGGGGTCTTGGCCAGCAGGGCGTCGGTCGCCGCGTCGGCCGCGTCGGGCCGGCCGCCGGCGTTCTGGATCAGGGTGCGGCTGAGGCCGTCCTTCTCCTCAAGCAGGACCTTCAGCAGGTGTTCGGGCCCCAGCTGCTGGTGCCCCTTGGCCAGGGCAAGGCTCTGGGCCGACTGGACCGCGGACTTGGCGCGGTCGGAATAGAGATCAATCTTCATACGGTATCCCCTCCATGGGCGGATTTGGGCCGTCCGCCTCCATCGAGCACAGACGACCCAGGACAGGGATTTAGGTGTGGCCGATCAGCCACACAAGGCTCACCAGCCGCGTTGAGCGAGATAGTTTTCCAGGGCCGTGATCCGGGTCTCGTCCGACGGGTGGGTCGAGGCGAACTGGGGCGTGTTCGAACCGCCGCTGGCCTGCATATGGAGCCACAGGATCACCGCCTCGCGCGGGCGGTAGCCGGCCCGCTGCATGTAGTCGACGCCCAGGCGGTCGGCTTCCAGTTCCTGCTTGCGCGAGAACGGCAGCAGGAAGCCATACTTGGCCGCGTCGCCGCCATAGCTGTTGATCGCCTGCCCCGTGCCGCCGCCGACGGTGGCGCCCAGCACGCCCAGGAGCAGGCTGGACGTCATGTTCTGCGACTGGCGCTCGGCGGCGTGGCGGGCCACGACGTGGCCGGTCTCGTGGCCGATCACGGCGGCCAGTTGGTCGTCGTTGTCGACCAGATTCAGAAGGCCCGTGGTCACGCCCACGTGGCCGCCGGGCAGGACGAAGGCGTTCGGCGCCTTGTCGTCGAACACCGCGTAGTCCCATGGCTGCTGCCCCAGTCCGGCCGCGTTGACCACCCGCTGTCCCACGGCGCGGACACGGGCGTTGGCCCGCTGGTCCCTGCTGACATTGCTCTTGGACAAGGCCTGGGCCCAGGCCTGCTCGCCGGCCTTCGCCAGGCTGGAGTCATCCACGATGGTCATCTGCTGACGACCCAGTTCGGGATTATAGGCGCAGGCGCTCAGCGCCCCAGCAAGGAAGGCGACGAGGGTGAGCGGCAGGGTGCGGCGCATGGTCGGGCTCCGTCGGCGACCGCCGATATCTACGACCGCGCGATACGGTTGTCATCCGGGTGGATGCGCCGACCCTGTCGGGCAGCCACGAGGGCTACTTCCCGTCCGCGTAAAGCTTGACCACCTCGTAAAGGAACTGGCGGCCGTTCATCAGGGCCTTGACCTGGATGCGCTCGTTCAGGCCGTGGATGTTGTCGCCGTCCGTGCCCGCCATCAGCCCGGACAGGCCGTAGGTCGGGATGCCCGCCGCATTGGTGAAACGGCCGTCCGTGGCGCCGGTCAGCATGGCGGGAATGAACGGCACGCCCGGCCAGATCTTGGTGGCGACCTTGGTGGCCGGGCCCATGATGCGCGGCGTCAGCGGCGGCGGCGGGCTGACCGGATCGGGCTCGGCCGACAGGGTGATCTTGATGGCCGGGTCGGCGACGATCTCCTGCAGTTGGTCGCGGACGACCTTGGGATCGTTGCCCGGCAGGATGCGGCAGTTGACGTTGGCCTTGGCTCGCTGCGGCAGGGCGTTAGGCGCGTGCCCCGCATCGACCATGGTGGCCACGCACGTGGTGCGCATCATGCTGTTGCGGGCGGGATCACGGGCCAGGATGGCGGCGGCCGCCGCGTCGCCCGGATCCTTGACCAGGGCGCGCATGGCGCCGGCGATCTCGGGATTGGGCTCGATCTTGGCGTTCTGCTCGTAATAGCCCCTGGTGGCGTCGTTCAGGGCGATCGGGAAGTCGTAGGCGCCCAGCCGGGCCAGGCCGTTGGCCAGGTGGTAGATGGCGTTGTCCTTGACCGGCCGCGAGGAGTGGCCGCCCGGGTTGGTGACCTCCAGCGTGTAGTCCATGTAGACCTTCTCGCCGACCTGGATGGACAGCAGCTTGGGCTGGCCCTTCTCGTCCAGGCGGCTGTCGTCGCCCTCGTTCAGGGCGAAGTCGGCCTTCATGGCCTCGGGATGCTTCTCCAGCAGCCAGGGCACGCTGTTGAACTGGCCGCCCTCCTCGCCGCAGGTCAGGGCCAGCTTGATGTCGCGCCGGGGCTGGAAGCCCTCCTTCTTGTAGCGGATCAGGCTGTCGGTGAAGATCGCGGCCATGGCTTTGTCGTCGCTGGCGCCGCGGGCGTAGAAGTAGCCGTCCTCCTCGACCAGCTTGAACGGATCGCGGACCCAGTCCTCGCGCTTGGCCTCGACCACGTCGATGTGGGCCATCAAGAGGATCGCCCCGGCCTTGGGGTCCTTGCCGCGCAGGGTAGCCACCAGGACGCCGGCCTTGGGATGCTCGTCGGGGAACAGCACGCGCACGTCGCTGTCGGGCAGGCCCGCCGCCTTCAGCCGCGCGCCCATGGCCTGGGCCGCCGCCGTGCAGCTGCCGACCGAGGCCGTGGTGTTGATCTCGACCAGCTCCTTGTAGAGCCCGCGGAAGGCGGCTTCGCTGGTGTCCTTGGGCGCCGACTGGGCCTTCGCGCCCGTGACCGCGAGGACGGACAGGGCCGCCGCCGTCAGGAGAATGGTCTTGCCGCGCATGGTCGCCCCCTAATGTGTTGAGGCGAGGCTAGGCGGGGTTCGGCGGTCAGCGCAATGGGGCCAATGCAAGGGGAACCCCAAAACGACGTCATCCCCCGGGCGGGACCCGAGGGATGACGAAAGAGCTGGCGATCGGTGAAGCGGACTACGCCTCTTCCGACTCCGGCGCGGCGCTGCCTTCGAAGCTGCGCGGAGCGCGGCGACGCTTCGGCTTGGCCGGGGCCTCGCCTTCGTCGGCGGAAGGAGCAACCGGGGCGGCTTCGGCCGGAGCCTCGGCGCGGGTCGACTTGCGGCCGAGGAAGGCCGGAGCGTGGCTGACGTCGCCGTCCTGGCCGCGCAGCAGCGGCGAGGCCGGAGCCTCGCTGGTCAGCGGCGTCGCCTGCGGCTCGATCACGGCCAGCGGATCGCGGTCGCGCGGGGCGCGGTCACGGCGCGAACGTTCGCGACGGCCCTCGCCGCCTTCGCGGCCCTGGCCCTCACCCTCGGCGGGCCGATCCTCGCGTGGACGGTCCTCACGCGGACGGTCGTCGCGGAAGCGATCTTCGCGCGGACGATCGTCGCGCGGGCGGTCATCCCGGGGGCGGTCGTCGCGAGGGCGATCGTCACGGGGGCGATCATCGCGCGGCCGATCATCACGGGGGCGGTCGTCACGTTGGCGGTCGTCGCGGTCGCGCCAGCGATCGCGGCGGCTCTGGCCCTGGCCGTCCCGGTCGCGGTCGCGTTGGCCGTCGCGGGGACGGTCGTCGCGCTGGCGATCCTCGCGGGGACGGTTCTCGAACCGGTCGCGGCGACCTTCACCCTGCTGCCCGCCTTCGCCGCCCTCGCCCTCGGCCGGAGCCTCGGTCTGGGTCGCTTCAGGCGTTTCGGGGGCTTCTTCAGGCTCGGCCTCGAAGTCGATCTCGTAGGCCGAATAAGCGTCCTTGCCGATGATGTCGCTGACCGGACGATTCGGCTGGATGGCGCGCAGGACGCGGAAATAGTGCTCGGCGTGCTGCAGGTAGTTCTCGGCCAGAACCCGGTCGCCGGACGACGTCGCGTCGCGGGCCAGTTGCTGATACTTCTCGTAGACGCTCTGGGCCGCCCCGCGCACCTTCACGCCTTCGGGGCCGTTCGAATCGAAGGCCCGGTTGGCGTTGTGCTGCTGAGGCTTACCGCCGCTACCCGCCCCGCCGCGATTGTTGC
>Ga0209256_1002088_pt1 | contig 17522 bp, 15 predicted proteins | sample AraplaCol_mCL_r2_2_FD_184270 | JGI IMG/M metagenome (GOLD analysis project Ga0209256, IMG submission 184270) | Arabidopsis root microbial communities from North Carolina, USA - plate scrape MF_Col_mCL_r2 (SPAdes) (version 3) | ecosystem: Host-associated > Plants > Roots > Endosphere | place...
TTCTCGCGGCAGAACCTCGCCCACCAGCAGCGCACCGCGCAGCAGGTGGCCGACATCGAGCGCGGCGGCTACGTGCTGAAGGATTCGGTCGGCGCGCCGGAGCTGATCATCATGGCGACCGGTTCGGAAGTCGGCCTCGCGATGGATGCAGCAAAGCAGCTTGGCGACAAGGTGCGCGTGGTGTCGCTGCCGTCGACGACGGTGTTCGATCGCCAGGATCCGGCGTATCGCGAATCGGTGCTGCCGAAAGCCTGCCGCAAGCGCGTGGCGATCGAAGCGGGCGTCACGGATTTCTGGCGCAAGTATGTGGGCCTGGACGGCGCGGTGATCGGCATCGACGAGTTCGGCGCATCCGCTCCGGCGGAGCAGCTGTTCCCGTACTTCGGCTTCACGGTCGAGAAGGTGGTCGAGGCGGCGCGTTCGCTGTAACGATCGGGTTCGCGCCGCGGTCGCTATGACGATCGCGGTCGCGACTGGTGGATGCTAAAGAAGCGGCTTCGGCCGCTTTTTTCGTTTGATGCTACCCGCGACGCACGGGGACTCCATCACCCGCCAACCCGTTGTCACCGTCATCCCGGCGAAGGCCGGGATCCAGGCCGGCAATGCGCGGGCACTCTCTTGACGGTGCCACACCCCACCGTCATTCCAGCGAAAGCTGGAACCCATCTTGATCTTGATCTTGCTCTTGATCGTCATTCCCGCGAAGGCGGGAATCCAGGGGCGTTCCACGCTTCCCCGCGAGCGCTAGGAAGAAGAATCCCCCGCCAAGCTTCCGATCGCCTGCGGCGCTCGGGTCACTTTTCTTTGCTCGCACAAAGAAAAGTAACCCAAAGAAAGTGCGTGGAAAGTCCAACCCAATCTTGCGACCGGACGGAGCAAGGGCGCGTTCGCGACTCGCCATCCATAGCTACGGCGCTCACCGCCGCACGTCCTGTGCGGCGCCCTCCGGGGCTAGTGACCTGAAAGGCTGTTCGACAGCAACAGCAACAGCAACAGCAACAGCACCAGCCAACGCAACACGACAGGACCGCCTTACCCGCGTCCACTCTCCACCAACGCCAGCGAAACCAGCCGCGCCTCCAGCCGTTCGCCGAATCCACGCGGTGAATCGAGCCCCATGCGCACCAACGCCTCGCCATCGAGCGGCTTCGAACCCAACGCGCGCCAAACCGTCCGCAGCTTCGCGCCGCGCGTGGCGGTGTTCGACTTGAGCCACCCCAGCGCCTTCACCAGTCGCTGCTCGACCGGCGTGAAGTCGCTTCCCAGTGGATAGTCGGGCAGCGCGCCGCTCCTGTGGAACGGGCGCAATGACGCAGCGAGACGTTCGGGCGTGTTGCGCGATGCAGACGCCGGCAACGCGAAATCGGCACGCAGTTTGCCCTCGCGCTTTGCGACATCAACCAGTCCCTGCTGGAAGCGCGAATCGGCGATCGCCGCCATCGCCATCACGCAATCCTCGTCGCAGCGACCGCGTATATCGGCGATGCCGTACTCGCTGATGTACACGTCGCGCAGGTGGCGCGGGATCGTCGTGTGCCCGTAGTTCCACACGATGTTCGACGTGACGCGGCCGCCCGACTCGCGCGCGGCGCGCAGCATCAGGGTCGAACGCGCATCCGGCAACGCGTGCGACATGGCGACGAAGTTGTATTGCCCGCCGACGCCGGAGACGACGCGGCCGTCTTCAAGTGCATCGGACGTCGCGGCGCCCAGCGCGGTGGCCATCATGCAGGTGTTGAAGAAGCGCGCGTCGCGGCGTTGCAGGCGTTCCAGTTCGATGTCGCCGACCAGGTCATTCACCTCGCCCACGCGACGCATGCCGATGGCGCGACGCGTGTCCGGCGGAAGATCGCGCAGCCATGCATAGAACTCCGGCGAACCGAGGTAGAACGCGCCGTGGAGGAACTCGCCCTGCTGCTCGAGCAGCGCCAGGTCGTGCGCGCTCGGACCGCCGCGTTCGATGCGCTGCATCGCCGCAAGATCGTCCACGACGCGACGCTTGATGACGCCGACCTCCACCAGGCGGCGGAAGCCTTCGTTGATCATCTCGCTGCAGCCGTACAGGCCGCGCACGAACGGCGCGAGCGCTTCGTCGCCAGCGTGCGGAGAACCGAGCGCGCGCAGAACTTCGCGATACGCGTCGTTGTCGACATGACGCAGCACCAGCGCATGGCACAGCGCGTCGGCCAGTGCGCCGATGCCGATCTGCAGCGTGCCGCCGTCGATCACCAGCGTGCTTGCGTGGAAGCCGATGGCGTAGTCGGCGTCGGTGACGGGCTGGCGGGGGAGGCCGAAGAGTCTTGGATACGGCCCCGGCGGCGTCACGATGGCGTCGAAGAATTCCGGGGCGACCGTAGCACTGCCGCCGAGCCACGGAAGGCGCGGATCTACTTCGGCGATCAGCATCGGACGCGGCAATCCACGCGCAGCGACGGCGTCGATCGCATCGGCCGTCAAGTCGGTGTTGCACGACAGCGACAGGCGCGTGCCGTCGGGCGAACGCGCGACTTTCTGCACGATCGCGTTGAGGCCGCGATCGGCGAGTGCGCGTGCGACGTGCGTGTAGTTCAGGCTCGCGTAACGCCGCTGCACCGGCACGGAATTGAGCATCGCGCCGGATTGAAGGTAGAACTCCTCGATCTCGATGTGCGCCGGCAGCGCATTGCGCTTGAGTGCCTGCACGTAGGCCAGTCGCGGGAAATCGGCACCGAAGTGACGTTCGACGAAAGGCTTTACGAACCGACCTTCCAGACCCTTCCCACCGCCCGGCGGATCCAGCGACAGCGCGGTGTAGAGGTGCAGCGATCGCGACGCATCGTTTTCGATGCGTGCGTAGAGCGCATTGAGCAGCCGATGCGGTTTGCCCAGCCCGAGCGGAGCGCCGATGTGCAGCGGGCCCTTGATGCGCGCGAGCAGGAGATCGACGGCGGCGTCGACCGAATCGAAGGTGAGCGGGGCGGGGCGGGTTTCCATGGGCGGAAAGCCTAACGGCTGCGGCGAGGTATGTTGATGGGCGCGATGTCCACGAACGCGTGGATCACGGCTTCGGTGCGTCGTCGACGTGGATCGAATCGACCTGGCGGATCCAGCGCGCCGGTCGCGATTCGCCCGGCACCACCAGCCGCCACGGACCGTCCTCGGCGGAAAGCGGCGCGCCGTTGCAGCGATTGGCCAGCACCACCGTGCGATTGCCCAGCGACGGGTCGAGTTCGGCGAGTGCGAACGCGACGCGGTAGCCGTCGCGCGCGCTGACTTCGACCACGCGCGCGAGTTGCGCGCCGCGAAGCGGTTCGCCCGGCATCGCCTTGGAAGCCTGCAGCAGGGCGGCGAGTGACACGCCTTCGCATTCGATGGCGTGGCCGTGCACCGTGCCGCCGGCTTTCACCTTCGGCAGCGTGGCGATGAGGGCGGGATCGAGGACGACGTCCGCCGCTGCGCACGGCGCAGCAAGTGTCAGCGCGAACATCAGGAACAGGACTCGGGTCATGGACGCTTTTCCGCAGGAAGGAGGAGCCGCGCAAGTTGCGAGCCGACCAGCATCGCAATGACGAAGATGACAGCATCCGCGCCGCCGTGGGCGAGGTTCGCCAACGCCGGCCCCGGGCAATAGCCGGCCAGGCCCCAGCCGATGCCGAACAGCGCGCTGCCGATCAGCAGCCGACGGTCGATATGCGTGCCCGGCTGCGCGGGCAACGCGCCGCCATCGAGCGTGCAACCGCGTCGGCGCAGCCAGGCGAATCCGGGCATCGAGACCACCAGCGCGGCGCCCATCACCAGCGCCAGCGAGGGATCCCAGGCGCCCGCGACGTCGAGGAAGTTCAGCACCTTGTCCGGATTCGTCATGCCCGACACCGCCAGGCCCAGGCCGAAGATCGCACCAGCCACCAGTGCGTGCGCGATGCGTTTCACGGCAGGCCTCCCGCGACGTGCCGCACGAGGTAGACCGTGACGAACGCGGTGCCCATGAACACCAGCACGGCCCACAGCGAGCGTCGCGAGAAGCGCGCCAGGCCGCAGATGCCGTGCCCGCTGGTGCAGCCGTTGCCCAGTCGCGTGCCGAAGCCGACCAGCAGGCCGGCGACCACGAGCCACGCCCACGGAAAGCCGGTTCGCGGTGTCGCGCCCGACCACGCGAACCACGCGCCCGCGGCGACCACCATGGCGATGAGGAAGGCGAGCCTCCAGCCGCGATCGGAACGTTCATCGATCGCCGCATTGGCGATGCCGCTGATGCCGGCGATGCGGCCGAGCGTGGCGAGCAGGTAGGTCGCGGCGAGACCTATCAATGCGCCCCCGATCAGCGCGGATACAGGGGTGAAGAGCGTGGGAGTGAAGGAGGTCGGCATGTCGGCGGCCGTCAGATCCGGTCGATCGGAATCTTGAGGTAACGCACTCCGTTAGGCTCCGGCGGCGGCAGCGCGCCGGCGCGGATGTTGGTCTGCACGGCGGGCAGGATCAGCGCCGGCATCGGCAGCGTCGCATCGCGCGCGGTGCGCAGCGCGACGTAGTCGTCTTCGGTCGCGCCATCGCGCACGTGGATGTTGTCGCGACGCTGCGCGCCGATCGTCGTCTCACACGCGACCTCGCGTCCGCCGGGGCCGTAGTCGTGACACACGAACACGCGCGTGTCGTCCGGCAGCGATTCGAACAGGCGGCGGATCGAACGGAACAGCGTGCGTGCGTCGCCGCCGGGGAAATCGCAACGCGCCGTGCCGCCATCGGGCATGAACAGCGAGTCGCCGGTAAACAACGCGTCGCCGATCAGGTAGGCGCAGCTGTCGCTGGTGTGGCCCGGCACCGCTATGACGCGCGCGTCGATCGTGCCGATACGGAAGATGTCGCCGTCGGCGAACAGACGGTCGAACTGCGATCCGTCGGCGCAGAATTCGTTATCGAGGTTGAACACCGGCGCGAACGCGCGCTGCACGTCCCGGATGCCTTCACCGATGGCGACGGTCGCACCGGGCCACTGCGACTTCAGCCACTGTGCTGCGCTCAGGTGGTCGGCGTGCGCGTGCGTTTCCAGGATCCATTGCACGTCGAGGTCGCGTTCGCGTGCGACATCCACCACCTTCTGCACCGATGCTGTCGAAGTGCGCGCCGCCTTCGCATCGAAATCCAGAACCGGGTCGATGATCGCGGCCGCAGTGCCGGACGGGTCGCGGACGAGATACGTCCAGGTGTTGCTGTCGGCGTGGAAGAACGGCAGGACGTCGGGCTTCATCGCGATCTCCGCGCGGGGCCAGTCGCCCCGCCGCGCCAATCTAGCGGATCGGCGCGAAGGTTGTGATCGCTCGGCGTTAAACCTTGCCTCAGCGCTTCTGCGCCAGCGCGGCGTTGAGCGTCACGGCCAGTTCCGCGCCACCGCGGCGCAGCTGTTCCTCGGCGAGCGGGCGCCAGGTCTGCACGTAGGTCTCGCCGATGGTGGCCTTCGGAGGATAGAAGCCGGGACGCATCATGATCCGGCACGACGCTTCGGCCCACTGCGCCGACGGCGGCGACAGCGGCTGCGGCGGCAGGTCGACCGCGAGCGGTATCGCGCGCAGGCGCTTCAGCCAGTCGGCTTCCTCGAGGTTGGCCGCCTTCAGCATCCCGCTGTCCCACAGCGAATGCAGGTTGGTGCCGCGGCCGTCGAACTGGAGCTGGAAATCGTTGCCGCCCTTGTCGCGCGCGAAACCGGCATGCAGAGGCTGGTGCACGTCACCGATGAAGTGCACGACGAACTTCAGCGCCTGCAGGCGGTCGGCGCGGCTGCGCGTCGTGTCGGCGAGGATCGCGGTCTGCGCGCGGATCGCTTCGACCACGCAATTCCCGTTCTTGCAGTGCTTCGCGGCGTCGTACTGGCAGTCGTCTTCGGCGATGTTGACGTAGTGCCAGCTGGCCGTGCGCTTGCCGAGGTCCGGGTCGTGTTCGCGAAGTTCGTCGGCCCAGCTGGCGATGCCGGGTAGGGTCGGGTCGGCCTCGTCCTTCAGCAGGTCCGCGATCTGCGCGCGGGCCTGCGGGGTGAGGTCATCCCATGCCAGCGCGGCGACCAGGCGGTGGCCGAGGCGGCCCCACGCGTGGGCCTCGTGCGGCACGAAAAGAAGGCTGAGGACGAGGGCGAAAAGAATGCGGGCCATGCCGGCATTTTACCCGGCACGGCCCGTTCGCAGGATTGCCGTCCGAGCGCTTTGGCGCGTCGGAACAACCCGCGGCGGCGATCAGAACTTCATGACATACGCCGCGCCGTACACGATCGGATCGATGTTCACCGTGCCGATGCCGGCGCCATCCAGCTTCACGTCGGTGTCGATGTCGATCCAGCGTGCATCCACGCGGATCGCGCTGCGTTCGGTAAGCGCGAAATCAAGGCCGACGTGCGCGGCCAGGCCCCATGAATCCTCGAGCTTGAGCTTGGAGGCGGCGAGCGCGCCGCGGGTGTCTTCGCTGAAGAAGGTCGTGTAGTTCACGCCGGCGCCGAGGAACGGCGACACCTTGCCCTTGCTGTTGAAGTGGTACTGCAGCGACACCGTCGGCGGCAGCTGCTTGGTGCTGCCCACGGTGCCCAGGCCGGCGATGCTGACGTCGTGCTCGAACGGCCAGGCGGCGATGACTTCGACGCCCAGGTTGTCGCGGACGAAGTATTCGAACGTCAGCGTGGGCTTCACGTCGGTGTCGACGCGGACCGGGAGGGTGCCGCCGGCCAGGCGGCCGTTGTCGGACTTGGGATCGACCGCGTGGACGCCGACGCCCAGCGTCCAGTCGCCCTTGGACTGGGCGAGGGTGGGCATGGCGGCGCCGGCCAGGGACAGCGCCAGGGCGCAGGCGAGAAGGGGCTTTTGCATGGAAGTGTCTCGTGTGGGAACGCTTCCAGTCTCCGCAGCGCATCAAACGGGCGCTTGATCATGATCAATTCGGCCGCGGACGCCGTCCGCGGAGGCGGCGTCGCAGGGGCCGCCTGCTAGAATGGGCGTTCGCGGTTCTTCCCTCGCCCGGGCTCGCTCGTCCGGGCTTTCACGTCACCCGCCGCGCGCATCGCGGCTGCAGGAGCTTGCAACTCATGACCATCAAGGTTGGCATCAACGGCTTTGGCCGCATCGGGCGCAACGTGCTGCGCTCGGCCGTGCAGAACTTCGCTGGCGAGATCGAGATCGTCGCCATCAACGACCTGCTGGAGCCGGACTACCTGGCCTACATGCTGAGCTACGACTCCGTGCACGGCCGCTTCAAGGGCGACGTGAAGGTCGAAGGCAACACGCTGATCATCAACGGCAAGAAGATCCGCCTGACGCAGGAGCGCGATCCGGCCAACCTGAAGTGGGACGAAGTGGGCGCCGACGTCGTCATCGAATCCACCGGCCTGTTCCTGACGAAGGAAACCTGCCAGAAGCATCTCGATGCGGGCGCGAAGAAGGTCATCCAGTCGGCACCGTCGAAGGACGACACGCCGATGTTCGTGTACGGCGTGAACCACGCCACGTACAAGGGCGAGGCGATCATCTCCAACGCTTCGTGCACCACCAACTGCCTCGCGCCGCTGGCGAAGGTGCTGCATGACAAGTGGGGCATCAAGCGCGGCCTGATGACCACCGTGCACGCGACCACCGCGACGCAGAAAACCGTCGATGGTCCGTCCAACAAGGACTGGCGCGGCGGCCGCGGCATCCTGGAAAACATCATTCCGTCCAGCACCGGCGCGGCGAAGGCCGTCGGCGTGGTGATCCCGGAACTCAACAAGAAGCTCACCGGCATGTCGTTCCGCGTGCCGACCTCCGACGTCTCGGTCGTCGACCTGACGGTTGAACTCGACAAGTCCGCCACGTACGCCGAGATCTGCGCTGAAATGAAGGCGCAGTCGGAAGGCGCGCTGAAGGGCGTGCTGGGCTACACCGAGGACAAGGTCGTCGCCACCGATTTCCGCGGCGACGCGCGCACCTCCATCTTCGACGCCGAAGCCGGCATCGCGCTCGACGGCACCTTCGTCAAGCTCGTCAGCTGGTACGACAACGAGTGGGGCTACTCGAACAAGTGCCTGGAAATGGTCAAGGTCGTCGCGAAGTAATCTGCGATAGAAGCAGCGACCGACGCACGACAGAACAGGGGCCGGCTCAATGCCGGCCCTTGTTTTTGTGGCGTCCGGCCTCACAACACCGACATGAACGACACGCGCGAAATGCCCGGCTCGCCCGGCGAAGACGCACTGACGCAGCAGCATCTGGCTGAACTGGTTGACCGTTTCTACGAACGCGTCCGCGCCGATGCCGAACTCGGCCCCGTCTTCAATGCCGCCATCGACGACTGGCCGGAGCACAAGCGCATGCTCACGGAATTCTGGTCGTCGGTCGCGCTGGGTACGAAGAGCTACCGCGGCAATCCGATGGCCGCGCATCGGCCGCATCCGATCCGCGCCGAACACTTCGACCGTTGGCTCTCGCTCTGGCGCGACACCGCGCGCGAGGTGCTGCCGGCCGACCAGGTCGAACGCGTGTGCGCGTATGCGGAGAAGATCGGTTACAGCCTGCGCTACGGCCTGGGACTGATGGAACGCAAGGGCGCGTTGCCGATCGGATTGCCCATCGCGCCGGACCGCTGACGCTCCGACGCGGTCTGCAACTTCAGAACGCGGCGTCGAACGCGACCTCGCCTTCCACACCGACCTGGTACGCCGACACGCGGCGTTCGAAGAAGTTGGTCACTTCCTGCACGTCCTGCAGGTCCATGAACGCGAACGGATTGGTTGCGCCGAAATGCTTTGGCAGGCCCAGCTGCGCCAGTCGCTGGTCGGCGCAGTACTGCAGGTACTGGCGCATGTCCTTCGGCGACAGGCCCGCGACGCCGCCGGACAGCACGTCCTGCGCGAACTGCATCTCGCATTCGACCGCTTCATCGAGCATGCGCACGACCTGCGCCTTGAGCTCGTCGTCGAACAGCTCCGGTTCCTCGCTGCGCGCGGTGTTGATGACCTCGAACGCGAACGCCATGTGGCAGCTCTCGTCGCGGAACACCCAGTTCGTGCCCGACGCCAGCCCGTGCATCAGCCCGCGCGAACGAAGGTAATAGACGTAGGCGAACGCGGCGAAGAAGAACAGGCCTTCGATGCAGCACGCGAAGCAGATCAGGTTGAGCAGGAACTGCCGGCGCTGCGCGGTCGTCTCGATGCGCTGCAGGTTCTGGATCGAATCGATCCACTTGAAGCAGAACTCGGCCTTGGCGCGGATCGACGGAATGTTCTCTACCGCCGCGAAGGCCTTTGCGCGCGCGACCGGATCGGGCAGGTAGGTATCGAGCAGCGTGAGGTAGAACTGCACATGCAGCGCTTCCTCGTACAACTGCCGCGACAGGTACATGCGCGCTTCGGGCGCGTTGATGTGCTGGTAGAGGTTCAGCACGAGGTTGTTCGCCACGATCGAATCGCCCGTGGCGAAGAACGCGACCAGGCGTTCGATCAGATGGCGTTCGGCCGGCCCGAGCTTGTGCTTCAGATCGTTTACGTCCAGCGAGAAATCGACCTCCTCCACCGTCCACGTATTGCGGATGGCGTCGCGGTACATCTCGTAGAACTGCGGATAGCGCATCGGCCGCAGCGTGAGGTCGAAGCCGGGATCGAGCAGGCGTGCATCGTTGGACATGTGCGTTCTCTATGGAACCTGCCCTTCAGCGACGGGCGGGCGGCGGTGCGCAGGGGAGGGGAGCAGACCGCGCCGCGTCCGTCGGCTGAAGGGAAGGTGTTCTGTTGGGAGGCCGGAGCCGGCGTTACTGGCAGGCTTCGCAGGCTTCCGGATTCTCGAGCGAACAGGCGACGGCCTCCTCCGGCGTGTAGGCCGGCGCCGGCGCCTGCACGGCCGCGCCGCTCACCGTCGCTTTGGCGATCTTCGTCGCCGGACGCGAACGCAGGTAGTACGTCGTCTTCAGGCCCTTCTTCCACGCGTACATGTACATCGACGACAGCTGGCCGATGTTGGGGCTTTCGATGAAGAGGTTGAGCGACTGGCTCTGGTCGATGAAAGCGCCACGATCGGCGGCCATGTCGATGAGCGAACGCATCGGCAATTCCCACGATGTGCGGTACACCGCGCGCAGCGATTCGGGAATCGCGTCGACGCCCTGGATCGAGCCTTCCGACATCTTGATGCGGTCGCGCAGTTCCGGCGTCCACAGGCCCAGCGTCTTCAGTTCTTCCACGAGGTAACGGTTCACGACGAGGAAATCTCCCGACAGCGTCTCGCGCTTGAACAGGTTCGACACCTGCGGCTCGATGCATTCGTAGCAACCGGCGATCGACGCGATCGTCGCCGTCGGCGCGATGGCGATCAGCAGCGAGTTGCGCAGGCCGTGTTCGCGAATCCGTGCGCGCAGGCCGTCCCAGCGCTCCTGGTCGGCAGGCACGACGCCCCATGCGTCGAACTGCAGTTCGCCCTGCGCCGCCCGCGTGTCGGCGAAGCTCGGGTGACGGCCGCGCTCCATCGCCAGTTCGCTCGACGTGGACAGCGCGTGGAAATAAATCGCCTCGGCGATCTTTGACGACAACGCGCGTGCGGCTTCGGAATCGAACGGAAGGCGCAGCTTAAAGAACACGTCCTGCAGGCCCATGACGCCCAGCCCGACCGGTCGCCACTTCAGGTTCGCGCGACGCGCCGTTTCGATGGGGTAGAAGTTGAGGTCGATCACGCGATCGAGCTGACGCACGGCCAGCCGCACGGTTTCGGCGAGCTTGTCGAAATCGAAGCGGCCGGCCTCGCCGTGCAGCGGGCCGTCGGCGAAGACGTCGACGTGGTGCGAGAGATTGATCGAGCCGAGGTTGCACACCGCCGTCTCGTCCTGTGACGTGACTTCGAGGATTTCCGTGCACAGGTTCGACAGGTGCACGACGTTGCCGTCGCGCAGGGTCTGGTTGCAGGCGCGGTTGGACTTGTCCTTGAAGTTCATCCAGCCGTTGCCGGTCTGCGCGAGCGTGCGCATCATCCGCGCGTACAGATCGCGCGCCTTGACCTGCTTCGTCGCCAGCCCGGCGACTTCCGCCGCGCGATATGCGCGTTCGAACGCATCGCCCCACAGGTCGGTCAGCTGCGGCACCTTCGCCGGATCGAACAGCGACCATTCGCCGTCGGCTTCGACGCGGCGCATGAACTCGTCCGGAATCCAGTTCGCGAGGTTGAGGTTGTGCGTGCGGCGCGCCTCGTCGCCGGTGTTGTCGCGCAGTTCGAGGAATTCCTCCACGTCCGCGTGCCACGGCTCCAGGTACACGCATGCCGCGCCCTTGCGCTTGCCGCCCTGGTTCACCGCGGCGACGGATGCGTCGAGCGTCTTCAGCCACGGGACGATGCCATTGCTCAGGCCGTTGGTCGAACGGATCAGCGAACCGCGAGAGCGGATGCGCGTGTACGACAGGCCGATGCCGCCGCTGAACTTGGACAGCTTCGCCACGTCCATGTAGCGCTTGTAGATGCTTTCGAGCGAATCTTCGGGCGAGTCGAGCAGGAAGCAGCTCGACAGTTGTTCGTGCGTGGTGCCGGAGTTGAACAGCGTCGGCGAGGACGGGATGTAATCCAGCTGCGCCATGCGCTTGTACAACGCAAGCGCTTCGCCGACGTCCTCGCTCAGCGCGCAGGCGATGCGCAGGAAGAACTGCTGCGGCGTTTCGATCACGGTGCGCGCGGTCGGGTGGCGCAGCAGGTAGCGGTCGTACAGCGTACGCAGGCCGAAGTAGTCGAAGCGCTGATTGTGCGTGTTGTCGATCGCATCGTTGAGCTTGCGCGCGTGCGCCTGCACGAAGGTGAGCAGGCGATCGTTGATCAGCCCCAGTTCGTGTCCGCGCTGCACCGACTGCGAGAACGCATGGATCTCGATGCCGGCGACTTCCTTCTCGATCACGCTCGAAAGAAGGCGCGCGGCGAGGCGGCCGTATTCGGGCTCCTCGGCGGTGAGCAATGCGGCGGTGCGGATCGACAGTTCGTCCAGTTCGCGCGTGCTGGCGCCGTCGTACAGGCCGGAGATCGTGCGCGTGGCCACGCGCATCGGATCCACCGCGAACAGGCCTTCGGACGCGCGCGTCACGGCGCGCACGATCTTGTTGAGGTCCACGGGCTCGCGACCGCCGCTGCGCTTGGTCACCGTCATGGTGAGGTTGGCGGCGGGCGGCGTCAGCGCGAAGCCGGCCTCGGCTTCGGGCGCGCGCGTTGCGGCGTCACGAACGGTGGGCTCGCGAACAGAAGGGTTGGCGGCTTCGGTAGTGGTGTTCATCGGCGACTCCAGGGCGTGGGCGCACGTCTGGCCGTCCCCTCCCTCGAGGGACGACACGGGCGCGGAAGTCTCGATGATCGAAGCGGGGTGTCGCGCAGGCCGAGACGGCATGCAGGCGACGGCGCGAACCGTCGCGTGGTGCGACACCGACCGTCTTCCCTCCGAAGACCTCCTGGCCGGTCACCGCGCGGTGTGCGACGCGCGATTGTCGGCAGGTCTTCGGACTCGGGACGCGACGCGGCGCAGTGCGCCGTCATCACCTACCGGTGGCCGCTTCCCAGGCTGTGCGCCCAGTGCCATGGCCACCTTCGTTTCCCATACCGCTGCGGGGCAGTGCTGGATTTCCACCAGCTTCCCGTTTTAAGCCACCCCGAGGGGCGGCACCGACGAGACACAACATAGTGGGGGTGGTTGCATCCGTCAACGCAAAATATTGTGGATAACCGCAGAATCGAAAGCCCGCGAGATTTGCCCGCGCTGGTGCGGCAGGGGACAATGCGCGGTCTCGCGGCCGCTGCAAGCTCGCCAGGACCGCACCGGTCGCCGCACCTTCCCATCACTCCATCCCACCCTTCCACGGAAGGGCAGCAGAGGAAGCACCGATGTCCATCGTCCGCATGTCCGACCTCGACCTCCACGGCAAGCGCGTACTGATCCGCGAGGATCTCAACGTGCCCATCGAGGCCGGCCGCATCACCTCCGAACAGCGCATCACCGCGGCGCTGCCGACGATGAAGCTCGCGCTGGAGAAGGGCGCCGCCGTGATGGTGACCTCGCACCTGGGCCGCCCGAAGGAAGGTACGTGGACGCAGGAAGACTCGCTGGCGCCGGTGGCGAAGCGTCTTTCGGAACTGCTCGGCATCGACGTGCCGCTGGTGAAGGACTGGATCGATGGCGTCGACGTGAAGCCCGGCCAGCTCGTGTTGCTCGAGAACTGCCGCATGAACATCGGCGAAGGCAAGGACGACGACGCGCTCTCGAAGAAGTACGCCGCGCTGTGCGATGTATTCGTCATGGACGCGTTCGGCACCGCGCATCGCGCGCAGGCGTCCACGCATGGCGCGATCAGGCACGCCAAGGTCGCCGCCGGCGGCCCGCTGCTGATGGCCGAACTCGACGCGCTCGCCAAGGCGCTGGACAACCCGGCGCGTCCGCTGCTCGCCATCGTCGCCGGTTCGAAGGTATCGACGAAGCTCGAACTGCTGTCGTCGCTGGTGTCGAAGGTCGACCAGCTGATCGTCGGCGGCGGCATCGCCAACACGTTCATCGCCGCGATGGGCCACAGCGTCGGCAAGTCGCTGGTGGAGATGGACCTCATCGACACCGCGAAGAAGATCATGGCCGACGCGAAGGCGCGCGGTGCGGACATCCCGGTGCCGACCGACGTCGTCGTCGCGCCGAAGTTCGCCGCCGATGCGCCGGCGACGGTCAAGGCGGTCGATGCGGTGGATGCCGACGACATGATCCTCGACATCGGTCCGCAGACGGCCGCGCGTTACGCCGAGCTGATCAAGGCCGCCGGCACCGTGGTGTGGAACGGCCCGGTCGGCGTGTTCGAATTCGACGCATTCGGCAAGGGCACCGAAACGCTGGCCCGCGCGATCGCCTCGTCGAAGGCGTTCTCGATCGCCGGCGGCGGCGACACGCTCGCGGCCGTGGACAAGTACGGCATCGAAGACGACGTGTCGTACATCTCAACCGGCGGCGGCGCGTTCCTGGAATTCCTGGAAGGCAAGGAACTGCCGGCGGTCGCGGCGTTGAAGGCGCGGGCTTCGTAAGCAGGCAACGGCAGGAATCCCCTCGACGTCACCCCGGCGAAAGCCGGGGCCCAGGCCCTCAGCCCTGCAGCGTTGACAGCCTGGGTCCCGGCCTTCGCCGGGATGACGGCATCTGAACTGGTTGCAGGAAATTCGAACGCACATGACCACGCTCTTCTTCGACATGGACGGCACGCTCATCGATTCCGCCGTCGGCATCACGCGCTGCGTCGAGCACGCGCTGGTGCAGATGGGCCTGCCGGTCCCGCCGCAGGAGGAATTGCGGCGCTGGATCGGCCCCGCGTTGCGCACCAGTTTCGGTCCGTTGTTGAACGACGACGCGAAGGTCGAGCAGGCCGTGCTCCATTACCGCGATCGCTTCGAAACGCATGGCTGGGCCGAACACGAGATCTACGCCGGCATCGGCGAGACGATCGAGGCGCTGCACGCCGCCGGCCATCGACTGGCCGTGGTCACCGCGAAGAACGAACCGCACGCGCGCAAGATCGTCGACCACCTGCCGTTCGGACATCGCTTCGACGACGTCATCGGCGCGACGCTCGATGGCCGCATCAGCCACAAGGACCAGCTCATCGCCGAAGCGCTGCGGCGGTTCGAACTGGATGCCGGCTCGTGCTGGATGATCGGCGACCGCCGCATGGACATCGAGGGCGCACGCCACCACGGCATGCGCAACGTCGGCGTGTTGTGGGGCTTCGGTGGCGAGGCCGAACTGCGGCAGGCCGGCGCGCTTCACCTGGCATCCACGCCGGACGAACTGCCGGCGTTGCTCGCGGCCTGACGCACCGGTTTCGCGCACGACTGCCTTCGCAACCGCGCGTAGGCGGTCTTGCGCGCCGCGGTGGTCTGCTTTCGGGGTGGGTTTTTCAGACCACTTCGCCGGATGCGCCGCGGTATGGCGGGCCTGCGGACGGGGTCAAACCGAAACGACGGACAGCTGTGTTAGCGTCGAACGGTTCTCTGGACCTGCATTCGATGACGACCACAAAACGCCGCACCAAGATCCTCGCCACCCTCGGCCCGGCCACCGATCCGCCGGGCGTCCTAGACGCACTGCTCACCGCCGGCGTCGATGTTGTCCGCCTCAATTTCTCGCACGGCGATCCTTCCTCGCAGGTCGCCCGCGCACAGGCCGTGCGCGAAGCCGCGCAGCGCGTCGGCGTGGAAGTCGGCATCCTCGCCGACCTTCCCGGCCCGAAGATCCGCATCGAGCGCTTCGCCGAAGGCCGCGTGCTGCTCAAGACCGGCGACCGCTTCGACCTGGTCGCCAGCACCGATGCACCGCCGGGCAACCTGCGCGAAGTCGGCGTTAGCTACCTCGGCCTGCCCAACGACGTGCGCCCCGGCGACGTGCTGCTGCTCGACGACGGCCTGCTGCAATTGCGCGTGGGCGCGGTCGAAGGCGAACGCATCGTCACCACCGTGTTGAACGATGGCGCGCTGTCCGATCGCAAGGGCCTGAACAAGCAGGGCGGCGGTCTGTCGCTCGGCGCGCTCACCGAGCGCGACAAGGAACTGATCGCGGTCGCCGCCGAACTCGGCGCGGACTTCATCGCCGTCTCGTTCTGCCGCAATGCGCAGGACATGCACGACGCGCGCGCCATCGCACGCTCGCACGGCAGCGACGCAGCGCTGGTGTCGAAGATCGAACGTGCCGAAGCGATCGAGAACCTGTCCGAAATCGTCGATGCCAGCGACGTGGTGATGGTGGCGCGCGGCGACCTGGGCGTGGAGATCGGCGACGCCGAGCTTCCTGGCCTTCAGAAGAAGATCATTCGCGAATCGCTGGAGCGCAACAAGGTCGTCATCACCGCGACGCAGATGCTGCAGTCGATGGTGGACAGCCCGATCCCGACGCGCGCCGAAGTGCTCGACGTCGCCAACGCCGTGATCGACGGCACCGACGCGGTGATGCTGTCGCAGGAATCCGCCGCCGGCCGCTATCCGGTGAAGGCCGTGGAAGCCATGGCGCGCATCTGCCTCGGCGCCGAACGCCAGTTCAACCACGACACCGATTTCGAAGCCGCGCCGCGCAACCTCGAACGCGCCGACCAGGCGATCGCGATGGCGGCGATGTTCCTGTCCGAACACATCGGCGTGCGCGCGATCATCGCGATGACCGAATCGGGCGGCACGGCGCGCTTCCTGTCGCGTTTCCGTTCGCAGGTGCCGATCTACGCGCTCTCGCGCCACGACGGCGCGCGTCGTCGCATGGGCCTGATGCGCGACGTGGTCGCGTACAACTTCGACAGCCGTGGCCTGACCTCGCGCGACGCCGCGCGCAAGGCGGTGAAGGAGCTGTTCGATCAGAACCACCTCAGCGTCGGCGAGCGCGTGATGTTCACCAGCGGCGACCACATGGAGCAGCTGGGCGCGACCAACACGCTGCGCCTGCTGCAGGTGGGCGAGGGCGGTACGGCCGAGGGCCTGGGCGAACTTTGATCGCGCGATAGCGATTCCGGGCGCGCGGACCTGAAGCGCGCTGACACCGTGTGACATCGCGATTGTGGCGCCCGGAGCGGCGCCACGCTGTCCGCACCCATGACCGCCCGGCGTTCGACACGATGAATCCGTCGTGGGGGCGCGGTCATGGTCGGGAACGCGGGGTTATCGGCAGCAAGTTTCAGGATGCTCGTGTGCTGGTGCGCCCTCGCACTGGCCGGTTGCACCAGCGTTGGCATGCACACACGCGAGCGTTACGCGTTGGATTACGGTCCACCGATGCAGCTGCGCGTATGCGTGCTGCATGCGCCGGGCGTCGCGCCGCAGCGCATCGACGCGCTGATCCATGCGGTCAACGAAGAGTTCGCCGGCTACGACATTGAAGTCGTCGTGCCGTGGTCGCGCCCATGGCGCCGCGCCGGTTTCACCCATGAGCGCCTGTTCGACGATGTCGTGCAGCGCGAGCTCGAAGCGCCGTGCGACCGCCTCGTCGCCTTCGTCGATCGCAACGCTGGCGATGCGCTGTGGGGCCTGGTGATGCCGGAAGTGCTGGGCATGGTCGACGAAGCGACGCACACGCGCGGGTATGTCGTCGCTACGCGCGCTTCGCTCAACCAGCTCTTCGTGCCGCCGTCGAAGACCGCCGTGCACGAGTTCTATCACCTGCTCGGCTGCCCGCATGCCGGTTCGATGGACGCCTGTTATCGACACATCGCAGCACTGAAGCATGCGCACACGGCGGACGCGGATTTCGTGCCCGGCATCGACGAGGACGGTGGTTTCCTGCCCACGCGCGGCGCGGCCAACCGGATCCTGCGCGACGCCGTCTACGGTCAGCCCGGCATGTAAACGCATACATGCGAAGTGGTATTGAAATTCGGGGTGTCCGGTCTGCAAGTGGTTGATTTTTCGTCGCGTTCCCCGCCGCATTGCACAACGGCGCGGCTATAATGTTGGGCTTCCCACCGCTCCCGCAGGACGACCCATGAGCATCGAACAGCTTGCCGAAACCGCCTTGGCCATGGTGGCCCCGGGCAAGGGCATCATCGCCATCGACGAGTCCGGCGCGACCTGCGCCAAGCG
>Ga0209256_1002103_pt1 | contig 17334 bp, 13 predicted proteins | sample AraplaCol_mCL_r2_2_FD_184270 | JGI IMG/M metagenome (GOLD analysis project Ga0209256, IMG submission 184270) | Arabidopsis root microbial communities from North Carolina, USA - plate scrape MF_Col_mCL_r2 (SPAdes) (version 3) | ecosystem: Host-associated > Plants > Roots > Endosphere | place...
CTTCCTGGAGATTGGCAGCCTGGAAAAGGGTGGCCCTGTCCTTGCGGCCGCTCCGGCGATTGCGGCCGGGATCAGCAAGATTTCAAAAATCCCGCTCTCTCTGGCGGGCAAGCGGCCTGAGACAACACATCCGGCCAGGTCTGTAGCGTCGGTAGAAACGTGAGCATAGACCGTTTTCAATGGTCTGCGGTGGAAGGCCTGGAGGATTTGACATGGATGGACCTGTCTACGAACGCCCGGCGATCAGTTTGATCGCGGAAGGCCTCGGACCCTTCGGGGCCACCCTCTTCATTGGCGGAGGTAGCGGCGCAAGCAACATCGGCCTGCTACGCGAACACCAGATTACCACTGTGGTGAACTGTGCTGTCAATCTCGACATCAACTACGTAACGGCGGATGAGGAAACACTCGACATAAGGGCTTCGGGCTACGGCGATATCCGCTACTACAAGGTTGGTCTGATCGACGGGGAGGGCAGCCCCGATACGATGATGCTTGGCGCCTATTACATTCTCGACGGGGCTCTGCGCCAGACCATGCCGAAGCGGGAGACTTATCCCTTCCCTGACGGCGGCAACATCCTCGTCAATTGTCGAAGCGGTCGCAGCCGCTCTGTTTCGCTGGTTGCGCTTTTCCTTCACAAGCAACAGCCGCATCTCTATCCCTCGATCGACGCCGCCCTTGCCGTCATTCGCGAGCGGCGCGAATTGCGTCCGGACGAATGGTTCGAAACGCCGAAGCCGGCGCTCTATGACGCGGCCCTGCGTGCATCGGAATGGATCGGTCTGATCGAAGCTCGAAAGCAGGGCAATTGATGACGTATCGTTCCTTCCCCGAAATTGCTGTTATTGCGGACGCACATTTTCACGATACCGATGCCGATTTCGGCTTTTCCGGCATCAGGATCGGCGGCCGGGCGCTGACGATGCGCAGCTGGTCGGACACGCGCCAGTCGACCCGGGTGTTCAACGAGAGTGCCGGCGCATTGTATGCAGCGCTCCAGAAGGTGGAGAAGCGCGGTATCCGCCATGTCGTGCTGTTGGGCGATTACAGTGACGACGGCCAGCGGGCGACGACCGAAAAATTGGCCGATATCCTGCAGCGGCACAGTCGCGACCATGGCACAGCCTTTTATGCGCTACCTGGAAATCACGACATTTTCGGCCTGCGTGGCCGCCATCACACCAAGGAGTTCCTGACGGAAGCCGGTCGGCCGATCCTCGTCTCCAGCGATGCTAGGCTTGCCGGCAACGGTACTGTCTTCAGCGACAGGATGTATTGTGAAGGATACCCGGAGGGGCTTCGCCCGATGGCGAATTTCGGCTTTTTCCGGAAGCCGGAATACATTCATTGGGAAAGCCCGTTCGGATCGTCCGACGCCGAGGAGGACAGGCTTTACGAGGTGGCGTCGCCAGACGGTCGCAACTGCTACCGGCTCATGGATGCCTCCTATCTCGTCGAGCCGGCGTCCGGTCTCTGGCTGTTGATGATCGACGCAAATGTCTTCGAGCCGCTCGATGGTGCATTTATGCACGGGGAAGAGGCTGCTTTCACCGACAGCACCGCCGGCGGCTGGAACGCCATGCTGCGCCTCAAGCCTTTCATTCTCTCCTGGATCGGCGACGTCACGCGCCGGGCAACCCATCTCGGCAAGACCTTGCTTGTGTTCTCTCACTACCCCGCCCTTGACCCGTTCGATGGCGCCTGTGAGGCCGAGAAGGCTCTCTTCGGTGAAACCAACGTCGTGCGCCGCACGCCACGGCGCGAGGTCGAGGACGCCTTTTGCGCCGCCGATGTGCACGTTCATTTCAGCGGTCACCTGCATGTCGAAGGCGTCACTAGGCGGAGTAGCGATCAAGGTTCCTTTACCAATATTGCGGTGCCGTCCCTCGTTGCATTTCCTCCGGCCTTCAAGGTGATCCGGCCTTGGCATCATGGTGTGGTGATCGATACGGTCGAATTGGCGGCCACGTCCGTCGATCATCGCCTCCTGGAAGGCTATCGGCTGGAAACCGCCGCATCCCACGAGAATGGCGAGGCGGCGCACGCCGCCGAAACCTACGGCGATTTTCTGCGGGCACATAAACGGGCGCTTGTCATCCACCGCTACCTTCCGAAGGAATGGCCAGACGCGATTGCTGCATCGGTCTTGCCGATGCGAGTGGCACAGGCGGTAGAATGCCTTGCCGGCAAGGGTAAAGGCTTGACGCCATCAAGCGTTGTCTTGGCCGAAGGCCTCCCGATGATCGAGCTGATTGCCGATTGGTACTGCCTGCGGCAGGGCGCTCATCTGGCGATGGCGCATATCGAACCGGAGCGGCTGGCGCTCTATCGGTTGCTGGCAGATCGATTCGGACTTGAGCCCGGCGCCCAAGATGGGTCGCTTCCACGGTTTCTCGGCATTTTCTTTGGAGCGCTCGGAGCGTTTCTCGATCGCGCCACAAACGGCCGAAACAGCGTTGTCGTCCGCCTTGAACGGGATCTGCAGGATGAGCCGGCCTAGCGGCGAGATCGAATGGAAATGGCGTTGCATCGGCTGGACAGCGGTCTGACGGCGAAACATTACGACAAGTGCCGGGTGCCCGTCGGGTCAATAGGCAGCAGGTGATGGCATGGAATCGACTATCGTCAGCATCAATCTTTTCGGCGCAGTTGCTCTGCTTCTCTTCGGTCTCGCCCAGGTCAAGGATGGAATGACGCGCGCCTTCGGCACGAAACTCCGTGCGGGGCTGGCGAGAAGTACCAGAAGCGGTGCCCGATCGATCTGTGCGGGCTTTGTTGCCACCATTGCTTTGCAAAGTTCTACGGCAACGGCCTTGATGGTCGCCTCCTTCGTCGAACGAGACATGATCGTGGCGGCCATGGCGCAGATCGTGCTTCTCGGAGCAAATGTCGGGACGGCTGCGACCGCGTGGATTGTCGCTCTTGGCCTTGGCTGGCTTTCGCCGCTGCTCATCCTCGTCGGGACGGTCCTGCTGCGCGGGAAGTCCACTGCGCGCCAGGGCGCGGGCACCGCTCTTGTCGGCGTCGGCTTGATGCTCTTGTCGCTGCATCTGCTTTCGGGAGCGACCGATCCCATCCGTCAATCGCCGGCCCTCGCCCTCTTCATCGCCATGCTTGGAAATGCATGGCCAGTAGCGTTGATCTTTTCGGCTTTCCTGGCAATCCTGGCATCGTCGAGCCTCGCGGTCGTCGTTCTCATCCTATCGCTTTCCGCTGGCGGCGGCATCGACACAGGGCTCGTGATCGTGCTCGTCCTTGGTGCCAATCTAGGAGGAGCGGTCCCCCCCGTGCTTGCCACCCTTCGTGCGCCGACGAGCGCCCGCAGGGTGACGCTCGGGAACCTGATCGTGCGTGGAATCGGTGTGTGCATCGCTCTTCCGCTTGCAGGCTATGGCGCAGACCTCCTGGAATTGTCGCCGCTGCCGCATCAGAATTTCGCCGTCGATGCCCATCTCGCCTTTAATCTCATCGTCGCTCTTGTCGCCTGGCCACTGTCGCCCTTTGTTCTGTCGCTGATGTCTCGCCTCCTGCCGGAGACCAAGCAGGATCCTGAGGAGAACAGCTACCTGGACAGCAATGATCTCACTCGTCCGCTCTCTGCTCTTGCAGGCGCAAGCCGCGAGGTCATGGTCGTCGGCGATCTGGTCGAACGCATGCTGTCGCAGGCGACCGAGGCGATGACTCGTAACGATTCTTCGGCTCTTGCCGGTATTGCAATGCTGGAAGGCCGGGTTGATCGAATTCAACACGCGATCAAGGTCTATATTTCCAAGCTTGGTCATGACGGATTGAGCGCAGAAGAGCATCGCCGCTCGATGGACATCGTCGAATATGCCATCAATCTGGAGCATATTGGTGACATTATCGAAAAAGGCATCCTCCCGGAAATCGCCAAAAAGATCGATCGAAGCCTGCAATTCTCGCGCGACGGGCAGGAGGAAATCGCCGGCCTATTTAACGTGACGCTGGAGAGTATCCGTATGGCACAAACCGTCTTTGCGACACAAAACGCGATGCTGGCGCGCCGCCTGGTGGAGATCAAGGAGGATGTGCGCCGGCTCGAGAAGCAGTCAGCTGAACGGCACCTGCAGCGCCTGCGCGAAGAGCGGCCTGAAAGCATTCAGACCAGCTCGCTGCATCTCGATATTCTGCGCGACCTGAAACGGATTCATGCCCATATCGCAGCCGTCGCCCATCCAATCCTCGACCAAAGCGGTCTTCTGATCGAAAGCCGGATCCGCCAGGCGAACTAGCGCACCGTCGTCCTCTCCACCATGGCAACCGACACGACCCGGAGCCTCGTCTCGGTCTCGTCGCTTTCGAGCGCCGTCAGCACTTTTTCGGTCAGATCCTCGAGCGGCTGGGCGACCGTGGTCAACTGGTAGCTCTTCCAGCCCGCCTGCGGAATGTCGTCGAAACCGACGATCGACAGATCCTCAGGCACGCGACGGCCCATTTCCAGGCGGGCTGCGTCCAGGAAGCCAAGCGCCATGAGGTCGGTGACACAGAACGCGCCATCGATTGTCCTGTCCGAAAGCAATTCGCAGGCGGCTCTGTAACCGCTGTCGTAGGCCGTCGGACCGCCGGACCAGGGAACGACTTCCACACCCTCGATCCCCATGCGCTGGCAGAAGGCATTCGACCGGCGAACCTGTGACGGAGTCTGGCTGCTGCTTGAAACGACGGCGACCTTTTTGCAACCGGCTTTGACCAGCCGCATGGCGGCAAGCTCTGCTCCGTGGGAATCGTCGCTCAGCACCATGCTGGTATCGGTTCTGTCGATGCGCTGGTTGATCAAAATGAGACGCACGCCATTGGCAATGCACTCGTCGATGATCGATGTGGGCGGCTCGCCAGACAGCACGATGATAGCCTGCGCTCGAAACTCGAAGAGAAGCTCGATGAGCGGCGCAATGTCCTTGCGCGCGTCGGCCGCGTTGAGCAGCAGGCACTGCAGGCCCTTTCGCAACAGGCCGATACTCAAGAGATCAAGCTGCCTGGAGATGAATGGTGAACTCAGATTGGCGCCCACCACGCCGATAAGGTTGGAACGATCGCTCATCAATCCCTGCGCCAGACGGTTGACGCGATAGCCAAGTTCGCCAGCCGCTTTCAGCACTTTGCGGCGCACCGATTTCGATACGCTGCCGCCGTTGAACGTGCGCGATACCGCAGAGCGCGATACGCCTGCGCGTTTCGCGACTTCCTCTGCCGTCACAAATGTCTGTGCCATCAATCGTTCCCACCTAAACCAGAGCGCATATCACAGGACATAAAGCGCAGGTTTTTCCAACCGAAAAATTCCGCGCGTCGGCCAAGCAGGCGTGGTTGGCGATGTCGATCGTTAATAAGGACGCAAGGAAAATGGCAGCGATTTGCACTCTTGGCGAACGTGGATGCAAACCTGTTCGAAAAATCCAACTAAATGGCAGAAAATAGTTAGTAAAAACAGATAGATATGACATTGATCGCGCGTGCATTTTCTCGTTGACAAAGTCATCAATTAGATGAATCATGTGTTCCAGAATAGAGGGCAAATGGAATGCTTATTCCATTGCCCTGGCCAATGGGTGAACGCCGGGAGGAGCCGCGCGTTTGCCAGGACGGCGGGCTGCAGAGGCCTGTCGGTGGAGGACTAATTTTCTTTCTCGCGCTCGATGCGCCAGGGCCGCCTTCTTGGTGGATGCTCTGCTGTGTCTGCCTTTGCCTGAGTCAGGCAAGTCAAGCGCGGAAATGAAGCTCGATTGGGAGGTATGATGGCTCTTTTAAGCGATACTCTAAAAGCGCAAGCGCCTGGAAACAGGGTTGCCGCAAAGCCATCCGGGTGGCAGGCATGGCGCTATCGGATCAAGGTCGCGTTGCGCGAGCCAACGACACTGATAGGTGTCGTGACGGCGCTGCTCTTTACCTATCTGATTGTCGTTCCGATCATTTCGATCATATTCGACGCCGTTCGCGTTCAATTTGGCCACGAGCGACGGCTCGGCAAGGAGGTGGGGGATTTCACCTTCTACTATCTCGATCGGACATTCTTCTCGCCGGTGGCGACCGATCTCTTCTGGCATCCGCTTCTTAATACGCTAACTGTTGCATTTGGCGCCATCGCCCTTTCCTTGGCGATCGGCACGATCCTGGCTTGGTTGATCAGCCGTACCGACATGTTCGGGCGCCGATGGTTTGCGACGGCCCTGATCGTCCCTTACATGCTGCCGGCCTGGACTTTCGCGCTTGCCTGGACGACCCTCTTCAAGAACCGCACGATCGGTGGACAGCCGGGTTGGTTCGAGGCGATGGGCATGACGCCGCCCGACTGGGTCGCTTACGGCCGGTTTCCGATTACGATCATCCTTGCCTTGCACTATACGCCGTTCGTGATTCTGTTGTTCGGGTCGGCTTTGCGCCGCTTCGATTCGCAGTTGGAGGATTCTGCCCGTATCCTTGGCGCCCGGCGCCACCAGGTTGCCCTACAGGTGATCCTGCCCTTGATGCGGCCTGCACTCCTGTCGTCGATGGTGCTCATATTCGCAAAGTGCCTTGGCGAGTTCGGCGTTCCCTATGTCCTCGGCCTGCCTGTGAAGTTCGAAGTGCTCTCGACGTCGCTGTTTCGCAGCATCGCGTCACGCCAGACAGGTGTCGCAGGCGTCGTTGCGGCCTCGATCATGGTGATCGGCATCATCACCTTGATGATCGATGCACGACTGGTACGCGAAGCACGTCGTTTCGTCACCATTGGTTCGAAGGGCTCGATGAACCGTCAGAGCCGCCTGGGCAACATGCGCCTTCCGGCCACAGGCTTTGCGGCAGCAATCTTCCTGCTTAGTGTCGGCTTGCCTTTGCTGACGCTCGCCCTGTCGACCGTCATGAAAATTCCTGCCCAGTTCACGCTCGACAACTTCACGCTCGACTATTGGATCGGCACCAATCTCGATACGGTGGCGCTACAAACAGGCATTCTCCTTAGCCCGGATCTTTGGGCGGCGGCCGGCAATACATTGATGATCGTCGGTCTTGCATCTTTGACCTCGGGTATTCTCGGTCTCTTCGTCGGCTACGTCGTCATTCGCACACCGGTGCGCGTCCTGTCAGTCTATCTCCGCCAGGTGACGTTTCTTCCCTATCTCGTGCCAGGCATTGCATTCGCGGCCGCCTATCTCTCCCTGTTTGCAGTTCCGCGCGGTCCGATGCCGGCGCTCTATGGCACCGTAACCATCCTCGTGCTCGCCCTCATCGCTGACCAGATGCCCTACGCCTCCCGCGCCGGGATTTCAGCGATGACGCAGCTCGGCAAGGATCCAGAGGAGGCAGCGCAGATTGCCGGGGCAGGGTGGTTGCGGCGCATGATCTCGATCGTGATCCCCATCCAGAAAGGCTCTCTGGTGACCGGCGTGCTTCTACCCTTCATTTCCGGGATCAAGGGCCTCAGCCTGTTCGTAATCCTCGCCGTCCCGAGCACTGACGTCTTGACCACCTATTCCCTGCGGCTGGTCGATTATCACTATACCCAAGCGGCCAATGCCGTCGTCCTGATCATAGCCGGCATTGCTTATTTCGGCACGCTGACGGCCCAGAAACTGACCCGCACAAATCTTGCAGAAGGACTTGGAAGCTGATGCCTACGATCAACCTGCGCGGTGCGCAAAAAAACTACGGCGTGAATTCGGCAAATGCGGTCTCCGACCTCGATCTGGAAATTCGCGACGGTGAATTCATGTGCCTTCTCGGCCCCTCGGGCTGCGGCAAGACGACGACGTTGAGGATGATCGCGGGGCTGGAAAACCTGTCCGGAGGTGAAATTCGCGTTGGAGACAGGCTGATCGATTCCGTTGCCGAAGGCGTTTTTGTTCCACCCGAAAAACGCGAGATGGGTCTCGTCTTCCAAAGCTACGCCCTCTGGCCGCATCTGACGATCGAGCGCAACACCGATTTCGGCCTGCGGCTGCGCAAACTGCCGAAAGCCGAGCGTGAAGAACGCGTCGAGCGCGTGATGCAGGCGCTCGATATTGCCAAATACCGCGATCGCTACCCCTCACAGCTTTCCGGCGGCCAGCAGCAGCGTGTGGCACTGGCGCGCATGCTCGCCGTCAATCCGGGCGTCCTTCTCCTCGATGAGCCCTTGTCCAATCTGGATGCTCGGCTTCGGCTCGAGATGCGCGCTGAACTCAAGCGGCTGCACAAGGAATTCAAGACGACCATCGTTTTCGTGACCCATGACCAGTGGGAGGCAATGACGCTGGCGACCACGATCGCGGTCATGAACGAAGGCACGCTGCAGCAGATGGGCACGCCCAACGATATCTATGATCGTCCGGCCAATCGCTTCGTTGCGGAATTCGTCGGCAGTCCGCCGATCAATATCCTGACCTTTGGACGGCCGGGTATCAGCGATATCGCCGACAAGGCCGAAGGCTATTTCTCGTCGCGCTATCCGGCTCTTTCCCGCATCGGCTCTATCGGCATCCGGCCGGAGGCGATGGGCTATGTCCTGAAGATGGAAGACGTACCGCAAGGTGATTTTTTCGGTGAGATGACTGTTACCGGCGTCCTGCCGACCGGCGGCAGCTGGATCCTCGAATTGCGCAGCGAAAACCACACGCTGTTTTTGACGACCCATGCTCTACCGCGTCTCGATGGGGGCGAACGCGTGTTTTTCCATGCGCCACCCGAAGCATTGCATGTCTTCGACGGGCATGGAGAGCGAATATCGGAGGCCGATACGCTGTTGAAGGTGAGCGCCTTCAATTGAAGGCCCGCTGCAAAGGATACGCTTGCTGAAGGAGGAACAGTATGAAGCGGACTATGATCGGCGGCATGAGCCGCGTGTTATGCGCGAGCGCGCTCGCGGCCACATTGGCAAGTGCGGCAAGGGCTGACGAGCCCTTCGACCTCGACGGCTTAATTGCCGCCGCAAAGAAGGAAAAGCCGATCACGGTGTATGACAGCACCGGCAAGATCGTGGAAATGGCCAAGAATTTCGCCAGGAAGTATGATCTTTCCGCCGAGGGTTCGAAGGTCAAGGCGTCGGCTCAGCTCGAAATGATCATTCGCGAGGCGCGCGCCAACAATATCCAGGGCGACGTTTCGATCGTCAGTGATGCGCCTGCCGCTGTGGCCCAGCTCATCCCGCAGGGTTTTGCCGAAAGCTGGCTTCCGCCGGATCTCGCCAGCAAGATACCGGCCGAGTATCAGGATCCCCTGACGGTCGTCACGAGCGCCAACGTCTGGGCCTACAACACCCAGATTTTCGACAAATGCCCCGTCACCAATATCTGGGAACTGACCGAGCCGAAGTGGAAAGGCAAAGTCGCGATGCAGGATCCGCTCGGAAAAGCGTCCTATGTTGATTGGTTCAATCAGATGGCAAAGCATGGCGACGACAAGGTCGCCCAAGCCTACAGGGAGCAATACGGCAAGGATCTGAAAACTGGAGCGGAAAGCGCGACTGCTGCGTGGGTCAAAGCGCTCGCGGCCAACGCCCCGCTCTTGACCGATGCAGATGCGGCCGCTGCAGATGCGGTTGGCGCCCCCGGTCAATCCGAGCCCTTCATGGGCCTCATAAGCTCGGCCAAGTTCCGCGATAATGCCGATCAGGGAATGAAGCTCGGTCTCTGCAAGGACTTGAAGCCCTGGGTTGGATGGCTCTACCCCGGCGTTGGCCTCATTACGAAGGGTACCGATAGCCCGAACGCGGCCAAGCTCTTCATCCACTACATCATGACCGAAGAGGGCATCGCCCCCCAAGCGATCGACGGCAAAATGTCGACGAACAAGGACGTCGGCCTTCCGGCAGACGAGCCATCCGGCATTGGCAAAGTTCTCGACCAGCTTCTGCCCTACGCGATGACGACCAGTCTTGATGACTGGGATGCCCGTGAAACGTGGCAGGACTTTTGGCGGGTCAACTACCAGAAATAATCGAAGGCGCGGGGAGGGAGACATGACCTATTCGAATGAAGCCAGAAGGGCGAAAAGAGGGGTGATTGCCAGCATTGCTGCCCTCATCTGTGCGTCGGCACTCTGCAATGGGGCCCATGCCGAGGAGGTGTTCGATCTGAACGGACTGATTGAGGCTGCAAAAAAGGAACCGCCGATTACGGTTTATGCCGTCACCGGCAAAATCGTTGATACGGCGCAGGCCTTCACGAAGAAATATGGCGTGCAGGCCAGCGGTAAGAAGGTCAACGAGGCCACACAGATCGAATTGATGATCCGCGAGCATCAGGCAGGCAACGTTGTCGGCGACGTCAGCGTCGCAACTGATGTCGCCGCCGCAATGGGCCAACTCCTGCCGGAAGGGATCGTGAAAAGCTGGGCGCCACCGGACCTGCAGAAGGATATCCCGGACGCGCTGCGCGATCCCCTGGTGATCGCCTCCGATGCCCATGTCTGGACCTACAATACCGAGAAATACGACAAATGCCCGATAAACAATATCTGGCAGCTGACCGAACCGCAGTGGAAGGGCAAGCTCGCCATGCTCGACCTCTTCGATAAGCCCTTCTATGCCGACTGGTTCAACCAGATCGAGATGCACCACGATGCTGATGTGGCAAAGGCCTATGAGGCGCTTTATGGCAAGACGCTCGATACCACCAAAGAAAGCGCTACTGCCGCCTGGGTCAAGGCATTTGCCCAGAACGGGCCGTTGCTCTCGGACTCGACGACCGTCGCTGATGCAGCCGGGGCGCCCGGCCAGGCAGACCCATTCTTCGTGATCACGTCGACGGCAAAGTACCGGGACAATCAGGCAAAGGGCCTGAAGCTTGGCCTCTGCTCTGGCGTTCAGCCTTTCTCCGGCTTCCTCTATCCGGGTTTTGGTCTGATTGCGGCACAGACAAAGAGCCCGAATGCGGCAAAACTTTTCGTACGCTACCTGATGACGGAAGAGGGAATAGCACCTCAGACGGCAGATGGGAAAATCTCCGGCAATTCAACGCTCCAGTTGCCCGCAGACGAACCGTCTGGTGTCGCCAGCCACATCAAGGAGCTTATGGCATTCGATGCGTCCACTGCCGCCGTCGATCTCGACAAGCGTGAGAGCTGGCAGGATTTCTGGCGGATGAACTACAAGAAATAAGCGTCGAAATCCGCTCTTTCATCTTCTTCCTGGGAGGGAAACATGAACAGAAATGCGATGTCTTTTGTGGCCTGGGCGACCGTCGTCGCTGGATCCGTGATCGTTGTTGCTCCGGCTGTAGCTGGTGACGCCGCCGCTATCGATGCGCTGGTCAGCGCGGCCAAAAGCGAAAAGCCGATCACCGTCTACGACAGTACCGGCAAGATCGTCGAGATGGCCGAGAACTTCAGTGCGAAATATGGCCTGAAGGCGACGGGCATGAAGGTTTCAGCCAACAGCCAGCTAGAAATGATCATCCGCGAAAGCCAGTCGAACAATGTCCAGGGCGATGTAGTTCTGATCACGGACGCGCCGGCAGCGTTGGCGCAACTTTTGCCTGAAAAGTTCGTCGAAAACTATCTGCCTGCGGACATGGCCGCAAAGATACCCGAGCAGTTTCAAAATCCGCTGGCGATCTCCACCAATGCCAATGTCTGGGCCTACAATACCGAAGCCTATGACAAGTGCCCTGTCACCAATATCTGGGAGCTGACGGAGCCGAAATGGAGGGGCAAGGTCGCAATCATCGATCCGCTGACAAAGGGCAATTACACCGATTGGTTCAACCAGCTTGAGGCCCATGGCAGCGATGCCGTTGCGGCCGCCTACAAGGCACAGTTCGGCAAGGATCTCGAGACCGACGAGAAGAGCGCTGGGGCTGCCTGGATCAAGGCCTTGGCGCAGAATGCCCCTCTGGCGACCGACAGCGATGATCGTATCTCCGAGGCCGTGGGCGCGCCTGGGCAGAAGGAGCCGTTCTTTGGCTTGCTCAGCTCGGCCAAGTTTCGCGACAACAAAGACAAGGGTTACAAGCTCGGCATCTGCGCGACGCTCGAGCCCTGGGTTGGCTGGAACTATATCAAGCTCGGTCTGATCGCCTCAAAGTCGCAGAGCCCGAACACGGCAAAACTCTTCGTCCACTACATCCTGACGGAAGAGGGCATCGCGCCGCAGATGAAGGACGGTAAATTGCCGACCAATGTCGACGTCAAGATGCCCGACGATGAGCCATCGGGCCTGATGAAGGTTGCGGACAAGCTGCAGGCCTATGACTCATCAACCGGTCTTGATGATTTCGACCGGCGCGAGGAATGGCAGGATTTCTGGCGTGTAAATTACACGAAGTAGGCAATCTCGCTTGTTCTCAGCGCCGGAGCCGAATCTGAAATGACAGACTGGATAACCCTATGGAAACCACCACTCGCTACAAACTTGATCCTCATAGCGACGACCTGCTCACGCGTTCCCGCCGGTTGAAGGACATCGCAACGGGCGCGGCCCTTGCCGTTCGCGAACCACTGCTCGCTGCCTTCCGGTCCAATATTGACGTCGACTACAAGGTCGATCTTCACGACGTCGTCACCATCCACGATAAGCAAGCTGAGCATACGATCCGGGCCTATATTCTCGAACATGAACCCAATTCGACGATCATGGGGGAAGAAGGTGGACAGACAGGAAGCGGCGCCATCCAGTGGTATGTCGATCCGATCGACGGTACAGCAAACTTTGCTCGCGGACTTGCCTTCTGGTGTGTCTCGATCGCCGCGGTAATCGACGGGCAGGTCGTTGCCGGGGCGATTTATGATCCTGTCGCCGGAATGATGTTCAGCGCAGATATCAACGCTTCTAGCCTCAACGATCAGCCTCTTTGGTCGCGCTCGGTTGGCGAGGAGGTGCATGCTACGCTGATCACCGGCTATCCGGTCGCGCGTGATTTCCGATTGGATGGCCGGGAGATAGCGCTCGCCAATATGGGCGAACTCGTCGAGACATTTTCGACGCTACGTCGTCCCGGCAGTGCGGCCCTCAGCATTGCCCATGTCGCTGCGGGTTGGGCGGACGCTGCCGCGGGTTTTGGCGTGAACGCGTGGGACGTGGCAGCAGCCACGCTGATCCTGAAGAATGCCGGCGGGACCTATGAACCGCTGACCCTCGGCAAAGTCCCGCCGGGCTCGATCGATTTTCTCTGCCCCGGTTATATCGCAACCGGTGCCGGTGCACATTATCCGACGTTGGAACGGGTGGCGCGATCCATTTCCAGTGAACGGGATGCCAGGGCCGCCGCGTAGCGGATCACCGGACGAACCATCGGCGGGCTCTTCTGCCCGCCTGATTATTTTGGTCCGTGGCCGATAAGCGCGGTGCCCTCGGAGACAAAACATGACAAAACCTGAACTTCAAATCGGACAGGAAGATCGACTTCTGCCCAAACTGAGCCTGATCTACGAAGCGCATCCTCACTACGGGGTCGACCTGTTCATTTCTGGAAAGGAAGGAGCCAGCGATCTCGAGCTTCTTCGAAAAAACGGTATCACGACTGTCGTTAATTGCGCCGTCAATCTCGATTTCAATTTTGTGGAGCAGCCCAAGATCGTCGCAGATCACCAGGGCAGCATCTACGGGCCCGGCGAGATTCGTTACTACAAGGTCGGCCTGATCGACGGCGCCGGCAATCCAGAGACACAGATGGTAGCCGCGCACTACATTCTGCGCGCAGCACTTGAGCAGGTCCTTCCGGACAAGCCGTCCTACCCAAAGCGCGAGCGCGGAAGCGTTCTGATCAATTGCCGGGGCGGCCGATCCCGTTCCGTTGCCGTTGTCTCGCTTTTCCTGCATCTCACCTTGCCGGATGAGTTTCCGACCCTCGACGAGGCGATCAGCTTCGTTCGGCTGAAGCGGGAATTGCCTGCAGACGAATATTACAAGGCGCCGAAACCGGTTCTTGCCGACGCGGCTCGGCGGGCTGCCGGGTGGATCAGGATGATCGACGCGGCTCAATAGTCTCCGTCTGTCATCGTTGGGTGTCGAACACCGTCTTCCGATGGGTGCATTATGAAATGTCAGACACCAAACAGCAGGCCAGCGGACTTGCAAGATCTGAAGAACCTCATCGCCGCAAAGATGATCGTTTTCACCCCTCAATCAGAGCGGGTGGCCCGCTTGGCTTTGAAAAGGCCGGAAGTCGTCGCCTTCGGGACGACCCTGTCGATTGCCGCAGAATGCCGCGTGGGACCGACTACGGTGTGCCGGGCGGCCAGGCTGGCTGGATTTGATAATTTCGCCGATTTCAAGGATCTGTTTCGACAACATTTCAAATCATAGCTGTTACGGCGGCCTTGAGGCCTATCGGAATTGTCGATGGTGCCCTGGGTTATCAATCGCGGGTCTGCGGTTCGAGTAGGTTCAAGAGCCACATCGCGCTCCGTGATTTCAATTAGCTAAAAAATGAACATTTTGCAGAGAAGATTTTTCTCGACCGCTTGCGAAGAAATCCAGCAAGGAAACTTGGCCGTGCTGATATTGGACATGAACACGAATGACTCCCTGGGCCTGCGGGTATCGTCGGGGCAGGGACGTACACTAGCCTCAGCTGTTTACCCATACCGCGCCAGGTTGCACGAGCCGCGGCACGCAATGGAAGTCCTAAGCATCAATATGGGTGAGCTTTTCGGGGTTTTTGACGATATAGATGGCGAAGATCTTACTCTCGCGGATGCCCAGCGCCGTTGTTTGCAACACACCATTCGGATCAAGGCTGACATACCCTGCCAAGCCGTCAATAATTGCAGTCCGCAGCAAGGTGGGCGGCGTCACGGCCTTCCGCTGAGCGGAAACAAAGATTCGCAGTGCATTCTCCAGGCCGCGAACGATTTTGCGGAACGCCAGCACTTTGCCGCCGCCATCGATATGTATTTCCACATCGCTCGCAAGCAGCGCCGAAAGCGCGGTGACATCGCCGTCACGCGCTGCAGCGAAAAAGGCTCGAGCAATTCTATCGGCATCTGCGGCCCCGACGCTGTATCGTGGTCGTGCAGTCTGGACATGCTTGCGTGCGCGAGACGCAAGTTGCCGGACGGTGGCCGCTTCACGATCGAGCACGACCGCAACCTCGGTCAGCGCCATGTCAAACACTTCGTGGAGCAGAAACGCTGCCCGTTCCAAGGGCGAAAGTCGCTCTAACGCTAACATCAGCGTAACAGTGACATCGTCAGTATGGGCTTCGTACATATCGACAGGCTCAACCAGCGGCTCTGGCAGCCATGGGCCGACATAGATCTCGCGGCGCGCACGCGCCGACTTCATCCGATCAAGGCACAGTCGGGTGACGATGCGGGTGAGATAGGCGGCCGGAATGCGGACTCGGTCTTTGTTGCCTGCCCAACGCAACCAGGCGTCCTGCACGACATCTTCCGCCTCGGTAACTGACCCTAGCATCCGGTAACTCAGGCGCAGCATGCGCTTGCGCTCCAAAGCAAATTCCGCAGTCCTTCGATCACCAAGCATCACATCGGCACCCGCTTCGGTACCCCTCCCAACTTTATGGATGCTACGGGCGCACTCCGTCTTGTTCCTGCCATGCTGACTCATGCCTCATTACCTCGCACTCGGACGTCTGCCTCATCGACGAGGTAGTTCATGCGAGTGTGACATGGCACCTTCTAAAAATAAAACGAGGTCGCGATGTCACGCCTCCAACTGCCACGTCGTCAACCAAACTGCGCCGGCTGTTGGCGCAAATTCAAGGAGATCATCATGAATGAGACCACGCGCCTCAACTGGTACGAGATAGCACCGGCTGGAGCCAAGGCGCTGTTCGGCGTCCATCACTACATTACACACAACACGAACCTGACTGAGGAACTTATCCATCTCGTGTTCCTGCGCGTATCGCAGATTAATGGCTGCGCACATTGTATCGATTTGCATACCCGCGATCTACTTAAGACGATGGCCGCCGACAAAGTCACTCTGGTCCCGGTATGGGAAGAGGTGCCGCACCTTTTCCCCGAACAGTACCGCGCGGCGCTGGCCTGGGCCGAGGAGGTGACGCTCGTCAGCGAGACCCATGCTTCTGAGCAAGCCTATGCTGCTGCTTCGGCAGTCTTCGAGCCCAAAGATTTGGTAGATCTTACAATCACAATCGCGGCTATGAATGCGTTCAACCGGCTAGGCGTTCCATTCCGGCTGCCAGTGAAGGCGCAGCCCTGAAAACGCGCCGGCGCCGTTGCTCAGACGGCGCCATTCGTCTCATATGTCGGGCTGTTATTGGCCGCGTTCCGCAGAAGGCGCCCGTCAACTCGACCGATAAATGCGCACGTTGTGATCCGCTCATTGATGGAACGCAGTCGCCGTTTGAAAAAGCGCGCCCGAACCATCCAAAGGTCGTCGATCAGGTGAGTGCGGCCGCACTGGTTCCCCTAAGGTGGCATTGTCCTGAAGTCGTCATTGAGCTGCACGCAACCGCTCGTAATCCTTAAGGACAGGTCGTGCAGAGGTTCCCGGAATCTGGCCACGGCCACCACGGCGTCAGCCGAAGCACTTGCCGCAGATGCTGAGGAGCTGCTGAGCCTGATTGCCAAATTCCGCATCGACAACAGCGCCACCCGAGCGTCCGGCCTACACCTAGTAGCGCAGAGGATGCGTCAAGCAAGCTGAGCCTTCGTTCGCAAAACACCTAGATAGGTGGAAGGAGCCAAGATCCGCGAGAAAGCATCGGAACGTTGGCACCGATTGTGGTGGTCCGACGTCGAGCAGTCATCTTGGCGTCCCCCGACGAGGGTTACCCATTCGCTAAAGCTGAGGTTGGTGGTGATCACAACGCTGGTCCGCTCGCTGACGCGCCCATCCGCACTTCGTTCCCTCACAAAAATCGACTTGAACTCTAGTGCATCTGTCGGGTTGCCGGCAGGCCTCAGCTGAAACCGATGGCTATCCTCAACGGTGGCCAACTCGCAATCGAATTCCTAAAGCTGCCACTTCACTTCAGCGGCTCTTGAATGGCGCGCAACTCTCGCCCACGACGAGCGAGGGCTGGAAGACGATATTGCGCGCGTCGGCGCCGGCCCCGCGACTGATACGATCTACCAACAGACGCAACGCCTCGTTGGTCATATCGATAACCGGATGCTCTGTACGCGTCAGGCGAGGCCGCAGCCCTCCAATGCCGGGAATAGTGTCCGTCGACGCGATCGAAATATCATCGGGGCATTTGAGGCCAAGATCGGCGAGCGCTCTCATGACACCGAGCGCCATGACACCGTTAGCGACATATATCGCAGTCGGGGGCTCAGGCTGCGTCAGCAGTTCGCGAGCGACGGAATAGGCGGTATCCTCCCGAAATTCGCCGGCACGGATATGGTTTGGCGCCGGCGTCAGCCCGCGTGCGCGCATAGCCTCCAGCATGCCATCAAGACGGCCACGGCCTGTTGTCAGAT
>Ga0209256_1002108_pt1 | contig 17317 bp, 11 predicted proteins | sample AraplaCol_mCL_r2_2_FD_184270 | JGI IMG/M metagenome (GOLD analysis project Ga0209256, IMG submission 184270) | Arabidopsis root microbial communities from North Carolina, USA - plate scrape MF_Col_mCL_r2 (SPAdes) (version 3) | ecosystem: Host-associated > Plants > Roots > Endosphere | place...
CGCGGGCGATGCAGACGCCCTCGTAGGCCTGGACGCGCTCGCGCTCGCCTTCCTTGATGCGCACGTTGACGCGCAGGGTGTCGCCGGGCTCGAAGTCCGGGATCGCGCGGGCCGCCAGCAGACGGTCGGCTTCTTCGCGCTCGAGTTCAGCGATGATGTTCTTCGCCATGGTCTAGTCTCCTTTGGGCTTACCCGTTTTCGGGCCGCCTTTTGCCTGTTGATTGGCGAGATGCGCTTCCCAGAGGTCTGGACGCCGCTCGCGGGTGGTGTCTTCACGCATACTGCGCCGCCACTGGGCCACCTTCTTGTGGTCGCCCGAAAGCAGCACCTCGGGGATATCCAGTCCCTCGAACGTCCGCGGTCGCGTGTACTGCGGATGCTCCAGGAGGCCGTCCTCGAAGCTTTCTTCCTGCGTGCTCTCGAAATTGCCCAGAACCCCTGGAGCCAATCGAACGCACGCCTCGATCACGACCATCGCCGCCGCCTCGCCACCGGCGAGGACCGCGTCTCCGACCGAGACCTCCTCGAACCCCCGGGCGTCGAGCACCCGCTGGTCCACCCCCTCGAAACGGCCGCACAGGACGATGACGCCCGGAGCCTTGGCCCATTCCTTGACGCGCGCCTGGGTCAGGGGCCGACCCCGGGCGCTCATGTACAAAAGCGGCCGCCCACCGACCTCCACGCTGTCCAGCGCGGCGGCGATGACGTCCGCTTTGAGTACCGCTCCTACGCCGCCGCCCGCGGGGGTGTCGTCGAGGAAGCCGCGCTTATCCTTGGAAAACCCCCGAATGTCCAGTGTTTCCAATCGCCACAGGTCCTGCTCCTTCCACGACGTGCCGATCAGCGAGACGCCGAGCGGGCCGGGAAAGGCCTCGGGGAACATGGTCAGGACGGTGGCGGTGAACGGCATGGGCGCTCCATAGCGCCCAAAGCCGCTAGAAATCTAGACCGACGCCCTTAGGCCAGGGTGGTCTTGGGCAGCGGCTTGCCGGCTTCGGCGGGCATCAGCGGCGGGGTCAGCTTCACGGGTTCGGTCGTCGCGTCGAGCGGCGATCCGACAGGATGCGCGGGCGCCACGGCCAGCACGCCGGCGGTGGTCAGGGTCGCGGCGAACAGAGCCGTACCGACGCGGATCTTCTTCCATGAAACCATGGGCCAGGGACTTCCTGTGTTTTCGGGTCGTTCAACCAAAGCCCGGGAGAGGGGGAGGTTCCCGTTTTTTCGCGGCTCCGGCGAACCTCTTGCCTCTAGGCCGTGGAAGGGGGCGTCGCCAAGGCGACATTACGACGCGAGGGCCGCATTTCCGTCTATCGCCGCCGCAATGGGCGCCGTCCGAACCTTTGCCGCCAAGGGGTGTCAGCAGCCGGTCATCAAGGTCCGATTTCCGCGAGACTGCGGGAAAGGATCACCCGATAGTGCCGCGCCAAACCCCGGAGCGTCCGCCATGTCCACGACCGCCGCCCTGTTCCACGCCCTGCACGCCGGCGCCGAGACGCTGATCCTGCCCAACGCCTGGGACGCGGCCAGCGCGGCCCTGATGGAGGACGCCGGCGCCAAGGCCGTGGCCACCTCCAGCGCGGCGGTCGCCTGGGCGCGCGGCTACGCCGACGGCGACGCCTTGCCGGTCCCCGCCCTGATCGACATGATCGCCGGCGCCGCTCGGGTCATAAAAGTTCCGCTGACCGCCGACATCGAAGGCGGCTACACCGACGACCTCTCCGAGCTCTCCGAGACCATCAAGGCGGTGGTCGGCGCTGGAGCTGTCGGGATCAATCTGGAGGACGGCCGCCGCGACCCGGACCTGCACGCCCGCAAGATCGCCGCCGCCCGCGCCGCCGCGGAGGAGGCCGGGGTGGACCTGTTCATCAACGCCCGCACCGACATCTATCTGGCCAAGCTGGCCGAAGGCGAAGCGGCCCTGGTCGAGACCCTGCGCCGCGCGGCGCTCTACGCCGACGCCGGGGCCAGCGGGATCTTCGTGCCGTGGCCGGTCGAGGAGGATGTGCTGTCGGCCTTGGCCGCCGGGATCGCCCTGCCGTTGAACGCCATGGGCCGGCCTGGCATGCCCACCGCTGAGCGCCTGGCCCAGCTGGGCGTGCGCCGCCTCAGCTCGGCCACCGGCCCGTTCCGCGGCGCATACGGCGCTATGCTGTCGGCGACCCGGACCTTCCTGACCGACGGCGACACCACCGGCTACGCCGCGACGGTCGGCGACCTGCCCAATCTGAACGCCCGGTTCGGCTAGGCGGGTCGCCCCCGACCGCCTATCTTCCCGGCCATGACCGACACCCTCGCGCCCGATTCCGCCGCCGCTCCCGAAGCTGATCGTCCGCTCACCCAGGACGGACCCGCCGTGCGGCTGTTCCTGGTGGACGGCTCGGCTTATCTGTTCCGCGCCTATCACGCTCTACCGCCGCTGACCCGCAAGAGCGACGGCCTGCCCGTGGGCGCGGTCCAGGGCTTCTGCAACATGCTGTGGAAGCTGATGCGCGACATGCAGGGCGACGCCCCCACGCACCTGGCCGTGATCTGGGACCACTCCGAGAAGACGTTCCGCAACAATCTCTACGACCAGTACAAGGCGCATCGTCCGCCGCCGCCCGAGGACCTGATCCCGCAGTTTCCGCTGGTGCGCGAGGCCACCCGCGCCTTCGGCGTGCCGGCCATCGAGCTGCCGGGCTACGAGGCCGACGACCTGATCGCCGCCTATGCCTGCAAGGCGCGCGACATGGGCGGCGAGGCGGTGATCGTCTCATCGGACAAGGACCTGATGCAACTGGTCGGCGAGGGCGTGTCGATGTTCGACCCGATGAAGGGCGTGCGCATCGACCGCGAGCAGGTGTTCGAGAAGTTCGGCGTCTATCCGGAACGGGTGGTCGATGTGCAGGCCCTGTGTGGCGACAGCGTCGACAACGTGCCAGGCGCGCCGGGCATCGGGATCAAGACCGCCGCCCAGCTGATCACCGAATACGGCGATCTCGACACGCTGCTGGAGCGCGCGGGCGAGATCAAGCAGCCCAAGCGCCGGGAGACCCTTATCGCGTTCGCCGACCAGATTCGCCTGTCGCGGGCCCTGGTGAAGCTGGACTGCGACACGCCGCTGCCCGAGCCGATCGACGATCTGGTGGTGCGCGAGCCCGACAAGGCCGTGCTGGCCGACTTCCTGGAGATGATGGAGTTCCGCTCCCTGGCCCGCCGGGTCGGCGACGGCAACGCGGCCGCCGCGCCGCGCACGTTGGACCGTCCGCCCGCCCAGCCCAGCGCTCCGGTGCTGTCGGTGTCGTACGGGCGGCCGGCCGAGCGCGCCGCGACCGAGGCCGTCACCATCGACCACGCCGCCTATGTCTGCGTGCGCGATATCGAGACCCTGAACGCCTGGGTGGCCAAGGCCACGGCCAAGGGCGTGGTCGCCTTCGACACCGAGACCGACGCCCTGTCGTCGGCCACCGCGGGCCTGTGCGGCGTGTCCCTGGCCATCGCGCCCGGCGAGGCCTGCTACATCCCGGTCGGCCACTGCGAGAAGGACGGCCTGGCCCTGGAGGCCGCCGCCGACCTCGTCCAGATCCCGTTGGACCAGGCCATCGCCGCCCTCAAGCCGCTGCTGGAAGACCCGGCGGTGCTGAAGGTCGCCCAGAACGCCAAGTACGACATCGCCGTGCTTGCCCGTCACGGCGTCGAGGTGGGACCCGTCGAAGACACCATGCTGATCAGCTACGTGCTGGAAGCGGGTCTGCACGGTCACGGCATGGACGAGCTCTCGGAGCTTTGGCTGGGCCACAAGCCGATCCCGTTCAAGCAGGTCGCCGGCAGCGGCAAGGGGCAGATCAGCTTCAAGCACGTGGCCCTGAACGAGGCGACGGCCTACGCCGCCGAGGACGCCGACGTGACCTTGCGCCTCTACGAGGTGCTCAAGCCCCGCCTGGCCCGCGAAGGCCTGCTGACGGTGTACGAGACCCTGGAGCGCCCGCTGCCGGCGGTGCTGGCGGCCATGGAGAACGAAGGGATCCGCGTCGATCCCGACACCCTGCGCCGGCTCTCCAACGAGTTCTCGCTGCGCATGGCCGAGTTCGAGGCCCGCGCTCAGGAGATCGTCGGCCGCCCCTTCAACCTGGGCAGTCCCAAGCAGATCGGCGACGTGCTGTTCGGCGAGATGCAGATGAAGGGCGGCAAGAAGACGGCGACCGGCCAGTGGTCGACCGACAGCGACGTCCTGGAAACCCTGGCCAACGAGCACGAGCTGCCGCGCGTCCTGCTGGACTGGCGCCAGCTGTCGAAACTGAAGGGCACCTACACAGAGAACCTGATCGCGGCGATCGCCCCCGGCGGCGCCAACCGGATCCACACCTCCTACGCCCTGGCCTCGACCACCACGGGCCGGCTGTCGTCGTCCGATCCGAACCTGCAGAACATCCCGATCCGCACCGAGGAAGGCCGCAAGATCCGCAAGGCCTTCGTGGCCGCGCCGGGCAAGGTGCTGATCAGCGCCGACTACAGCCAGATCGAGCTGCGCCTGCTGGCCCACATCGGCGACATCCCGCAGCTCAAGAAGGCTTTCCAGGAAGGCCTGGACATCCACGCCATGACGGCGTCGGAAATGTTCAACGTGCCCATCGAGGGCATGCCGTCGGAAGTGCGCCGCCGGGCCAAGGCCATCAACTTCGGCATCGTCTACGGCATCAGCGCGTTCGGCCTGGCCAACCAGCTGTCGATCCCCCAGGGCGAGGCGGGGGCCTATATCAAGACCTATTTCGAGCGCTTCCCTGGCATCCAGGCCTATATGGAGGCGACGAAGGCCTTCGTGCGAGAGCACGGCTACGTCACCACCATCTTCGGGCGGAAGATCAACATCCCCGACATCGGCGGCAAGTCGGTGGCCCACCGCCAGTTCGCCGAGCGGGCGGCGATCAACGCCCCGATCCAGGGCGCGGCCGCCGACGTCATGCGTCGGGCCATGGTCCGCATGCCGGGCGCGCTGAAGGCGGCCGGGTTGTCGAGCAAGATGCTGCTGCAGGTGCACGACGAACTGGTCTTCGAGGCGCCCGAGGCCGAGGCTGAGGCCACGATCGCGGTCGCCCGCGAGATCATGCAGGGCGCGGCCGAGCCGGCTGTCGCCATCTCGGTGCCCCTGACCGTCGAGGCTCGCGCCGCCTCGAACTGGGACGAGGCGCATTGATCAGGGCGTGCGGCGATCTTTTCGCCGCACGCCGCAGTGCTATTCAAGGTGGTGTTCGCCTTGTGGAGGCCTTGCTGGCGGCCGCCTAATACAATCTTGAATAAGAGTTATCCCTGATAAGGCATTCATTCTCGAGGAATAGAATGTCCTGGTGCGACGTTGCGTCACAGTACAGTTAATGTCGTGGAAACCTTGCCGCTGCAGTGATGACGGACACGACGCGTGCCTCAGGCTCCAGTTTAGTATCGATGGTCCGAGAAGGTTAGCGTCGCGATCTGAATCGGAGAGCGGCCATGAACTTCGGCGACCTGAAAATTCCGCATAAGCTGTTGGCGGTTTTCGCCGTGATGCTTTCCGCCATCGCGATCATGGGCGTCGCGCTCTTCATCAACCAGATGGAGTTCGAGGGATCGGTCCAGCGCACGGAGCGCGCGCACCAGGTTCTTCGCACCGCCGACACCGCGGCCTTCCGCCTGACCCGTCAGGAGAACTCGCTGCGGGGCTTCCTGCTCTCGGCGGACGAATATTACGTCAAGCGTCTTGAAGAGGCCCACAAGCCCAAGTTCCTGGCCGCCGTGGAACAACTGAAGACCCTGGCCAACGGCGACGAGGCCAAGCTGGCCAAGATCACCACCGTCGAGACCGCCTACGCCGATTATCGCAAGCTGGCCATCGAGCCCGCCGAAACCTTCGGGCGCGATCCGGCCACCCGCCAGCAAGGCGTGGATCTGGTGAAGAACGAAGGCGTCGCCGACCAGGCTGTGTCGAAGGTCGAGGACGCCATCGAAGTGATCGTCAAGGACGCCGAAGCCGTCGTCGCCGCCGAGGCCGCCGCCCAGGAGAAGTCGTCGCTGGAAGCGCGCCTGACCCTCCTGATCGGTATCGGCATCACCATCGCCATCGCCCTGGGCGGCGGGCTGCTGCTGTCGGGCGTCATCGCCGCCCCGGTCACGGCCATGACGGCGGCCATGCGTCGCCTGGCCTCGGGCGACAACGGCGTCGACGTTCCGGCCAACGACCGTAAGGACGAGATCGGCCAGATGGCAGCCGCCGTGGTCACCTTCAAGGAAGCCGCCCTGGCCAAGATTCGCATCGAGGCCGCCGCCGAGCAGGCCCGCATCGCCGCCGACGGCGAGCGGGCCGCCAACGACGACGAGCGCCGCGCGGTCGCCGCGGAGCAGAGCGCGGTGGTCGACGCCCTGGCCTCGCATCTGTCGCGCCTGGCCCAGGGCGACCTGACCTGCGCCATCGACGTCGAGTTCACCGGCCGCTACCGCCAGCTGCGCGAGGACTTCAATCTGGCCGTCGTCAAGCTGCGCGAGGCCATGGAGGCGATCATTGTCTCGACCAACGGCGTGCGCAGCGGCTCCGACGAGATCGCCGAAGCCTCCGACAGCCTGGCCCGCCGAACCGAGCAGCAGGCCGCCAGCCTGGAGGAGACCGCCGCGGCCCTGGACGAGATCACCGCCACGGTCCGCAAGACCGCTTCGGGCGCCAAGGAAGCCTCCTCGGTGGTCGCCACCGCCCGCACCGACGCCGAGAAGTCGGGCCGCATCGTCGGTCAGGCCGTCCAGGCCATGACCGAGATCGAGGCCTCCTCGCAGCAGGTGTCGCAGATCATCGGCGTCATCGACGAGATCGCCTTCCAGACCAACCTGCTGGCCCTGAACGCGGGCGTCGAAGCGGCTCGCGCCGGCGACGCCGGCCGCGGCTTCGCGGTCGTCGCCCAGGAAGTCCGGGCCCTCGCCCAGCGTTCGGCCGAGGCCGCTCGCGAGATCAAGACCCTGATCTCGACCTCCACCCAGCAGGTCGGCGCCGGCGTCGATCTGGTCGGCCAGACCGGCGAGGCCCTGCAACGCATCGTCACCCAGGTGGCCTCGATCGACGAACTGGTGACCGAGATCGCCGCCTCGGCCGTCGAGCAGTCGACGGGCCTGCAGGAGGTCAACAACGCCGTGAACCAGATGGACCAGGTGGTGCAGCAGAACGCCGCCATGGTCGAGGAAGCCACGGCCGCCAGCCACTCGCTGAAGAACGAGGCCAACCAGCTCAAGGCCCTGGTCGACCGCTTCCAGGTGGGGCAGGCCTCGGCCGCGGCGCCCGCCAAGCGCGCGCCCGCTCGCGTGGCCCAGGCCCGGGCGGCGACGGTCGTCCGTCCCGGCGCGGTCAGCGGCAACACCGCCCTCGCGGTCAAGGCCGACGAGTGGGAAGAATTCTGATCGACGTCCCCTCGATGATCAGATGACCAAGGCTCCCCGGATTGTCCCCCGGGGAGCCTTTTTCTTTTGGGGGCTAGTACCAGCCCGCCTCGCGCAGCGACCGGGCGTAGGCTCGGCTGACGGGCGCCTCGACACCGTTCGTCAGGGTCAGGGTGGCGCGGCCGTCGCCGCGCTTGGCGTCGCGGACCGCCGCCTTGGCCACCCACCATGAGCGGTGGGTCTGGGCGCCCTCGATCCCTTCCAGTTCGGCCACGGCGTCCGACAGCCGCAACAGGATCAGGTCCTGGCCCTTGGAGGTGTGCAGGCGCAGATAGTGGTCCTCGGCCTCGACCGCGTAGATCTCGCTTCCGCGCAGGCGCAGCGGCAGGCGCTCGAGGAAACGCGGCGGCGGCGCCTCGGGCGGGGCGGCGTGGGTGACCTGGGGCGTCGACCGCGTGGCCAGAGTCATCAGCGCCGTCATGCCGGCGGTCATCACCAGGGTGATCCCGAAATAGGTCGCGGCGATCTGGAGCGTCAGGGGCGTACGGCCGCCGGCGAACCAGACCAGCACGGCGAACAGCGGCGTCAGCACGGCCACGATGATCAGGGCCCGCCACCAGGTCGCGGCCAGCCCCGGCCAGAGGCCGCTCACCGCCTGGGCCACTGTCGTGCCCAGCACCGCGCCCAAAGACGACAGTCCGATCCAATAGGCCAGGCGCGGAACCATCGGAGTGTCGCCGCTGCCCAGCGCGCCGATCAGCGCCAGGAACGCGCCGGCGAGCACCGCCACGACGAGCGGGCGCAGATAGCTGCGCAGAAAGGTGGTCGTTGACGCTTCGCCAATGGCGCCGGCCTGCCGTTCACGAACTGCCGACGCTGTCTCACGCACCTTCGGATGACCCCTGTCGCCGCGGATCCTAAGCCGGATCCAACCTTATCGCCCACCTGGGATCGCCCCAGTTCCGGCGCGATCGCCTTGGGGAGAAACAAGATGTCCGACGCCAGCCTGTCAATCACTCCGGCCCGCATTCTGCGCACGGTCGTCATCAGCCTGGCCGTCACCGTGGGCCTGATCCTGGCGACGGGCGGGCTGAAGGGTCAGGGCCCGGCCGCCATCCTGGCGTCCATGGCCCATCTGGGCGGCAAGCTGCACGCGCCCAATCTGAGCCTTCTGGCGGCCGCGCCGATCCAGATTCAGATCCACGTCGCGGCCGTCAGCGTCGCCCTGGCCATCGGGATCGTCCTGATGCTGGGCCTGAAGGGCAACACGGTCCATCGCACCCTGGGCTGGATCTGGGTGGTCGCCATGGCCACGGCGGCGATCTCGTCGCTGTTCATCCATCGGGCGAACGCCGGGGGCTTCAGCTTCCTGCATCTGTTCGCCGGCTGGACCTTGGTGGCGCTGCCCATGGGCGTGTTCGCCGCCCGCAAGCACAATGTCCGCCTGCACGGTCGGACGATGACCGGCCTGTTCGTCGGGGGGCTGCTGGTCGCCGGCGCCTTCGCGTTCATGCCCGGCCGGCTGATGTGGCAGATCGTGTTCGGCTAGGCGCTGGAACGCGCCGCGCTTGCCAGGTCCGCGCCATGAGGCCTACGAACGGTCAAGCAACGCGCGGACCACGGAAGATGACGTCGCAAGTTCGAGCCCCCCGGGCCCAGCCCTCCGCTTCAAAGTCGGCCGCGGGCGCGAAGCCGGCGGGTCGCGGGCGGCCGGCCAAGGCCGCCGGGCGGGACCTGAAGGAGACCATCCTCGACGCCGCCGAGGGTCTGTTCGCGCGCCACGGCTTCCATGGCGTCACCATCCGCCAGGTCGCCGCCGAGGCCGGCGTCGACACTGCGCTAATCCACTACTACTTCGGCGCCAAGCGCGAGCTGTTCGACTCGGTGTTCCTGCGCCGGGCCGAGATCCTCAACAGCGCCCGCGTCCTGTCGATGGACGCCTACGAGAAGGCCCATCCCGGGACCATGACGGTGGAGGGCGTGATCGAGGCCTTCATCGAGCCGCTGCTGCGCATCTCCCAGGACGGCGGCCAGGGCTGGAAGAGCTACTTCGCCCTGGTGGCCCAGGTGAACAACACGCCCGCCTGGGGCGGCGAGACCATGGCGCGGTTCTTCGACCCCGTCGTCCATCGCCTGGTCGACACCCTGAAGGTGGTCCGCCCGGACGCCCAGGACCGCGACCTCTACTGGAGCTATCAGTTCCTGACCGGCTCGATGATGCTGGCCCTGTCGGAGACCGGACGGATCGATTCCCTCTCCGACGGGGAATGTCATTCCAGCGATCTGGGCGCGGTGCGGGCCCGGCTGTTCGCCTATTGCGCGGCCGGCTTCGAGGCGGTGATCGCCCGGGCCTCGAAGGCCTGATTTCCCAATTCAATCAGTAGGCTGACCGGTTTTCTGGCCCTCATTTCATCATCTGGTGAAAAAGGGCTGGCGCAAAGCCTCCGTCTGGGTGACAGTGTTCTCCAATTCGCGAGCCGATGAATTCGCGAAAGCCGGGAAATGCGTCCGTTCGACGGGCCGGTCCGGCACGGGACGGAACGCATAGGGGAGGGGAAATCCCATGAAGACGATGCTCAAGCTCGCGCTGCTGGCCGGCGCGGCCTGGTCCGCCGCCGCCACGACCGCGGTCGCTCAGAACGCCGCGCCCGGTGAAACCGGCAACGGCGTGTCGATCGAGGAACTGGTCGTCACCGCGCGGCGCCGCGAGGAGACCCTCAAGGACGTACCGGTCGCCGTCTCGGCGCTGAGCGCCGCCCGGCTGGAGGCCACGGGCGCCAGCGACATCACCGCCCTGCAGCAGCAGACTCCCAACGCCACGGTGCAGATCGCGCGGGGCTCCAACTCGACCCTGATCTCGTTCATCCGCGGCGTGGGCCAGCAGGATCCGCTGTGGGGCTTCGAACCCGGCGTGGGCCTCTATATCGACGACGTCTACGTCGCCCGGCCCCAGGGCGCGGTGCTCGACATCTTCGACATCGAACGCATCGAGGTGCTGCGCGGGCCTCAGGGCACGCTCTACGGCCGCAACACCATCGGCGGCGCGATCAAGTACGTGACCAAGAAGCTGGACCTCACCAAGCCAGAATTCCTGGCGCGCGGGACCGTCGGTTCGTACGACGAGCGAAACGGCCTGCTCCAGGCCTCGATCCCGTTCACAGACAAGCTCGCCGCGGGCTTCGCCGTCGCCTCGTACCAGCACGACGGTTACGGCGAGAACCTGACCACGGGCCAGGATCACTACGACAAGGACGTCATGGCCTATCGGGCCAGCGCGGAATTCCGGCCGACCGACAGCCTGTTCTTCCGCCTCGCCTACGACCGGGTCAACGACGACTCCAGCCCGCGACACGGCCATCGCGAAACGGCCGGCCTCACGCCCGACAGCGCGGTTCTCTCGGACGTCTACGATACCCGCGCCGGTCTCCAGGGCCCCAACCGTGTCGACACCCGGGGCGTGTCGTTCACGGGCGAGTGGAACGCCAACGAGATCCTGACCTTCAAGTCCATCACCGCCTATCGTGACGGCGAGACCGACACGATCATCGACTTCGACGGGACCGTGGCCCCGACGCTCGACATCCCGGCCTACTACGGCGACGAGCAGTTCAGTCAGGAGTTCCAGGTCCAGTTCAACACCGCCCGTGTCCAGGGCGTGGCCGGCGTCTACTACATGAACGGCTACGCCGAGGGCGCGTTCGACACCATCGCCGGCAATCTGGGCCTGTCGATCTCGTCGGCCGGCAAGGTCTCGACCACCTCGAAAGCCGCCTTCGCCGACGTCAGCTTCGACATCACCGACCGCTTGAAGACCTCGCTCGGCGGCCGCTGGACTCAGGACAAGAAGAACGCCAACGTCTTCCGCGCCTTCTATGCGGGCGCCACGCGCTCGCCGGTGCTGGGCGGGACGCCGCGTCCGATCCTGCAGACCCGCACCAACTATTCCGATCAGGACACCTTCGAGAAGTTCACGCCACGCGCCAGCATCTCGTATGAACTGAGCGACGACCTGACGACCTACGCCTCGTTCAGCCGCGGCTTCAAGTCCGGCGGCTGGGACATGCGCGGCGACGCCTTCCTGGTTCCTCAGACTGTCGATGGCTACAAGCCCGAGACGGTCACCACCTACGAAGCCGGCCTGAAGGGCGCGCTGCTTGACCGTCGCGTCTCGTTCGCCTCCGCGATCTTCTATTCCGACTACAAGGATCAGCAGATCACCACCCAGCAGGTGGCGACCCCGCCCCAGGTCGGCATCGCCAGCGTCGTCGACAACGCCGGCGCCTCGACGATCTACGGCGCGGAGTTCGAGGGCACGGCCTATCTCACGCCCAGCCTGTCGGCGAACTTCGGTGTCGGCTACCTGCACGCCGAGTTCGACAAGTTCATCACTCTCGTCACCGGCACGCCGGTCGACATTTCCGACACTCGCGCGTTCCAGAACGCGCCGCGCTGGAGCTCCTTCCTGAGCGTGACCTGGCGTACGGACGTGGCGGGCGGCACGCTGCGCGTCACTCCTTCGCTGTCGTATCGCGACGACTATCACCTGTTCGACGCGCCCGACCCCATCCTCGACCAGAAGGGCTACACCCTGGTCGACCTGGGGATCGTCTGGGATGCGCCGAACAAGCTGTGGCAGGTCGGCGTCTACGGCAAGAATCTGACCGACGAGGAGTATCGCGTGGGCGGCTACAGCTTCCCGGGCGCGGTCTATAACAACTCGATCATCGGCTTCTACGGGCCGCCGCGCACCTGGGCCGCCAGCGTGCAGTACAAGTTCTAGGTCATCCCCCGACCTCGGCTATCCGGCGGCGGCTTGCATCACGAGCCGCCGCCGTTTCTTTGTCTCCCTCCAGGCCATCGCGACGGAATCAGATGAGCGACACGCAGACCCCCTCCGCCGCGACCGGCTCGCGCTATCGCTACGTCGTGCTGGCCATGCTGATCCTGGTCTACACGCTCAACTTCCTGGACCGGCAGATCCTCGGGATTCTGGCCAAGCCCATCAAGGAAGAGTTCAACCTGACCGACGGCCAGTTCGGCCTGATGAGCGGCCTGGCCTTCGCCCTGCTCTACACGACCCTGGCCATCCCGATCGCCTGGCTGGCCGACCGCTTCAGCCGGGTGTGGATCATGACCGCCGCCCTGACCCTTTGGAGCGGCTTCACCGCCCTGTGCGGTTTCGCCGGCGGGTTCTCGCAGTTGTTTCTCGCCAGGATGGGCGTGGGCATTGGCGAGGCGGGCGGGGTGGCGCCGGCCTATTCGATGATCGCTGACTACTTCCCCAAGTCGCAGCGGGCCCGCGCCCTGGCGGCCTACGCCTTCGGCATCCCGCTGGGCACGGCGGCCGGGACCCTGGTCGGCGGCCTGCTGGCGGTGCATTTCGGCTGGCGTACGGCCTTCATCGTGGTCGGCCTGATCGGCGTGGCCCTGGCGCCGATCTTCCGCTTCGTCGTCCGCGATCCGCGGCGCGGCGGGGCCGACATGGCGGCCGGCGACACCACCACCGTCCAAGCGCCCGCCGCGCCGCTGGGCGAGGTGGTGCGGGTGCTGGCGGCCAAGCCCAGCTTCTGGCTGCTGTCGTTCGGCGCGGCCTCGTCGTCGGTCTGCGGGTACGGCGTGGCCCTGTGGCTGCCGTCGTTCTTCATGCGCAGCCTGGGCCTGACCCTGAGCCAGACCGCCTGGTACTATTCCGGCATCGCCTTTTTCGGCGGCCTGCTGGGCATCTGGCTGGGCGGGGCGGTGGCCGACCGGCTGGGAGCCAGGTCGAAGGCCGGCTATCCCCTGACCCCGGCGGTGGCCTTCCTGATTTCGGTGCCGTGCTTCCTTCTGGCCATGAACAGCGGTTCGCTGGTCGGCGGGATGGGCGGCGGCGCGGCGCTCGCCCTGGCCTTCGCGATCTTCCTGATCCCCACCGGCCTGAACCTGGCGTGGCTCGGCCCCATCACGGCGGCCGTCCAGCACCTGGCTCCCGCACCGATGCGCACGACGGCCTCGGCCCTGTTCCTGCTGATCAACAACCTCTTGGGAATAGCCGTCGGCACATACTATTTCGGCCTGGTCTCGGACCTGCTGAAGCCGGCGTTCGGCGCGGAATCCCTGCGCTGGTCGATCTATACCGGCATGGGCTTCTACCTGGTCGCGGCCCTGCTGTTCTTTCTGGCCTCGCGACGCCTGGCCAAGGACTGGGTGGACTAGGCCGGCTCGACAAAAGCCGCCGCCAACACGCCACGGTTCCGACACCTTCCAGGATCATGAGCCCGCCGACGACAGCGGGGCCATGGCCATGGGCGACGACCGGCACATCTTCCACGACCCCACGGGCAAGCGGGACCGGAGGATGCGGCTGATCCTGGGAATCACCCTGTCGGCCCTGGCGGCTGTCGTCGCGGCCTTCCTCGCCACCCTGGCCTTCGCCCCGCGCCTGCCGACGGTGACCCTCAAGGACCCGCATGTCCTGTCGTCGCTGCACAAGGAGACGGCCCACCGGCTGAAGCCGAACCTGGAGTGGCGCAAGGTCCCTCGTCCGACCGCCGCGACCGGTTCGGTTCAGTCGCGGCCGATCAGCGTCGGCTTCTATGTCAGTTGGGATGAGGACTCCCGCGAGTCCCTGCGCCGAAACATCGACAAGCTGGATGTGGTCTCGCCCCAGTGGGTGGCGCTGAAGGGCTCCGGCGGCGACATCGCGGTCGACGATGACTCCCAGGGCGTGGCCCGGATCGCCGCCGCCAAGAACCATCCGGCCGTGCTGCCCCTGGTCCACAATTCCGCCGACGCCGTCTTCAATGGTCCGCTGGGCGACGCCCTGCTGGCCGATCCCAAGGCGCGGGCGAGGCTGATCGCCAACCTCTCCGACCTGGCCGTGCGACGCGGTTACGGCGGCTATGTCTTCGACCTGGAAAACCTGTCGACCAAGGGGCTGGCGAACTATCCCAAGCTGCTGGACGAGGCCCGCGCTGTGTTGAAGCCGCAGGGGCGGGAGGTGTGGGTCACCGCGCCGTTCGACGGCCAGGCCTGGCCGCTGAAGGCGCTGCAGGCCGCGTCCGACACCCTGGTGCTGATGGCCTATGACCAGCACTACGCCGGCGGCGACCCGGGCCCGAACGCGGGGCAGGACTGGTACGAGCGCGAGCTGGCCAAGGACTTCGCCAACCTGGACCCGGGCCGCACGATTTTGGCGCTGGGCGCCTACGGCTACGACTGGACGCTGAAGAAGAACGGCCAGGCCGCCTCGGGCGCGCCGGTCACCTTCCACGAGGCCATGCGCGACGCCCAGGACGCCGGCGCGACCATCGACATGGACGACGACGCCCTGAACCCGACTTACGGCTACCAGGACGACGACGGCGACGACCATGTGGTCTGGTTCCTGGACGCCGCCACCCTGTTCAACCAGGTCAAGGTGACGGACGCCTGGAAGCCGCGCGGATACGCCTTGTGGCGGATGGGCATGGAGGATCCGGGCGTTTGGAGCGTGCTGGGCCGGCCCTACGGCCAGGTCTCGGCCCAGGCCCTGACCAGCATCCCGGCCGGCCAGAGCGTCGACTTCGACGGCGGCGGCGAGGTGCTGCGGGTGACCAACCTGCCCGCGCCGGGCAAGCGGTCGCTGGAGTTCGACCCCGACACCGGACTGATCTCGGGCCAGACCTACGACGTCCTGCCCAGCTCGTACGTGATCCAGCGCTACGGCCAGAAGCCGGGCCTGGTGGCCCTGACCTTCGACGACGGACCCGATCCGCGCTGGACGCCCAAGATCCTCGACGTGCTCAAGGCCAAAAACGCGCCGGCCACCTTCTTCGTGATCGGCGAGAACATGCAGAATCGCCCCGACCTGGTGAAGCGCGAGGTCGCCGAGGGCCATGACGTGGGCAGCCACACCTGGACCCACCCCAACATCGGAGAGATTCCGGTAGGTCAGACCGTCGTGGAGCTGAACGCCACCCAGCGCCTGTTCGAGGTGATCACCGGCCGCTCGATGCGCCTGTTCCGTCCGCCCTTCTTCGGCGACGCCGAGCCCTCGACCCCGCACGAGGTCACGCCCCTGCTGTCCGCCCAGACCCTGGGTTACCTGTCTGTCGGCCTGCGGATCGACACCGACGACTGGCAGAAGCCCTCGCCCCAGACGATCATCGACCGCACGCTCGAGCGCCTAGACCACCCCGGCGACCGGCCCGGCCAGATTGTGCTGCTGCACGACGCCGGCGGGAACCGCGCCAACACCGTCGCGGCCCTGCCCGGGCTGATCGACCAGATTCGGGCGCGCGGCTACCGGCTGGTGACCGTGGGCGAACTGGCCGGCATGACGCCCGAGCAGGCGATGCCGCCCAGCGACCGCGACCCGCTCGCCCTGGCGCTGGACCGCATGGGTTTTGGCCTGTTCCGCGGCCTGGAGGTGCTGCTCACCACCCTGTTCCTCACCGCCATCGCCTTGGGCTTGGCGCGGCTGGTGTTTCTGGCCGGTCTGGCCCTGGTTCATCGCTGGACCCACGAAAGCCCTGAGAACCTCGATCCCGCGACCGGACCGCTGGTCAGCGTGTTGATCCCCTGCTTCAACGAGGAAAAGGTGATCGCCGCCTCCGTCTCGCGGATCCTGGAGTCGGAGTGGCGCAACATCGAGGTCCTGGTGCTGGACGACGGCTCCAAGGACAGCACGGCCGAAGAGGTGCGCCGCGCCCACGGGAACGACCCGCGGGTGACCCTGCTCAGCTTCGAGAACGGCGGCAAGGCGCGGGCGGTCAATCGCGGCCTGGCCGTGGCCAAGGGCGAATACGTCGTGGCGCTGGACGCCGACACCCTGTTTCCGCCCAAGACCATCGGGCGGCTCGTCCGCTGGTTCGCCGATCCGAAGATCGGGGCGGTGGCCGGCAACGCCATCGTCGGCAACCGCCTGAACATCGTCACGCGCTGGCAGGCGCTGGAATATGTCACCGCCCAGAACCTGGAACGCCGGGCGCTGGCGGCCCTGGGCGCGGTGACCGTGGTGCCCGGCGCCGTCGGGGCCTGGCGCAAGAGCGTGCTGGACGACCTGGGCGGCTATCCGGCCGACACGCTGGCCGAGGACCAGGACCTGACCATCGCCTGCCAGCGCGCCGGCTGGAAGGTGGCCTTCGACCCTTCGGCCCAGGCCTTTACCGAGGCGCCCGATACGGTCGGCGGCCTGCTCAAGCAGCGCTTCCGCTGGTCGTTCGGCACCCTGCAGTGCGTGTGGAAGCACCGCGCTGCGCTGTTCAACCCGAAGACCCCGGCGCTTGGCTTCGTGGCCCTGCCGCAGATCTGGCTCTTCCAGATCCTCCTGGCGGTGGCCGCGCCGCTGGTCGACCTGGCGGTGGTCTGGAGTTTGATCTCAGGCCTCTATGGCGCGCTGGCCCACCCGCTGGAATGGTCGCCGGACGACACGATCCGCGGGCTGCTCTACTGGGCCGTCTTCATCCTGGTCGACCTTTCTGCCGGCGCTTTAGGCATGGCGCTCGAAAAACGGGCGCCGTGGGCGGACCTGCCATACCTGCCGGTGCAGCGTTTCGGCTACCGTCAGCTGATGTACTACGTCGTCGTCAAATCGGTACTTACAGCCGCCAGGGGCGGGCGTGTGGGCTGGGGGAAGCTGGAACGGCGGGCGACAGCGACGGTCAAGTAGCCGGCCAGCAGAGGAACCAGGGTCATGGGGCATGACAAGGCTGTCATTCGCCCGTGCGAATGGTAGCGGTACCTTTCTCGAGCCGATCCTGGGGGCGGCTTGACCCTTGGGAAGCCCGTGTTCGGTGAAAAAGTCCAAGCCGTTCCGGGCTTGGGGAAGTCCAGCCCACTTTTTCGAAAGTGCCGAACAATCGGTCCAAGCGCGGTTGCGCCTGCGAAATCACGCTCCTATAACCCGGCCACAATTTTCAGAAGCCGTCGTCGAGACCGGTCCCTCATGAACATCCACGAACACCAAGCCAAAGCCGTCCTCGCA